>AUXO018705234.1_pt1 | contig 11721 bp, 13 predicted proteins | sample 768731 | NCBI WGS metagenome assembly AUXO01 (sample SAMN02715735, study PRJNA202380) | gut metagenome | biome: sheep rumen | host: Ovis aries | place: New Zealand: Palmerston North | reverse complement strand
TGCTCTTTTGACCGTCCTGAGGCTTTTGAAGCCTAAACGATGAAATACCCATTAAGGGCAAAAACGGGCTAAAATCGCCACAGAGAGAGCCGTTTGCAGACGGCTGCCATTGCTCCTTTGAATAACAATCAAAGGAGAATCCTATGAAAGTAATCAAGATGAAGCTGGCAGACCTCCGAAAGCCGGAGAAGAATGTCAGAATCCATAACGACAATCAGCTGAAGGAGTTCGAGCGGAGCTTGGAGATGTTCGGACAGATCCGGCCGATTGTGATAGACGAGAACAATGTGATACTTGCCGGAAACGGACTGTATGACACGCTGGTAAGGATGGGAAAGACCGAGGCCTACTGTTACCGGTACACAGATCTGACCGAAAATCAGAAGAAAAAGCTGATGATCGCGGATAACAAGATCTTCAGCCTCGGTGTAGAAAACCTCGATACACTGAATCAGTTCCTGACGGATCTGCAAGGAGACCTCGATATCCCCGGATATGATGAGGACATCCTGAAACAGATGGTGGCTGATGCCGAAACCGTCACGGAACGGATCAACGAGTATGGGACACTCGATGAGTCAGAAATCCAGAGTATTCGGGAAAGACAAAGTCATACAGAAATGGCCCAGGCACAGCCCGGAGAGGAACGAACAGTAACCCCCGCCTCTCCGGGCGTTATTTCTGATCGCATCGAGGAGGAGAGGGACGAAGAGACCGCCGAGGTTAAACGCTTCGTCCTCTGTCCGAAATGCGGGGAGAAGATATGGCTGTAAAGAGGTGCCAGAGCAGTATCAATGTCGTGGAAGCTGCCGAGCGCAGGATCACGAATGTATTCCGGAACGGACTTCCGGTCTATATGTCCTTTAGCGGCGGAAAGGATAGCCTGTGCATGGCCAAGCTGATCGAGAACCTAGTCCAGAGGGGACAGATCGACCCGGCACAGCTGATCGTACAGTTCATTGATGAAGAAGCAATATTCCCGTGCATCGAACGCACCGTGAAGAACTGGAGAAAGAGATTTCTCCTGATGGGCGCGAAGTTCGAATGGTATTGCGTGGAATGCAAACACTTCAACTGCTTCAATGAGCTGTCGAATGATGAGACATTTGTACTATTCGACAGATACAAACAGGATGTGTGGATCAGACAACCGCCACCATTCGCTATAAGAAGCCACCCGATGCTGAGACCAAGGGTGGACGCATATCAGGACTTCCTGCCAAGAATTGACACAGACGGGATCGCAATTACCGGCATCCGGACAGCTGAGTCAATACAGAGATTGCAGAACATCGCAGCGATGTTCCGGGCGGGGAAGACCATGACGAACACACACCAGGTATTCCCGATCTATGATTGGACGAATAACGATGTGTGGCTGTATCTTCTGAACGAGCATGTGGAGATACCGGACATATACCTTTACCTGTGGCAGTCCGGAACGAGCAAAGGACAGCTGAGAGTATCACAGTTCTTCTCCGTAGACACGGCTCGAAGCCTTGTGAAGATCAACGAATACTATCCCGACCTCATGGAACGGGTATGCAGGAGAGAACCGAACGCATATCTCGCAGCACTCTATTGGGACAGCGAGATGTTCGGACGCAATACCAGCACACGCCGGGCGATGGAGAAAGGGAAGGAAGAGGACTACAAGGAGAAGCTTCTGGAACTGTTCAATAATATGGACACCTACTTCACAACGGAACACAAGAAGTATGTGGCCGAACGGTACCGCAACTTCTTCATCCAGGTATGCTCATTCGTGGATAACAAGGACTGCAAGATCATTTATGACGGACTCATATCCGGTGATCCAAAGCTGAGAAGCTTCCGTGCTCTCTATCAGAGGATATATGGCAAGTATATTTCTGAAGCGAAGAAGGAGGACGGAAATGGATAATCTCATGAAACCCTTATCTACCCTTCAATGGGTGGATCGGAATAAATTAAAAGCGAACGACTGGAACCCGAACAAGGTAAGCAAGCAGAACTTGGAACTACTGACACAGTCAATCCTAACAAACGGCTGGACTTTGCCCATTGTAGTACGGCCGGATCTCACGATCATTGATGGATTCCACCGATGGACAGTAGCAGGAAGAGAACCTTTAATCTCAATGCTTGGTGGGAAGGTCCCAGTCGTTATCGTTGAGCATGAAGACAGAGCAGAGGATATGTACGGCACAGTTACCCACAACCGCGCCAGAGGTACACACCTGCTCGAACCGATGAAGAACATCGTCAAGGAGCTTATGCAGGACGGCAAGAGCATTGACGAGATATCAAAGCAATTAGGCATGAAACCGGAGGAAATCTTCCGGTTGAGTGATTTCTCGAAAGAGGACTTCCTGAAGATGATGGCGAGCAAGAGAGAGTATTCAAAGGCTGAGTTTATCACAAAAGTGTGATAGATGACATAACACCTTCTCCAAGGGCTGCGGCGGGGGCGATGGACTCCCGCCGCCTTGCTATGCCGAAACAAAACGAATGATGATTTTGATGGAGAGGAGGCGAGCAGGTGTCAAGGGCGAGTACCGATCAAAGAACCAAGGCCAGGAAGATGTATGACCAAGGGAAGACTTTGGTCGAGATTGCCAAAAAACTTGGCGTGTCCGATGCAACTGTCCGGAGCTGGAAAGCGAGAGAAGGATGGGGAAAGAAGGACGATCCTGAGCCTCAAAAAAAAACCAAGGTAGCGTTGCAAATGAACTGCGCTGCCAACACGAGCGTTGCAACACATACTGCAACGGTGAAAAAGCGTAAAAGAGGCGGACAGCCAGGGAACAAGAATGCTGTCGATGGAGCAGGTAATCCATTACCTGTGAAACCTCTGAAACATGGAGGCTATTCCAAACAATACTGGGCAGGACTCGATGAAGAAGAGCAGAAGATCCTCGAAGAGATTAACGAGGATCCGATATTGCTATTGACGGAAAGCATAAAGCTTCTGACGTTGCAAGAGTATCGCCTCCGTCGAGCCATAGAAAAGTATCGTGATCAGCCTCTGTATGTATCCGGCACCATGACTTCCAAAACGCAACGGAAGTTCAAGGACGATGCTGAGCGTGAAGAGTATGAGAGAAGGATCCGGGAGAAGGTCGAGAATGAAGAACGGCTCCCAGGTGATCCGGAAGATATACAGACCTTCACACAATCGACTATCGACCTGCGGATCAGACTTCAAAAGGAGCTGACCTCTGTCACTAATCAGAAGACAAAGGCGCTGGCCGCACTCGCTCAGATGCAGAACGACAAGGAAGGCAATGCAGGAGATTCCGAGGCTATCAAGATATGGGCCGACAAGATCAAGATCATGCGCTCGAAGGGCGGTGATGATTGATGGATGCTGAGATTATTCAATTCATCGAGGAAAGTCTGACGATCTGGGCGAATGAGCCTGTGGTCTTCTGCCGTGAGGTTCTGGACTTTGAACCGGACGAGTGGCAGAAGGAAGCCATGAACGCATTGAGGGACAATCCCAGAGTGGCGATCAAGTCAGGCCAAGGCGTCGGAAAGACCGGTGTTGAGGCCTGCGTGCTTCTGTGGTTCCTGCTATGCTACCCGGATGCCCGTATCGTGGCCACAGCTCCGACTAAGCAGCAGCTGCATGATGTCCTGTGGTCCGAAGCTGCCAAGTGGATGAACAACAGCCCGCTTCTGGCACATCTCGTCAAATGGACGAAGACCTATATCTATGTCAAAGGCTATGAGAAACGCTGGTTCGCAGTAGCGAGGACAGCAACAAAGCCTGAGAATATGCAAGGTTTTCACGAAGACAATATGCTCTTCATCATCGACGAGGCTTCCGGTGTCGCAGATCCGATCATGGAAGCAATCTTCGGTACTTTAACCGGAGCAAACAACAAACTGATTATGATGGGAAACCCTACGAAGGTGACTGGTGCTTTCCACGATGCCTTCACGGTTGACCGATCCATATATTACTGCATGACAGTATCCTCCAGAACTTCCCCTCGAACCAATAAAGAGAATATCGCATCGCTCGATAGGAAGTATGGCAAGGATAGCAATGTCGTGCGTGTCCGTGTAGACGGAGAGTTCCCAGAGCAGGACGATGATGTGTTCATCCCGATCAGCTGGATTGAACAGAGCATCAACACAGAGCTGTCCGATAAAACGGCCAAAGCCCTGGGAGAGTATATCGACGAGCGAGGCCTGCGGCTGAGACCACAACCGGAACAGATAGAGGTTGCGGAGATCGGCTGCGACGTTGCCCGTTATGGAGATGACAAGACCTGCATCGGCTATCGTGTCAATGAGGCCGTGAGGATCTTCGACAAGTATAACGGGCAGGATACCGTGTGGACATTCTCCCGCGTATGCGCCTGCTATCGACACATTAAGGAACGGCTCGGATACACCGGACCGGTTGCGGTAAAGGTCGATGATGGCGGTGTCGGCGGCGGAGTGGTTGATCAGCTGGTATCCATCAAAAAGACAAATCCGTTCTATACAGACATGCTTATCATGCCGATCAACTTCGGCAAGGTAATCAAACATCGAGTATTCTACGATTCCACATCCTACATGATGGGAGTGCTGAGAGATGCGATTGCACCTTTTGACGATGCCGGGAATGAGAGAAAGCCGACAATCGTCCTGCCAAACGACAATGATCTGGTTGGCCAGCTGTCCGTGCGGAAGTATTCCTATGTGTCGAATGCGAAGGTCAAGGTGGAGTCAAAGAAGGAAATGAAGGACAGAGGGCTTAGTTCCCCGGATGAGGGGGACTGCATACTCCTTGTGGTGCTCCCTGTCCGATACAAAAAAGGACTGAAAGGAGGAAACGATGGAGGAACAGAAATCTCAGCGCCAAGTGGGCGTTAAGCTGATCAAGAGCAAGTTCGACAGGTACGAAGACCTTGCTCCGAAGACGATCACCAAGAGCGACACTTCGGAACAGCTGGAGGAAGCACAGACATACGCAGCCTCCGAATGGATTCCTCACAGGATAGATATGCGAGGCCTGAGGTTCCTGGTTGAGCACTCGACGATCCTGCCGCAGTGCATCCGGGCGTACAAGAACAACATCGCAGGCTTCGGGGTTGAGGTTTCCTACAACGGAGACTTCGACGAAACACCGGAGACCAAGAAGGAATGGGATACCTTGCAGAGGATCCTCGACCTGCTCAACTTCGATATGGATACCAAGGAGATCTTCGAGAATGTCATCACGGCATCGGAGACATACGGTATCGGATATCTGGAAGTGCTGCGGAACACGGATCAGGAGGTTGTCGGCCTCGAGTGCATCCGTGATGTTCCGTCAGTCGATATGACCTATCCGATTGATCCTTTCATCGACCAGGAGGTTTCCTACAAGGGTGAGAAGGTCACACGAAAGAAGCGGTTCAAGAAGTATAAGCAGACCATAAACGGACAGACCAAATACTTCAAAGAGTTTGGAGATCCCCGGATCATGGATATGAGGGATGGAACCTATATTGATGAACACGGGAAGCTGGAACTCGGATATCAGGCCAACGAGATCTTGGAGATCAAGGTCGGCGCCGGATACTATGGCACTCCCAGATGGTTAGGTGCTTGTATTACGATCGACGGTGCGTATCGTGCCGAAAATCTGAACAACAACTACTTCCGGAACGGCCGGCATACTCCGCTCATGATTATCGTTCGAGGCGGTACACTCACCGATAAGGCTTATGAAAAGCTTCATGAGTACATGGACGGTATCAAAGGCGAGAACGGCCAGCACGCATTCCTGCTGCTGGAGACTGAGCAGAACGAAACGACTGTTGACTTCGAGGGCGGCACACAGCCGGGCGTCGAGATCAAAGATCTGGCATCCATCCTCCAGAAGGACGAGCTGTTCCAGGATTACCAGGAGAACGCAAGGAAGAAAGTACAGAGTGCTTTCCTGCTCCCGGATCTCTATGTCGGATACACCACAGACTTCAACCGGGCCACATCCCAGACAGCGATGGAGGTTACGGAGAAGCAGGTATTCCAGCCGGAGCGCAATCGTCTGGCGTGGATCCTAAATAACAAACTTCTGAACGGTTACGGGTTCAAATATGTGGAGGCGGTCTTTGCTGAACCAGACATCACGAACCCGGACGATATGATGAAGTTGCTCAATATCTCCGAACGTGCAGGTGGTTTGACCATGAATGAGGCGAAAGCTCTCACGGCGGAGGTGCTCGGTAAGGAGGCGGAGGAATATCCTGGTTCTTTCGATATGGAGGACATCGGGAACATTCCCCTGGCTCTCATTTCCAAGATGCCGGCAATGTATTCCTACGGCTATCAGGGCACCGGAAACCTCGGCGTGGATGGACGGCTTCAGAACGCTATGCAGGCGGCAAGCGAGCTGACGGGCGGGAACAAAGAGAACCGTCCCGATGGCGATCCCGAGAAGGATGCACAGGATGTGAATATGGACCTCGATACACAGAGGAACAAGACCACGGATCAGCAGCTTGACAGCCAGATAGCAAAGGCTGCATCGAATGGTGATGATGAGGTTGTGGCCATCATGAAGGAAGTGAAGCGCCTGCTCTTAGAGATGGGTGGTGGTTCTGATGAATAAACCTACCTGCAAGGCGTGCTCAGCTTTGGCCAAGGCCATAGATGCCTATATCGCCAAGGTCGATGATGACCTGGAAGGAGAACTGGAAAGCGCAGGATATGCCGAGGCAAGCGAGAGTGTGGCCGGAGCGAGTGTTCTGGAAGAGGAGATTACGAAGATCCTCGGAGATCAGAGCGAGGCTTTGGCCGACCTGATCAAGAATGCCGGTTCCCTGGAAAAGGCAAAGGCGCTGCTCGATCAGTTCTTCGATGATGATGAAACACGGGAGAAGCTGGAAAACCTGTTCAAGGAGTATTTCTCCGATCAGCTGCTCGATCTGGCCAACGATTACATCAAGGAGAGTGACGGTCAGCTGGTGGTATCAACTCTCCGGGCAAGGACAACGGCATGGATCACGAACTGGTCCGGTCAGCTGGCGAACCTCATGCAGCTTACATCCAAGACACAGATGGAAACCATATTGCAGAATGCCTTGGATAATGGCGAGAGCGTGGAAAGCGTCCGGCTGAAATTGCAGAACGCAGGCATCCGGCAGGAGGCATACAGAGCGCGGACGGCATCCCTCACGGAAATGCTGAGAGCGCATAGTGTGGCCCGTCAGGAGGCTATCATACAAAGCCCTGCGGTAGACAGGAAGCAGTGGAGACATTCGGGAACGGCAAAGATCAAGCCCAGAGAGAACCATCAGGCGATCGACGGCCAGATCAAGCCGAAGCGTGAACCGTTCGAGCTCACAGGAGCAGACGGCGGGACATATTACCCGATGTATCCGAGGGATGACACACTCCCTCCGGAGGAATCTATCAACTGTCACTGCGTCCATCTTCCGATTGTCGATGATGATGTTCTGGCCATGAGCCTCGAAGAGCGTCAGGCTCTTCAACAGAAGATCATCGAAGAGGATGATGGAGAATGGGAGAAGGAACTCGATGCAAGGAATCGAGCCCTCTCCGGAATAGATGATGAGTAAGAGTCGCAGAAATGTGACTCTTTTTCATATGCGGAGCCGTCCGTTAAACGGCAAATAAAACATAGGGAGGTGCGAATATGCCGCACATCGAAAAGGCGTATGCGTTAAGCGACGCAAAGATCCAATTCGTTTCCCTGGTTGATAAGGCTGCCAACAAAAGACAGTTCCTGATCACAAAAGCAGAGAAAGGCTCGGCCACCTTCCAGTCTTACGGACGGATCGTGAAAGCCGACAGTGACTCCCATTATGTCACCGGGATCGTCTACGAACCCATGGCAGAGGACACTGACGGTGAGTTCATGACCGCAGAAGAGATTGAGAAGGCCGCACACTGGTACATGAAGAATGCCGGTGATGTCGATATTCAGCATTGCTACGTCAAGGCTGAGGGCATTGATGTGGTTGAGAGCTATGTTGCTAAGAGTGACATGGACATAGATGGCACCCCTATCAAGAAGGGCACCTGGCTCATGACAGTCGAGGTCGCTGATGCCGCCGTATGGGAATCCATACAGAAAGGCGAAATCACAGGCTTCAGCATGGGCGGACTTGCCACAAGATCGGACGAGGATGTTGATCTGAGCGCGGAGGATGTCGAGAAGGCGGAGGATAGCGGCGAAGCTGCTGATTCCCTGTTCGGACGGATCACCAAAGCGATCAAGGATGTATTCAGCTCCGAGAAGAAAGCTGTGGCAAAAGGCGAGGTGGCAAATCGGTACAATGCCGAGGTCAAGGGGGACAACCTCTACACGGCATGGTATGCGCTGCGCGAGACTCTGGAAGGCTATCAGTATAACGAGTCCACAGGAACCTGGGGATGGGGATACACAGCTGATCCGGACAAGATCCGCGAAGCTCTGTCCGATTTCTCGGCCATCGTAACCAAGATCCTCACTGCCGATGATATCGTCGGTGAGATCGAAAAGGCAGCAAAGGAGGCTCCGGTCCAGAAAGCCGGAAAGTCTCTCAGCTCAAAGAACTACAACGCACTGAAGACTATCTGTGGCAACCTTCAGAGCTTCCTTGCAGAGTTTGAGGACGGGTCAGACGACGCAGAGGCCGGGGACGCAGGAGACGGTGCCGGAGTAGAGAAAAGCGACAAAATGACAAAGGAGGAAATCGAGATGACAAAGTCAGAAGTCGAAACCCTCGTTACTGAGGTTGTTAAGGCACAGCTTGAGCCGATCACTCAGCAGATTGCTGAGATCACCAAGGCAGAGCAGCCGGAAACCAAGGCCGAGGAAGTAACCAAGGATGGCAATGACGAATCCAAGGCTGATGACGTCACCACAGACGTTGTTAAGAGCGTTGTCACAGAGGCGCTGAACGAAGCTCTTGCACCCATCACCCAGCAGATCGACGCCATCAAGAAGTCGAGAGCCCTTCCGTCAAATCTGAATGACGGCCCGGACTCAGAAGTAACCAAAAGTGATGATACCCACTATCTTCACGGAATACTGTAAGCAAGGAGGAAAACAAAATGCCTACGACAAATGCTGAAATCCTGAAGGCTGTCATTGACACAGCCAGCGTAACTCATGGCCTTCTCAATCCGGAGCAGGCATCGAAGTTCATCCGTCAGACCTTCGATGCAACTACTCTCCGTCCGCTGATCCGTCACGAGATCCGGAAGGCTAAGACCGGCGAGATCGACAAGATCGGTATCGCATCCAGAATCCTTCGGGCTAAGACTGAGAACACCGATGATGGCTACCGTGCAAATCCGTCCTTCGGGCAGATCACTTATGCCACCACCGCAGTTCGTCTGCCCTGGGAGATCACCGAGGAAACTCTTCGGGAGAATATCGAGGGACAGGGCTTCGAAGCTCTTGTAACCGATCTGATGACCGGTCAGCTCGGCCGTGATCTGGAAGATCTTGACCTGAATGGTGATGAAACCAATGCAGATGACTTCCTGAAGATCAATACCGGCTGGGTTAAGCAGATCGAGACAGACGGCCACGTTGTTGACCGTTCCGGCATCGACGGCGGCGCTATGAGCCTGGATGTGTTCTACAAGGCGCTCGGTGCTATGCCGAACAAGTACAACAACGGAAAGCTCCGCTGGATCATGAGCCCTCACAGATACCAGAACTGGATCTATCAGCTGCTCAATGCTGCTGTATCCAAAGGTGGTATCATCACCGACAACCGCATCGAGAACCCGGCAGCGATCCCGGCTATCGAGTGCGCTTCCATGCCGGATGACAAGATCATCCTGACCGATCCGAAGAACCTCATCGAGGTTTCTACCTACGGTGTGCAGATCCGCAAGACCACCGAGGGCAAGGAAGCCATCATGCAGGATAAGCGGTTCTATGTATGCCACCTCGACTTCGATCCGATCATCGAGGAGACAGACGCAACCGTTATCGTCAAGGGTCTCGCTTCCCTCAACTAAGGAGGTGCCTTATGCGGCTTAAACTGATCAAAGGTAAGTCGTACACCGGTATCGTCCATGCAACAGCTGAAAATCCCGTGATCGAAGTAGACGAGGAGGTGGGTATGATTGCACTCAACACCGGCTACTTCGAATCACTGGATGTGGCTGCTCTGACGCAGGAAGAAGTTCCGGATACGGCAGAAGATATCGAGGAACCCGAAGAGCCTTTGCAGTACGGCGGAAAGCATCTGCTCGAGATGAACAAGTCCGAACTGGAGACTTTTGCGGCTTACAAAGATGTGAACATCAGAAGCTGCAAGACCAAGGCGGACATCATCAAGGCTCTGAAGAAAGCCCTTCCGGCCAGCGAGTTGGAAGGCGAAATCTACTACGGAAGCCCTACCATGGTGGAGCTTCAGGAAGAAATCTTTTAAGGAGGATTAAACCATGAATCTGACAGCAAGCAATTTCGGCGAGTGTGGTAACGTGCAGGCCTTCTTCGCGAAGAAGGTTAAGTACAACGACACTGATATCGCTACAAAGGAAGCTGTGTTTGTTGCTCCGGCAGACATGCTCATCACCCAGGTTGGTGTTGATGTGACCACAGCTTTCAATGCAGGCACGACCAATGTGTTGACCATCGGAACCAACAGCGATGCAGACAACATCTGCGGATCTTCTGATATCGCTGAGACCCAGGGCGCAAGCACAAAGGCTGTATTCGTTAAGCTGGCAAAGGGCGACAAGGTCTATGTGAAGTATGCACAGACCGGAACCGCAGCTTCTGCCGGTGTAGCTGACATCTTCTTTGTTGGCACCCAGATCCCTGCGTAAGGGGGTGAAGGCATGGCATCAAGACCGTGGGTCACGCCTGCGCAAGTGAAGGCATATACCGATCTTCCGGATGTGGCCGCGAGGACGGATGCCAAGCTTGCCATTGATATCCAGCGGGCTGAGGCTTACATCATCAAATACTGTCATCAGGATTTTAGCGGGGAGGAATACACAACCATCCCCGCTGATGTAGCCACTGCGGATATCATTCTCTCCGAGTATTACGCTCACAAGCAGGGTAGCATCGGGAAGTACAAATCAGAGACCTTCGATGACTGGAGCTACACTTCCGGGGAGTCGGAGTATCTGGTACAGACGCTTGGAATTGACGGATTGCTGGATCCCTATGTGGAGACCTCGGCATCCGGTAAGTTCAATATGCGTCTCAGGAAGCTGTAAGGAGGTGGTCTTATGGCTTGGGAGGATATGCTCAACCACAAATGCGACATCTACCATGTTGCCAAAAGTACGGAAAGCCTTGGATACGGAGTGTCCGATACGGAACATTTCAGTTATCCTGCGACCGCTGATGAAGCCGATGTTTCCTGTCATTTCCATATCAAGACAGGTCAATATGTGGTAAGCCAGACGGAACCGACAAACAACTATGATGCTCGCGTGAAGTTAAGCCTTCCGTTCGGCACAGACATTCGGATCAATGACCGGATCGTGTCGAAAGAAACCGGATTCGCATACATAGCTGAACTTCCGAGGGTGATACGAAATAACCACCATATCATCGTATATATCAATCGGGAGGACAGCGTGAAGGAGGCGGTATAGATGGGACAGTATATTTCCGTCAATGTATCGCAGTTGAAGGAGTTTGCAGAAAAGCTCACAGCGGCTGGGGCCGGAGATCTTCGCAAGGAGTTCGAGAAATGGCTCGATGGTATCGGTATGGAGTTCCTGCGGATCGTCAGCGAGGAGATCATCCGCCGCAAGGTGGTAGACACTCGA
>AUXO012538941.1_pt1 | contig 11722 bp, 11 predicted proteins | sample 768731 | NCBI WGS metagenome assembly AUXO01 (sample SAMN02715735, study PRJNA202380) | gut metagenome | biome: sheep rumen | host: Ovis aries | place: New Zealand: Palmerston North | reverse complement strand
ACATCATATCCTTGTAATCTTTTAAATCTCGCAATCGCATCAGCTAAAACAATCTCATAAGTATTTCCTATATGAGGCTTTCCAGATGTATAAGCAATCGCAGTTGTAATATAATATTTTTCTTTTTCCATTTTTATCCCTCCTCTAAAATAAAAAAGTTATTACAAATATAAGGACGATTAACTCGCGGTACCACCTTATTTTGCAATAACTCTATTACACACTCAAATAGTTAACGCCTATCTACGATTATACCTACATATCGATATAATAGTTCAAGAGCCATATTTTATAAAATTTATTACTCCATTTCCACCTACAAGAGCTCTCTATTAATAAGTTTTTTATAAAATTCTCCATCACAACATTTAAAATATACAACATAATATAACACAACTAATAAGTTAAATCAATAAATTATTTTTCAATATCATTTAATAATCTAGAATTATTTAAAGTAAATAAATATCTTTCTCCAAATTCCTTTAAATTATTAATTAAAGTTGTATCCTTAACTAATAATTTAAAATCAATGCCTTCACTTATCTGCTTTAAATAATTTTTATTAATATATTTACTAAGTTCATCAACAATACTATTTTTAATATTTTCTTCTACATTCTCATTAAAAATACTATTTATTTTTCTTAAAATAGTTTTATTATATGAATCAATAATTATTTTTTTCAATTCCTTTTTCATCTTTTTATTATAATCATTAAACTCTTTCTTATTAATTTTAATAATATCGTCATTTTTCTTTATTTCATAATTATTGACAATATCCATTAATTTATTAATTCTCATATTTTCAAATTCTTTAAAAAATATTATTATATTATCTCTAAACTCATCAATAATACTATCTAACTCAACTGTATTTAATACAATTTTATTTTTTTTAGCTAAAGTAATTAACTTATTCTTTATAAGATCCATTGAATCTAATGGAGGTTTTTTTAGTAATGATGCAATATCTTCTTCAAATAAAGCATAAGTATTATTCTTAATGCTTTCTTCTATTGCACTTCTATAACTATTAATATGTTGTTCAATAAATTGTTTCTTCTCGTCCATTCCATTACACTCCTAGCTTCAACATAATTAACTTTATCAATTATTAATTTTTTTATCAATAGAATTAAAAAATTTAACGTCAACTTTATCTAATAATTCTACTAAATAATAAACTGGATGTTTCTCCAACTTAATAATATCAAGAACTATTACTAAATTACTTCCACGACTTAAAAATCTAAACATATTAGTAACTTGAAAAGCATCCATAAATAACTCTTCTGTATCTACTTTTTTAATAAAATCTTCACCAAATACCATTTCAATTGAATTTTTACTTTGATTAACATGTCTTATCTTCATCTTATTTGCAAGCTTTTCAAACCACTCCTCATACATATAGATAATTAAATCTTCATTAAGTTTACCAAATCTATCTTCCAATTCCTCTTTTACTTGATTAAACTTATCTCTACTATCTATTTCATTAATCTTTCTATGTATTTCTATTTTTAAATCATCTTCACTTACATAACTATCTTCAATATGAGTTGCTACATTAAGAAGAGGTTTTTCTTCTATTTCATCATCATCTTCTTCTATTTCAACAACATCTTTTCTCTTACTAACTTCTTCATTTAGCATCTTTAAATATAAATCTATTCCTACACTATCAATAAAACCAGCTTGTTCACTACCAAGTATATCTCCAGCTCCTCTAATAGACAAATCACGCGTAGCAATAGAAAAACCACTACCAAGTTCAGTGAATTCCTTAATTACATTTAATCTTTTAACTGCAGTATCAGTAAGCGTCTTAAAAGGTTGATACATTAAATAAGTATAAGCAATCTTATCACTACGACCAACTCTACCACGTATTTGATATAACTGACTTAAACCAAATCTATCAGCATCAAGTACTATTAATGTATTAACATTAGGAATATCAATTCCAGTTTCAATAATAGTAGTACAAACTAAAATATCATATTCATGCTTTATAAAATCCATTAATCTACTCTCTAAGTCATTCTTAGTCATTTGACCATGAACAATAGTAATCCTAGCATCAGGTGCAATATTTTGTATTCTATTAGCAGCTTCTTCTATAGATTGAACACGATTATATAAAATAAATACTTGTCCATTACGAGACATTTCTTTATAAATAGCATCTTTTAATATTTGCTTATTCTCTTCAACAACATAAGTCTGAATAGGATATCTATTAACAGGAGGCGTTTCAATCAAAGATAAACTTCTAATTCCAACTAAAGACATTTGTAATGTTCTAGGAATTGGCGTAGCCGTTAAAGTAAGAACATCAACATTAGTCTTATATTGTTTAATTTTTTCTTTATGCATTACTCCAAATCTTTGTTCCTCATCTATTATCAATAAACCTAAATCTTTCAATTTAATATCATCACTCAATAATCTATGGGTACCAATAACCATATCAATAGTACCATTTTTTAAACCTTCAAGTATTCTATCTGTTTCCTTTTTACTAGTAAATCTATTTAACAAACCAATACTAACAGGAAAATTTTTAAATCTTTCAAGAGCATTTTCATAATGTTGATTAGCTAAAATAGTAGTAGGACATAAGAACAATACTTGTTTAGAATCAAGCATAGCTTTAAAAGCCGCTACAAAAGCCACTTCTGTCTTTCCAAAACCTACATCACCACATAATAATCTATCCATAGGAACACTTTTTTCCATATCCTCTTTAATTGTCTTAATAGCTAAAGCCTGATCTTTTGTAAGTTCATATGGAAAATCATTTTCAAAGTCTTCTAGCATTTCACAGTCTTCAGAAAAAGCAAAACCACGTCTAGATTCTCTTTCTGCATATAATTTTATTAACTTATCAGCAATATCAGTAATCTTACTCTTAACTCTAGCCTTAGTCTTTTGCCACTCAGTACCTCCAAGTTTATTTACTTTAGGCGCAACACCTTCTCCACCAGAATATCTACCAAGTATATCAATTTTCTCAACTGGTATATATATTTTATCAGTTCCTTGATATAAAACCTCTAAATAATCCTTAGATATACCATATAAACTTAAAGTCTTAATACCATTATAAACACCAATACCATGAACGTTATGTACTACATAATCTCCAACATTTAACTTATTATAATCTTTAATAGTTGTAGAATACTTAAATTTAGTATGATATTTCTTTTTATTATTATTTATATTAAATAACTCATTAGCAGTTAAAATAACATAATCATTATATTCAAATCCCATACTAAGATTACCTTCAACTAGATTAACTTCATTAATATGGATATTATCCAAGCTAGTTTCAATAAATTTCATATTTAAAGATTTAATAATAGATCTAATTTGATATTTCTTTAAACAGATAATCACAGTCTTATTATTTTTTATACATTCTCTAATATAAGTATTAATCCTATCAGCATTCTCAGAAAAAGTAGTAATAGTTCTAACATTAAAATTTATAATATTAGTAATATAGTTACTCTTAGAAAGATTATTAATACTCATATAATAAATAGGATATTCAACATCTAGCTTATCAAGTTCGAACATATATCTACCATCAAAGTCTTCATCCTTTTCATTCTTATAATCAAGCATTTCTTCTACCATATTTTTATAGCTTAGCTCTATTTGCTCATAATCCTTAAAAAATACATAATTTTCATCTAAAAAGCCATAAATGTTTGTAACATCACAATAATTAGGTAAATATTTTTGCTTTCCAAACTCACTTTCAAGAACATTATCTTCACATATAAATTCAAAATATGGTTTAATAACAACTTCATCTAAACTAGAAATAGACTTTTGATTTTCACCATCAAATACCCTGATTGATTCAATTTCATCATCAAAATATTCAATTCTTATTGGATCATCACAATCAATTGGAAATACATCAACAACAAAACCTCTAACTGCAAATTCACCAGTTTTAGAAACAATACTATCTCTTTGATACCCAATAGAAACTAATTTTTCTACTAACAAACTTGGTTCTAAAATATCTCCTACTTTTAAACTTATAGTATGCTTTATAAAACTCTCTTTAGTAGGTAAATATCTTAAATATCCAGTAAGATTAGTAATAACAATATATTTATCATCTGTAACTAATTTATTTAAAGTCTCCATTCTACTAACTTGCAAATCAGGAGAAATAGCTAAAGCTTCACTAGTTAAAAAATCATCCATAGGAAATAATAAAACATTATCATTATAACTACTAATATTAGAATATAGCTTATTAGCTTCATATAAACTATTTACTACAACTAATATATTCTTTTGTTTTTGAACAAACAAATTATTTAAATAGACACAAAAAAACTCATCGGTAAGACCAACCATACCCATGTGTTTTTTCAAATCAAATTGTATTAAATCTTTAAAGAAATTCATATTATCACCTATTTTTTCTATTATATTTGCTCATCATATCACCAAAAGGCATAACATAAAAATCATCAATCAAACTACATATTTTATCAGATAAAGAATTAATCTTATCTAAATCATCTTTATGTATCTTACCTAAAACATAGTCTTTAGTATCAATACTTTTATCTTTTGCAATACCTACCTTTAATCTCTTATATACACTAGTACCAAGATTCTTTTCAATATCTCTTAGACCATTATGTCCACCACAAGAACCCTTATCTTTTAATTTAAAATTACCAACAAATAAATCTAAATCATCAGAAATAACTAATATATTTTCAATTGGTATCTTATAATAATCAACATACTTTCTAACAACACCACCGCTTAAATTCATATAAGATTGTGGCTTCAAAAAGATAGTTTCTTCTCCATTAATTTTTTCTTTGATAAATAATCCATTAAATTTCTTAGACCAATTATTATTAATACCTTTACTATCAATATAATTATCTAGCATCATAAATCCCACATTATGTCTAGTTTTATCATATTCTTTTCCTGGATTACCTAATCCAACTATTAATTTCACACTATCACTTCCCAATATGATATTCTTTATAAATTATAGACTTAGCTACTCCTCTTTCTTTAGCAACCTTTTTAATTGCTTCCATTTCAGAAATACCATCATCTAAATACATTTTAACATGCTCGTCAATACTTAAATTACTATAATCAACTACTTCTTTATTTCCTTCAATAATAAGTACAAACTCACCCTTTAAACTATCAGCAATCTCAATTATATTACTAATATTATCACGAATAACTTCCTCATGAATCTTACTAAGTTCACGGCATAAAGCCATTTGTCTATCTCCAAATATATCTAACATATTTTCTAAAGTACTCTTTAATCTATGAGGAGCTTCATAAATAATAATAGTATATTTATAATCTTTTAATGACTTTAATTCCTCTATTTGCTTACTCTTTTTAGCATTTAAAAAACCATAAAAGATAAAAGGAGATGGCTCAATACCAGAAATAGTAAGAGCTGGTACAAATGCCGTAGCACCAGGTAAACTGATTACATTAAATCCTGAATTAATAACTTCTTTAACAATAACATATCCAGGATCACTAATAATAGGAGTCCCTTGATCAGTTATTAAGCCAAGATTTTTACCTTCTCTTAATAATGAAACAATATTATCTTTAATCTTCTCTTCATTATATTCATGACATGCCATAACTTTTTTATTAATGTTAAAATGTTTTAGCAATTTCATAGACTCTCTAGTATCTTCACATAATATTACATCAACAGTTTCTAATACTTTTAATGCTCTATAAGTAATATCATCTAAATTACCTATAGGTGTAGGTATTAAATATAAACTTGCACTATCATCATAACTAACTTGTCTCATACTACCCCTCCGTTATTATTTTTTCATATTCAAGAGTTTTACTACCATCATCATTAAATAATACCAAAGGACTCTCAATAGTAAGACCACTCTTACCATTCATTTGACCTTCTAGTAAAACCATCAAAGAATTCTTATCACTTTTTTCATATACAAATCTAACTCTTTTAGGTTCAATATTATTCTTTTTAAATTCCTCAATAATTTCAATAAACCTCTCAGCACGATGTACTATAACAAAATTTCCATTATTATTCAATAATTTTTTTGCACAACTACATAACTCACTCAAAGTAAGCTCAACTTCATGTCTAGCAATCATCTTCTCCTTCTTAATATTTAAATTATTACTATTAGAAACCTTAAAATAAGGCGGATTACAAATAACTAAATCATATTTATTAATATTATCGTTACTAGCAAAATCCTTAACATTAGCCTTAATAATCTTAATTTGATCGTCTAGTTTATTATAAGTAATAGATTTAGTAGCAAGATCATAAACACTATCTTGTAATTCAACACCAATAATTTTTTTATTAGTACGTAGTGCAAGAATCAAAGGAATAACACCATTACCAGTACATAAATCTACAATATTATTATCATTCATTCTAATATTAACAAAATGAGCTAATAAAACACTATCTAAAGAAAAAGAAAAATAATCAGTATTTTGATATATTTTTCTATTTTTATAACCAACTATATCATGTAAAACTTCCATATTACTTATCTTGAGAAAATTCAACTATTCCCTTTTCTTTTAAATCAACTTTATAAGTCTTTTTAAATACATCAATAGAAATAACTTTTCCCATTCCTTCTGGAGTATCAGCAATCATACCAACTTTAGGCATATCTTTCTTTAGATAAGTATAAGTTTCATTTTCATAAGCCAAACAACATAATAATCTACCACAAGAACCATTTATCTTAGTAGGATTTAAAGCTAACATTTGATTCTTAGCCATATTAATAGAAACACTATTAAAATCAGTTAAAAAAGAATTGCAACATAAGAATAATCCACAAGGTCCTAAACCACCTATTTTTTTAGATTTATCACGTACTCCTATTTGCCTCAATTCAATTCTAGTCTTATATTTACTAGCTAATTTTTTAGCTAAATCCCTAAAATCAACTCTATTTTCTGATAAAAAAGAAAAAACTAATTGTGATTGATCAAAAGTATAATAACAATCAACAAAATTCATATCTAATTCAAGTTCAGAAGCATACTTTTTTGCAACTTTTAAAGCTTTATCAGCCTCTTTAGCATTATCTTCTATAATCTTAATATCTTTTTTATCAGCAAGTCTTAATACTTTCATAAGAGGTAAAACTAAATTTTTTTTCTTTTCTTCATAAGTTTCTTTAACAACAGTACCAGAAAGTAATCCATTTTCAGTTTCAAAAACAACTAAATTACCTCTACAAAGCTCAATATTATTAGGATCTAAATAATAAATATTACCAGTAATTTTATCACTTATAACAACTACTTTAATCATAATTACCTCCTAAAATAATTCTTGCATATAAATTATCAAGCCACATTTTATAATTAATATTATAATTAGTCTTCACTAATTCATTCTCTATAGTTAATATTAAATCATATATATCGTTTATATTAATATTATTAAGTAATTTATCATCATTATTCTTATTAATAAAATCTACTAAGTATTCTTCAATACTAGATAATCTATCTTTAGCTATATTCTTATCAGGAATAATATCATTAATTAACTTATTATAATTAATGAACATACTCTTCTTAATAATACATTCTAATAAATATCTACTATCATCATCTAACTCTATATTTTTATAATTAGATTTTAAATTTAATACTTGGCATCTAGATAATATAGTTTTAAGCATTTTATAACGATTAGTAGTAAGTAAAATAGCAACTATATTATCATCAGGCTCTTCCAAAAACTTTAGTATAGTATTAGCAGAAGCTAAATTTAATTTTTCTGCTTCTTTTATAATATATACCCTTTTATTATCATAAATAGATTTATTTTGAAATTCCTCTTGTAATGATAAAACTTGATTTTTTTTAACAAAGGAACCATCAGGTTCAATAATATATAAATCAGAAAAAGCATTAGAATCAATATCTTTAACAATATCATTATTATTATCAATATCAGAATATTTACAATTTAATTCAATCATCTTAACAAAATTTAAAACAACATTAAATTCTTCTTCATAATTATTAACTTCAATTAAATAGGCATGAGAAATTCTATTATTAGAAATAATATTGTCAATATAATCATAAAATTTCAAATATTCATCTGATTTATTCATAATACCTACTCCCTAAATTTCCTTACGATCATTTAAAGCTCTTTCTAAAGTAAGACTATCAACATATTCCATATCAGCACCAATTGGAACACCACTAGCTAGTCTTGTAACTGTAATATCCATTCCTTCTAATATTTTTTTAATATATAAAGAAGTAGTTTCACCTTCAATACTAGGTTTAAATGCAAAAATTATTTCTTTAATACCTTCATTAGTAATACGATCAATAAGTTTATTTAAACCTATATCTTCAGGATTAATACCATCTAAAGGAGAAATGAGCCCTTCCAAAACATGATATTTTCCATGAAACATACCCAATTTTTCAAATAGAAAAACATATTTAGAATCTTCTACTACACACAAAACTTCTTGATTTCTTAATTTATCAGAACATATATAACATAAATCATCTTCGGTTAAATTATTACAATTACTACATTTATGTATTTTATTCTTTGTATCAATAATACTTTTAGAAAAAAAATCAGTTTGTTCATCTTCTAAATCAAGAATAGAAAAAGCCAATCGCTCAGCAGTCTTTTCACCAATCCCAGGTAAAAACTTAAAAGATTCTATTAAATTCTTAATACTATCAGGATACATAATTAAAATAATCCAGGAATATTACCAAATTTACTCATTTTCTTTTCAGTAGTCTCATCAACCTTTTTACTAGCATCATTTACTGCTACTAAAATCATATCTTCTAATACTTCAATATCATCAGCATCTAAAGACTCATCTTTATTAATTTCTACTTTAGTAACTTCTTTAGTACCTAACATAGTTATTTTAACTAAAGAACTTTCTCCAGTAAATTCAGTTTTATCAATTTCTTCCTTTGCTTTCATCATATCTCTTTGTAAATTTTGTGCTTGTTTAAGCATTGCTTGCATATTCATATAAATACCTCCTTAATTTATTTCAACAATATCACCAAACAGTTCAACTGCACTATTAGATATTATATCATTATTTTGTTTTTCTTCATAGATTTCACCTGGAACTTCAACAACTTCCAAGCTTTTACCCTCTTTAATTAGTTTTATATAATTATTTTTCTCATTATTCCATCTTTCATCAGAAATAATAGCTATATCTTTATTAGAATTAGTTATTTTATTATAGACATAAGTAAGTTTTTCTATTAATAATAAATTTTGTTTAACAGCAGAATCAAAATTATAACTAATAATAATACCAGATTCACTTGCTGCTCTAACCTGTCCATCTAATAAATCACATACCAAATATCCGATTTCTTGATCAAAAGTATAATCATTTAAAGTATTAAATAATTCAAGTTCCCTTTTTAATATATTTTTATTAGCTTCAGCCATAATATTATTAACTCTAGCATCAATTATTTCATTAATATTAGTAATAACCTTAATATCAAAATCATCATCACGATTAACAACAATATCTTCATTTGTGTTTGATATATCCGTAATTTTATCTTTCTTTATCTCATTATCAGAATTATCAAATTGTTCTTCAACTTTATTTTCAACAACAATCTTCTCATTCTTATCTTCTATTTTTTCTTCTTTTACATAACCATCAATACTTTTATTCACAACATTACTACTACTATTATTTTTAACAAATTTTAATATTAAAATTTCAATATACAATTTAGAATTATCAGAAGACTTAATATTATTCATATTTTCATTAATCATATTAATAAAATCAATAATTAAATCTAAATTATAATCAATAATTTCTTTTTTAGTATAATAATTAACTAAAATATCACGTAAATAAAACAACAATTGATTAATAATTTGAATTAAATTCTTTCCATCAGAATCATATTTTTCCAATAAACTAACTATTTCAGCAATATTAAAATTAAACAAATAATCAGAAAACATTTTTATATCATTAGTGGTTAAAGATCCATTTAATTCAGCAAAATCTTCCAATGTAATTTCTTTATCAGAATAAGAACTCAATTTATCAAGTAATCCCAAAGCATCACGCATTCCACCATCTGTTGCAATGGCAATTTGATATAAAACATCTTCTTTAATTTTAATTTTTTCTTGCTTAACAACATACTTTAAGCGTTCTAAAATGTTGTCAATTGACATTTTTTTGAACGAAAAACATTGACATCTTGAAATAATCGTATCTGGAACTTTTTGTAAATCAGTAGTGGCAAGTATAAAAATAGCATGTTCAGGAGGTTCTTCTAACGTCTTAAGTAAAGCATTGAAAGCTCCAATAGAAAGCATATGAACCTCATCTATAATATATACTTTATATTTTAATTCAGCAGGAACCAAAGCGATTTTAGACTTTAATTCTCTTATTTCATCAACACCATTATTAGAAGCAGCATCTATTTCAATAATATCTACACACTCTTTTTCAGATGAAATTTTACAATTATCACATTTTCCACAAGCTAAACCATCCTTAGAATCTAAACAGTTAATATTTCTGGCAAAGATTTTAGACATAGTAGTTTTTCCTGTACCTCTTGGACCAGAAAACATATAAGCATGAGTAAATGTTTTATTTTTAATAGAATTTTTCAAAGTTTTTACAATACTAGATTGACCAACTACTGAATCAAAATCCATAGGTCTATATTTACGATATAAAGCTTGATACATAAACAAACCTCCCATATATATTATAGCATAATAAAAGCAAAGATTTTTATTTATTTCTTTGCTTTTCAAAAAAAGATTTTAGTATATTTTTTGACTTATCCACAGCCAAATTTGAATAAAAATTAATATTACTATTATTTTTGTCGGCTTCAAATATTTGATTAATAATATTTATATTATTTTTATCCATATTTTCAATAGCAGAATAAATATTACGAACCCTAGCCTGCTTTAAAGCACTTGCACACATTGGACAAGGATCCAAAGTAATATATACATCGCAATCAATTAGCCTCCAATTATTTAAAAAACTTGAAGAATCTGAAATACATTTGATTTCTGCATGAGACAAAACACAATTATCAGATTCTTTTAAATTATGAGCCTTAGCAATAATTTTCCCATCTTTAACAATAACACATCCAACAGGGACTTCATCTTGATCAAAGGCTAAATCAGCCTCCAAAAAAGCAATATTCATAAATTCATCATTGTAATTATCCATAAAATCACATCCAAATAAAAAGTGCACATGAAAGGAGGCTCTTAAGGCTGCTATCTTCCAATTCTGACCTGGTTCAAGCACTTTCATTGCACGTTCTTATTGTATTATATATAAACAAAAAAGTAAATAAATTAACTTAAATAAATAGAAAATTCACAATTTTTGTGGACAAAATGTTTCACGTGGAACATCAAAATATAATTTATCACAAAAATTGTGGAAAGAATGTTTCACGTGGAACATATATTCATAATCTATAAAATAATCAAAATATTTCCCGGGAAATAATTAAGTTGGGAAATAATATTAGAAAAAAATATATAACAATAATAGTCTACAAAATAAAAAATAACACTTCTAAAGTCAATTAATAACAATTTTTGTGGAAA
>AUXO017767498.1_pt1 | contig 11725 bp, 9 predicted proteins | sample 768731 | NCBI WGS metagenome assembly AUXO01 (sample SAMN02715735, study PRJNA202380) | gut metagenome | biome: sheep rumen | host: Ovis aries | place: New Zealand: Palmerston North | reverse complement strand
GCAGGTAGCCTTTCTTTATGGCTGCCGCTACCTCTTCTTCGCTAAAGTCTCCTTCCGGACCGATTAGTATGGTGACGTCGTTATTGGCTTTGTAGGTCGTGCACAAGTCTTTTTTGTCTTGCTCATAACAGTGCGCAATAAACAAGTCGCCCTTTCGGTCGCTTTTCATAAAGTCGTTAAAGGTTGTTTGCTCGTTGATGGTGGGGAGATAGGCTTTTTTCGATTGCTTCATTGCCGAGATCAGTATCTTTTCTATACGGTCTCTCTTTACGACTTTCCTTTCCGAGTACCGGCAGATTATTGGCGTTATTTCGTCGATGCCGATTTCAGTCGCTTTTTCTGCGAACCATTCTATCCGTTCTATGTTCTTGGTCGGAGCAATGGCAATGTGTAAATGAATAGGTCGTTTGTGATAGCCTTGGACTTCGTTTTCTATGACGACCTTGCATTTCTTGTGGTGAGCGATTGCTATTTTGGCGTGGTAGAACCCTCCCTGACCGTCGATGACTTCCAGTGCGTCGCCTTCAACCATGCGTAAAACTTTTACCGCATGTTGCGATTCTTCTTCCGGCAATGTTAAATCGTTCTTGATGTTTGGTGCGTAGAAAAGAGCCATGGTGTATCTTTTATATATAAACAGAATAAGAGCAGTCCCCCCATTGATGATAAAGGAACTGCTCTTTTATTAAGCTTTTTTACTTGTAGATTTCCTTTTTGCCAGCCAAAAGGGTGTTCTTCATCAGCGAGCAAATGGTCATTGGACCAACGCCACCAGGAACTGGAGTGATGAAACTGCACTTAGGCGCTACGTTTTCGAAGTCAACGTCGCCGGTCAGCTTGAAACCGGTCTTCGATTCAGCGCATGGAACACGAGTGGTACCTACGTCGATAACAACGGCACCGTCTTTTACCATGTCGGCTGTGACGAACTTAGGCGAACCCATAGCCGCGATAATGATGTCGGCTTCTTTACAGATTTCCTTAATGTTCTTTGTTCCGCTGTGGCATACGGTTACAGTTGCGTTGCCTGGGTAAGCCTTCTGCATCATAAGAGAAGCGACTGGCTTGCCTACAATATTGCTTCGGCCGATAACGACACAGTTCTTTCCTTTGGTCTCGATGTTGTAACGCTTCAACAATTCAAGTATACCTGCTGGAGTGGCAGATACAAATGCTGGCAGTCCGATTGAGGTTCTGCCAACGTTGATAGGGTGGAAGCCGTCAACGTCTTTCTTATAGTCGATAGCCTCGATGACCTTCTGCTCTGATATGTGCTTTGGCAAAGGCAACTGAACGATGAAACCGTCAACGTCGTTGTCCTTGTTCAATTTATCGATTGCTGCAAGAAGTTCGTCTTCGGTGATGTCTGACTCGAATGCGATTTTAGTCGATTTGAAACCACACTGCTCGCAAGAAAGAACCTTGTTTTTAACATAGGTCTCGCTACCGCCATCGTGGCCGACGATGATGACTGCCAGATGGGGAACTTTCCCGCCTTTTGCCTTGATTTCTGCAACTTCTGCTGCTATTTCCTGCTTAATCTGCATCGAAATAGCCTTTCCGTCAATTAATTGCATGTCTTATTCGTTTTATATTGTTTATTCTTTTAGTGAGGCATTCTAAACTTGCCCTTGTTTTTGGTAACCATCTTCATCATCTTTCTGGTTTCGTCGAACTGCTTGATTAAGCGGTTGACTTCCTGAAGGCTGGTTCCGCTACCTTTGGCAATACGGTTCCTTCTGCTGCCGTCGAGAATGCCCGGATTGCTACGTTCCTTCTTGGTCATTGAATAGATGATGGCTTCGATTCCCTTGAAGGCGTTGTCGTCGATTTCAACGTTTTTCAAGGCCTTGCCAATGCCTGGAATCATGGCCGCTAAATCTTTCAGGTTACCCATCTTTTTGATTTGCTGTATCTGGTTCAAGAAGTCGTTAAAGTCGAACTGGTTCTTCTCAATCTTGCGCTGTAACTTTTTAGCCTCCTGCTCGTCGTAAGCGTCTTGTGCCCTTTGTACCAAACCAACAATATCGCCCATGCCCAAAATACGGCCGGCCATACGTTTAGGGTCGAACACGTCGATGGCATCGAGCTTTTCGCCAGTACCGATAAACTTGATTGGCTTGTTTACGATGGTCTTAATGGTAAGGGCTGCACCACCACGGGTGTCACCGTCGAGTTTGGTAAGGATTACACCGTTGAAGTCGAGTCTGTCGTTAAATTCTTTTGCGGTATTAACGGCGTCCTGACCGGTGGTTGAGTCAACAACGAATAATATTTCTTGTGGATTGATGGCTTCTTTAATCGCAACAATCTCGGTCATCATTTCCTCGTCAACTGCCAATCGGCCGGCGGTATCGACGATGATGACGTCGCAACCTTTTTCCTTAGCAGCGGCAATAGAGCGTTTTGCAATCTCTACGGGTTGCTTGCACTCTGGCTCGGAGTAAACAGGAACGTTGATTTGTTCGCCGACAACCTTTAACTGCTCAATAGCGGCCGGACGGTACACGTCGCAGGCTACTAGAATAGGGTTTCTTCCTTTCTTGCTTCTGATGTAGTTCGCAAGTTTTCCTGAAAATGTTGTCTTACCAGAACCTTGAAGACCTGACATCAAAATAATAGCGGGAGAGCCCTTTACGTTGATGTCGGCAGTTTCGCCACCCATAAGGGCGATGAGTTCGTCGTTGACGATCTTCTTCATCATGTCGCCAGGCTTGACCGAAGTCAACACGTTCTGGCCGAGGGCTTTTTGTTTTACGTCTTCTGTAAACTGTTTTGCAATCTTATAGTTTACGTCGGCATCGAGCAACGCCTTTCTCACGTCTTTCAACGCTTCGGCAATGTTGATTTCTGTAATGCGACCTTCTCCTTTAAGAATTTTGAACGAACGTTCAAGTCTCTCTTCTAAGTTCTCAAACATATTGTTATTTCTTTCTTTTTATCTTTCTACGGGTTAGTGATGCTTGCGAAAAACATCTAGTTTGCAAAATTAGTAAAATTTAAAGAATATACCTTATTCTTTGACGATGGTTTGCTTTATGCTTAGCACAATCTCGTCGCTAAAGCTTTCGTCCGTAGTCTCGTTCATGCTCAGCGGCGTGGCTTTTGCCTTTATGCTGATTGTGGTTGAACTGCTTATCAATAAGCCGGTCTCGCTGTCGAGCGTTAGGTCCGACACGATTTGTCCGTTGGCCTCCTCCAGCAGGTAGGCGATGCCTCCAATAGAGTAGCGGCAGGGCTTTGTCTTGTCTATTGTGTTAATGCCGCTTATTGTATAGGTGTTCCCTCTTTTCTCTTTTAAGGTGTATTGGGTTGCCGAGTTCCCGGCAAAGGTGCCGTATCGGCAGGTTGCTTTCAACCATGTTCCCTTGTCTTTGACGGCACTGTCGGGTGCTACCGATAAAGCGTTCTCTATCAGGCTCCTTACAAGGTTCTTACCGTATTCTTCGTTAATAAGGTAATTGTAGGTGACACGTTTGACACTGTCGGGTGGTGTCACAAAATCGTCGAAAAGGTGTGCGTCTATGGTGTCGATGCCGGCAACCGTGCCTGTTGTAAGGTGCTTTTGACCTAATTCAACCTTCACCCCTCGGTTGGTGGCCTGCCTCATGATGTATGACAGGGGCAGTCTGGGTTTTTCTGTATCTAAGACGGTGGTGCTGTCTTTTCTCTTCTTTTCACACTTTATGGCGGTGTATTGGAAGTCAACACACTCTTTTCCGTCTGCTTTTTTTTGCTCAATGCTGTATTTTATGGTTTGTTTCTGTGTGGCGTGATACGATTTTTTGAACGAAGCGTCGCTTTCATTCACAAAGGTGTAGGTGTGCTTCCCTTCGGCCTTCAGAACAATTTTGTTTTCTGCTCTTACGGCGAGCGTCGCGCATAATACGATAAGGGTGAGTATGTTTCTTTTCATTCTTTTTTTTGCAAATTTAATGAATTTTATTCTCATATAGGCGCATTCTGTCGGCATAACTGGCATTCTGGGAACTGACAAAATGTCGTTTCTGTCGCATAGTTTTGTTTTATATCCTTTCTGAGTGTTAATTTTCCTGAAAGGAATACCAATTGCACACTTTTTGCGTTCATAGCATTAGATGAACAAAAGAAATTAAATTGAGTATGAAGAATTCAACGATTATTGTACCTGTCGCGGTTGCTGCGATTCTGGGTATTGGTTACACTGTTGGAAGAGCTCAAAACAACAATACCGACTCTTCTTCTATTACCGAAAGCTCGCATGTAGTGGGCACATATTCCGGACAATCTACCGATTTTACTTATGCTGCCGAAAACACGGTCAATTGCGTGGTCCATATCATGACTAAATATACCCCAAAGACATCTTCGTCTAGCGGGCAGCCAAATTTTGGCGGTAACGATATTTTTGAGTACTTCTTTGGCGACAGGGGTGGCTTCCAGCAGTTGCAGCCACAGCCCCGTTCTGCGTCGGGTTCTGGCGTCATTTTGGAGAAGGAAGGCTATATTGTTACCAATAACCACGTTGTGGAAGGGGCCGATTCTATAACCGTTGTTCTGAACGATAAGCGTTCGTATGTTGCCAAAATTGTTGGTACCGATCCGTCTACCGATTTGGCCCTTATTAAAGTGGAGGCCGATAACCTTCCTGCCATTAAAATCGGTGATTCTGAAAACCTGAGGGTTGGCGAATGGGTGCTGGCTGTTGGTAATCCGTTTAACTTGACTTCTACCGTTACTGCGGGTATTGTTAGTGCGAAGGCGAGAAACATCAATATCCTGAGCGGTGATATGAAGATTGAGTCATTCATTCAAACCGATGCTGCTGTTAATCCTGGTAACAGTGGTGGCGCTTTGGTCAACACCAAGGGCGAACTTGTTGGTATTAATGCCGCTATTGCTTCGCAAACAGGTTCCTATACGGGTTATTCGTTCGCTATTCCTGTCACTATTATGAGCAAGGTGGTGAACGACCTTAAAAAGTATGGCGTTGTTCAGCGTGCTCTGCTTGGTGTAATGGTACAGGATATTACCAGCGAATTGGCTAAAGAGAAGAACTTGTCGGTGCTCGATGGCGCTTATGTTGCTAATGTTAACGACAACAGTGCTGCGAAGGAGGCTGGCATTGAAGTGGGCGACGTCATTATTAAGGTGAATGGCAAGGCGGTTAAGTCGGTTCCTGAGGTGCAAGAGCAGGTTAGCAAGTTCAGCCCGGGCAATACGATTAATGTGACGGTGCTCCGTAAGAAGAAAGAGTTGACTATTCCTGTCGTTCTGAAAAACCAGATGGGCGATACTAAAATTGTCAAGCAAGCCAGTGTAACAGACTTGGGCGCTACTTTCGAAGTTACTTCCGACGCCGATAAACAGAAGTTCGGCATTTCTTCTGGTATTACGGTGAAGAGTGTTACTAAAGACGGTAAGTTTGCGGTTAACGGCATTCAGCCTGGTCTGATTATTCTTAAGGCGAACAACCAAACGGTTAATTCTGTTGAAGATTTGCAGCAGATTGTAGCCGCCTGCAAGAAGAACAATGGCCAGAAGTATAATGAGCAGGCTTTGTTTATTTCAGGTCTGTATAAAGGAAAATTGACTTATTATGCTGTCGATTTGAACTAACAATTTTCTTTCATATAGTTCATGTAGGAAAGGGGATACTCCAACTTCGGTGTATCCCCTTTTTGTATAGTGGCGGTAGCCCTTCACCGCTATTCCGATGCCAATTTATACGTCTGAAAGGTCTTTCTTTTAATGCAATGTGTTATCTTTGTTTTATGTTTTGTCTATGTTTTTGATTTTTAATTGGATTAATCGTCTTCTGTTCTAAAATAAATGAAAAATAGTAATACTGATATATACGTAATCCTGTTCGTGTTTTTCTCGTTAGCGGCAAACCTTGTTCTTGAATACTATGAATTTACGGTTTTTAGTGCTATTTGTTTTATTAGTTACTTCTTTCTGAAAGTTTTTGTTTTCGATGGACGCAATACCGATAATAAAAAAACAGGATGGGAAACAAATTATGGCATAGGTGCATTAGCAGATCTGATATCAATGGTAATGGCGGCCGATGGAAAACCGACTATGGAGGAATACCGTAAAGTCTGTTCCTATTTGGAAGGCTGTTTAACCACGGCTGACTATAGACTGGTTGTTCAAAAAATTCGGAGGGTCGAATACAATGAAAATAAGCTGATCCAATATGCGGCCGAAGTCGGCAGTTTTTATGAGTCGAGGGATTGCTTCGGCAAGCGTGTCGGGTCGTTCCGGGAGGTCGATGTTAACCGTTTGTACGAGTCGAAGATGTCTGGACTTTATTTTGTGTCGGAGCTTCTTTTTTAAACGGCTATTTGTGATGGTGGTATTACGGCTTCTGAGTGGCTATGCTTGTGCAAAGTGTTGGATACCTTTTTCCCGAAATCAAATAGCGATTTCTATTATTTTGTTGATAAATATGCGAAATATGAAACCGAGCCCAGGCCTAATTATAATAGGTCTTCTTCCGCTAAAGGGAGGAATTGTGAAGGTTTTGAAGAAGTGCGGAAAAAAGAAAAGAAACGGAAACGAAAAGGAAAAAAGGCACAGCATCAGCATCATGCTGAAAATGATGACCGTACTTTCCAATACGGCAACTACAAGTATCAACAACAGACCGATTCTCAGTATGGTACGGAATGGTCGTCGTCGGTAGCTGTCGACGCTCATTATTACTCTGTTTTAGGGGTTTCTACCGGTGCCAGCAAAGAAGAGATTAGGGCGGCTTACCACCGCCTAGCCAAGAGGTACCATCCCGATACCACTCAAAATGAGGATGAAAGAGAATACCTTACCGATCTTTTCAAAGAAATTCAGAACGCTTACGACAAACTGAAGTAAGTTTGTTCTAGCTGAAAAAAGCCTCCACGATGGAGTGTTGTTTGCAACACAACGGCATCCATTGGGGAGGCTTTTTCAAATTTAGATTGATTACAGGAAAAATTACCGCATAGAGTAGAGAATGCCTTCTCCTTTATTTAACGGAAAACGTTACTTCTGCACCGTTGTACGCGCTTTTGAAGATGTTTTTTCTGCCGACTTGTCTGCCTATAGTCTGTACGGAATAAGTGCCGACGTACATATCGTATATGAATCCCACCTGTTTGAGGTTGGGGTTGATGAACAGGTCGCCTTGCGAAATCATTACCGGTTCTGTCGTTTCCTCTCTAAAGTCTTTATTGATTGATCCCACTAGGGTGGTGTTTTCTATGTAGGGGTCCATATATATAGTCAGGGGCAGCATTTCTATAAATGCTTTAGCGTATTTGTTGTTCTTCATTTTGAAGTATACAAAATCGTTGTTGTAGCTCAATTTAACGATGGTGTTTTCCGGCACATAAATAGTGGTGTCGGAGTCGTTTTGTGCGTTTAACGTCCCCGACAAGAAGATTGTTAGTATAAAAGCTAATAATTTTCTCATGGTGTTGTCTTTATGTGTTTATAAATGAAAGGCACCTTTTTGAGAGGTGCCTTTTATTCTAGTTTATTTATCGCTGCTAGCCGTTGGAATAGCAGTTACCTTTTTAAACAGTTTCCAAAATGCCGCGCTTTGGTAGGCCGAAAGCGCCGATTGTGGTACCTCTAGTGTACATTTATCAAAATTTATGCCATTAAACGATTTCTCGCCACATTTTGGAGGTTTTACCGAGTAGATGCGTAAGACTTCCAGATTGTCGCCACAACCTAAGAATGAATTAATGCCAAGGCTGTCGATGGTGTTAGGCAGCGAAATGGCTTTCAAACTTCCGCACTCCTGGAAAACTTTTGTGCTAAGTTTCGTAATGCCAGCAGCCTCGTGAAGGTCTAGCGCCTTGATGTGGTCAAACTCGAATATACGTTTTCCGATAACGGCGGCATCGGCCAGATTCGCAGCTCCAATAACCTTGAGGCGGGTAATTTTCCGCCATTCCATTTCGTTCTTCAGCGTGTCGATGCTGCCCGGCGTCTTCACGTCGATAATGGTCCACGGTTCAAGCCAGTAGTTCTTTTTTGAGCTGTTGATGCTGTCTTGAATCGCCTTCTGCCTTAATTCGGCCTGCAGTTTCTCCTGTTTTTTCTTTTCCCTTATCTTGTCCTCGCTGCCGGTAAGTCCGCCACTGTTTTTTGCAATTTTAATGGTACTTCCAGCGCGCAGAATACCATCGCCCAATTCTTCAGAGTTTCGTTGGATGATGTCTTCAATCGTCGAATTGTTGTTCTTTGCAAGAGAGAACAGCGTGTCGCCAGGTTTAACTTTATAGGTTATAATGGAAATTTCAGGAAGATTGGCATCCAGCATACCTTCTTTAACTGGTACCGAGATAATCATGCCGCCCTTTATGCCGTCTTTTAAAGAAGGGTTCCTCTCTTCAAGTTCGGCTACGGTAACCTTGAATGCGTTTGCCAGACCTTCAATGGTCTCGCCTGTTTGCACCATATATGAAAAATACTTCTTACCGTTAATGACTTTAACGGCAGATGCAGGATCTATACTCCCTAATAGGAGTAGCGACAGACAAATCGTATTTTTAACTATGTTCCGCATAATCTTATTCTTATAAAGGTAGAGTAAATGAATAATGTATGTAGTTTATTCCGCTATTTGTTGAAATGGGTTAAAATGAATTGCTTTACTTTGAGTCCGATACTTCTTATAAATGTAAAGTTGGATCCGATGGTTAAATTAATAGATTCTTCTATATTATCAAAAGAATCCCACCCATAATCTTTCCGAAATTCCATTTCTGCGTCTACCGGAACTGTTATGACGCAGTTTTTCTGGTCGACACTGGCGAACGGACTAACGCCGCATTTTGGAGGGTTTGAAGAGTAGACCCTCACTTTTTTCAGGTTGTGACAGTTGGCAAAACCAAAGTCGCCTATGTTGGTCAGACTGTTGGGTATGTTTATAAATTCCAGTTTCTCGCAGTTGTAGAAAGCCTTGGCTTTTATCTGCTTTATCTTGCTTGGTAAAACAACCGATTTGATGTTCTTACAGCCGGAAAAGGCGCCTTCGTCGATGATTTCTATCGAATCGGGGAAGAAGAACGGGCTCTTTTTAGACTTTGGACAAATTTTGAGCGTCTTCATGTCTTTTGAATAGAGTACGCCCCGCACACCCTTATAGGTGGTATTCTGTTGGTCGACAATAATCTCTTCTAAGGCGTCGCAGTCGTCGAAAGCGTTGTAGTTGAGATTGTCGATTGAAGCTGGAAGTGAAATATTTTTGAGCTCGTTGCACTTGGTAAACGAGCGCTCGCCAAGGTCGGTACAGCCTTCGCTTACTATTACAGAGACGAGGCCCTTACACCCGTCGAAAGCGTAGTTGCCTATGTGCACAACGCCTTCTGGAGTGGTGAAGACCTGTTTCAACTGTTTGGTTTGGATGTATCTGACGAGGGTTTTGTCTACATTGTCGAAAAGAACGCCGCCGCGGTTCTCGTATCGGTTGTTACCTTGTGCCACCTTAACGTCTGTAAGTTTGTAGCAGCCGTAAAAGGCTCCAATGCCGATGTACGACACATTTTGCGGAATATTGATGCTTTCTAGGCTTTCGCAGCCGCTGAAAGAGCGGTCGCCAACAATTTCAATAGTGTCGGGTAGCTCCTGTTCTTTTAAGTTGGCGCATTGGTCGAACGCATGGTCGCCAATACGCTTGATGCTCAGGGGCAGGACGACATGCTCTAGAGACTTGCACTTCTCGAAAGCGTTGTGGTCGATTGAAGTCAGGTCTGTGACTGCTTTCAGGTCAATAGAGGTAATATTAGAATGACTTCTGATGTATTTGCCGAACAAGACAACATCCTCGTCACTCATAGGACCAACCACCTCAATCCCGCTGGCTGTGGCAAGTTGGCTGTTTGACAGGTAATTGTCGAACATTCCTTTTATTTTCGTCTCTATTTTCACCCAATTGGTATCACAATCCATATCCTTGTTTCCTTTTTTGTGTGAAGTTACACTTTTTTTCTTGTATTTAAAAATATATTGTCCAACTATCGGACTTTTTAATTTTTCAAAAAGGGGCATTTTGTGCCCAATTCCGAAATTTCGCGTTTTCTTTCGCCCATACGCTGTTTAGCGTGTCTTACCGACTATAGTCGAAAAATGCCTAAAACTTGCTTATATGGCAAAAAAAGTGTAATTTAGAGCATTTTTAGAGAAAATAGTTTTTTTCAATGGAAGACATACAAGATAGAATTAAAAAGGTCAACATTGAAGAAGAAATGCGGTCTTCGTACATCGATTATTCGATGTCTGTTATCGTATCGCGTGCTCTTCCTGATGTTCGAGACGGTTTCAAGCCGGTTCACCGCCGTGTCCTTTACGGTATGAATGAACTGGGTTTGACGTATTCCAAACAAACCAAGAAGTCGGCCCGTGTTGTTGGTGATGTACTCGGTAAATATCACCCACATGGCGACTCTTCTGTTTATGGCACATTGGTCCGTATGGGCCAGGAATGGATCCTCCGTTATCCGTTGGTGTTCGGCCAGGGTAACTTCGGTTCGGTCGACGGCGACTCTCCGGCTGCTATGCGTTATACTGAGGCGAAGCTTCAGAAGATAGCGGAAGAGGTAATGGCTGACCTTGAAAAGGAAACCGTAGACATGCAGCGTACCTACGACGAAGAGAACTGGGAACCGACTGTTATGCCAACGAAGATTCCGCAGCTTATTGTCAATGGTTCGTCGGGTATTGCCGTAGGTATGGCTACCAACATGGCCCCTCATAACTTGGGCGAGGCTGTCGACGCCTGTGTGGCATATATCGACAATAACGATATCACCATCGATGAACTGATGAAGTACATCAAGGCGCCTGATTTCCCTACCGGTGGTATCATTATGGGTATGGCTGGCATCCGCGAGGCGTTTGCTACAGGCCGTGGACGTATCGTTATACGCTCTAAGGCCAATATCGAGACTGACGAATCGGGACGTGAAAAGATTATCATTTCCGAAATCCCTTACATGGTCAATAAAAAAGAGCTTATCGAGTCGATAAGCGAAATGGCCAAGGATAAGAAGATTGAGGGTATTGCCTATATCAACGACGAGTCGGACAAGGATGGTATGCGAATTGTGATTGAAGTGAAGAGAGATTGCAATTCGAATGTCTTGTTGAACAAGCTTTTCAAGTTCTCGCAGTTGGAGTACGCTTTCAATGTTAACAACATCGCATTGGTAAACGGTCGTCCGAAGCTGTTGAACATGAAGGAACTTATTGCCGAATTCGTCAAGTTCCGTCACGATGTCATTACCCGTAGAACCAAATACGAACTTCGCAAGGCGCAGGAAAGAGCCCACATTTTAGAGGCTTTGATTGTCGCTACCGATAATATTGACGAGGTTGTACACATCATCAGGGCTTCTGAAACCACCGATATGGCCAAACAGGGCTTGATGAAGCGCTTCGATTTCGACGAAATACAGGCTGATGCTATTGTTCAGATGCGTCTGGCTGCTTTGGTTAACCTGAATGTCAACAAGCTCCATAACGAGTACGACGAGTTGATGAAGAAGATCGACTACTACAATCAGGTGCTGGCTAGCTTCGAGATGCGTATGGGCATCGTTAAGGATGAACTTAACGAAATGAAGGCTAAGTTCGGTGACGAGCGTAAGACTGAAATCAGACCAGATGCTAGTGAAATGAGTGAAGAGGACTTCGTCGCTGACGACGATATGGTTATCACCATCTCACACCTCGGTTACATTAAGTCGACCAA
>AUXO011348321.1_pt1 | contig 11727 bp, 10 predicted proteins | sample 768731 | NCBI WGS metagenome assembly AUXO01 (sample SAMN02715735, study PRJNA202380) | gut metagenome | biome: sheep rumen | host: Ovis aries | place: New Zealand: Palmerston North | reverse complement strand
ATCGAGAAGACCGTTCGCTGGTATCTCGACAATCAGGAGTGGCTGGATAATGTAACCAGTGGCGATTATCAGAAATATTACGAAAATCAATATACTAACAGATAATACATACAATATATCTAAATGTCTACGGATAATTCTGCAAACAATAAACGCATTGCAAAAAACACATTATTGTTGTATGCGCGAATGCTTTTGTTGATGCTAATATCACTATATACAAGCCGTGTTATTCTTAATTCTCTTGGTGTAGATGACTATGGCGTATATAATGTTGTAGGTGGTTTAGTGACCATGTTTTCTATTCTCAGTGGTTCACTAAGTTCTGCTATCAGTCGTTTTCTGACGTATGAACTAGGTACAGGGAATATAGATAAACTCAAAAAGGTTTTCTCTTCTTCTGTAACAATTCAGGCAGGACTAGCATTAATCATAATTATTGTTGCTGAAACAATTGGGCTGTGGTTTCTTAATGCCAAGATGGCAATACCTAATGGCAGGCTGATAGCAGCAAATTGGTGTTTTCAGTTTTCTGTGCTGACATTTACCTTTAATCTACTTACAATTCCTTATATTGCTTCAATTATAGCACACGAAAGGATGTCAGCTTTTGCTTATATATCCTTATTAGAGGCAATTGGGAAATTAGTAGTAGCATGGTGTATATCCATCAATCCGATTGATAGGCTCGTGTTTTACGGACTGATGGTGGCTGTGATAGCCTGGACTATATGTGGTTTATACGTACATTTTTGCAAAACGCATTTTGTAGAGTGCAAATATCATTTTTGTTACGACCATAATCTACTCAGAAAAATGTTCTCTTTTGCTGGATGGTCTTTCTTTGGATCTGGCTCATGGCAATTAATGACACAAGGTGTAAATCTTCTTTTAAACGTGTATTTTGGGGTAGTTGTAAATGCTGCTCGTGGAATAGCAATGCAGGTAGATACTGCGGTTATGCAGTTTGTAAATAACTTTACTACAGCTATAAATCCTCAAATTACAAAATCGTACGCAATAAATGAGAAAGATTATATGTTTCAACTTATGTTTAAAGGAGCAAAATTCTCATATTTCTTAGTTCTCTTTTTTGCAGTACCACTTCTTTGTGAGACGAGAACAATACTTAGTTTATGGTTAAAAGTTGTACCTGATTATACTGTTGTATTTGTTAGACTAGCACTCGTTGCTTCTATGATTCATGTAATTTCAAACACAATGGTTACGGCAATGCTTGCCACCGGTGATATTAAGAAATACCAAATAATAGTCGGGGGGCTTGGTATGATGGTCTTCCCTTTAGCGTGGATCTGCTTTTATTTGGGATTACCACCTGAAATGGCATACATATCGAATATTTTTATTTTTATTCTTCAGTTTGTTTGTAGGCTTTTTCTGATGAAACAGATGATAGGAATGTCTATAAGGATATTTTGGATGGAGGTCGTTAATAAAATATTAATAACCACTTTCGTTTCTTTTACTGGCCCTCTACTTATTTGTGTGTTTTTTGAGCCTAGCCTTTTGCGATTGCTACTGAGCTGTGCGACGTCAATAATCATCGCACTACTTGCGATTTTGGCAATTGGACTTAAAACATCTGAACGCCAGTTTGTTATCCAGCAAGCACATACAATTATTAAAAGAATTTACAATATATCATGACAATAAGAAAGTTTATGGGAAAATGCTTGAATGTGATTAGAAGATTACAACCTAAAATTCACATGAAAGCTGAGGTTAATACTCTAGGCTATAATCAACTTTTGGAAGGCAGAAATGTGTTGATCTCGGGATCAACAAGTGGCATCGGATTGGCTATAGCTAGGGCCTGTTTGGATTCTGGCGCTACAACTGTAATTACTGGTAGAAACTTAGAAAAACTTGAAAGCGTCAAAAAGGAACTTCAAGCAAAGTATGGAAGCAAAGTCTATGCGCATTTGTTAAATATGGATGACGTGGACCATATGGCGAATGAAATAAATAATATCATCAGAGAGCTTGGTGGACGATCCATCGATATACTTATTAACAATGCTGGCATTCAGGCCGGAATTTTTGGTGACACCCACATTTCTGAATTTGATAGCGTGATAAAAACAAACCTCAGAGGTACCTATTTCCTCTCCCAACTTATTTCCAGGCATATGGTTGAAAACAAAGTTAAGGGTAATATTCTTAACATAGTGTCATCAAGTGGAGCACGCCCTGCAAATTCTCCATATATGGTGTCAAAATGGGGTATCAGAGGTTTAACTTTAGGTATGGCGAAAGCCCTCATTCCTTATGGTATTACAGTGAATGGCCTGGCTCCAGGACCTACTCTGACGAATATGCAAAGAACAGATGATAAGAATATATATCTAGAAAACAATCCTTTGGGTAGGATGACCTTGCCTGAAGAAATTGCCAGTATGGCTGTTGTTTTGGTTTCAGGAATCGGGAGATCTATAGTGGGAGATATAATATATATGACAGGTGGCGCTGGTGTTATTACTTATGATGATATAACTTATAATTTTAAAATAGAAAGATGAACGAATATACTCTTAATGAGAATCAGCAAATACTATTATCCCTTCTGAAGGAATACAGGATTCGCAAGGTTGTTGTATCACCTGGTGGTACGAACCCAGCACTTGTTGCTAGTATGCAATATGATGGTGGGTTTGAATTGTATTCATGTGTTGATGAACGGTCTGCAGCTTATATGGCATGCGGAATGGCTGTCGAATCAGGAGAACCTGTTGCAATTAGTTGTACAGGGGCAACTTCTTCCAGAAACTACATGCCTGCTTTAACAGAAGCCTTTTATCGAAAAATCCCTATAATAGCAATTACATGTTCACGAGATTCAATTAATATTGGTCACCTTATACCACAGGTGACTGACAGAACAAAATATCCAGGAGATATTATTGTAGATGGTGCACAGCTCCAGATTATCAAAGATGAATCAGATCGTTGGGATGTTGAATACAAAATTAATAGAGTTCTACAGTCAGCCCTGCATAAAGGAGGTGGTCCTGTTCATTTCAATATCCTATGTGGGACACAAGACTGTGGTGCTCACAGGCTTCCTAAAGTAAATGTTATCAGAAGAATTAGTAAGGATGATCCTGTTCCTGATGTGCCTCATGGAAACGTTGCTATCTTTATAGGCTCTCATAAAAGATTCTGTCAAGATGAAATCGAGGTTATAGATAAATTTTGCGAGTCTTATAATGGTGTCGTGTTCTACGATCATACGAGTTTATACACAGGTAAATACGGCATATTATATTCTTTGATAGGTACTCAAGATGGTCATAAGTTCCATTTTTCAGAAGTCGACTTGTTGATTCATATTGGAGAGGTGTCGGGTGATTACAAAACAACCAATTATCTATTGGGGAAGGAAACTTGGCGAATATCTGAAGATGGACAAATTCGCATCACATTTAAAAAGTTGAACTACATCTTTGAAATGAAGGAGTATGAATTCTTCAAAAAGATGGTTGCCCTCAAAACTGTAGTAGTGCCACAGATGTCTTTTTATAATACTTGCCGGCAAACCTACAATGAAATATACAATAATATCCCAGAACTTCCATTTAGTAACATATGGATTGCTAAAACATTAGCACCCAAAATGCCAAAGAACTCTATTATACATTTGGCAATATTAAACTGTCTTCGCTCATGGAATTTCTTTGAAGTAGATAAATCAATAAATACCTATTGTAATGTAGGTGGTTTTGGTATTGATGGTTGTGTTTCAACTTTGATAGGTGCTTCATTAGTGCATCAAGAAAAATTGTATTTTTGCATCACTGGCGATCTTGCTTTTTTTTATGATTTGAATTCGTTAGGGAATAGACATATTGGAAACAACATAAGGATTCTTCTAATTAATAATGGAACAGGCGCAGAGTTTAAGCATTTCCAAGCCAATAATTATGAAGTTGGAATAGATGCCTATATTGCAGCATCAGGACACTTCGGGAATAAGTCTAAGTCTTTTGTCCATAATATTGCAACGTCTTTAGGCTTTAAGTATCTTTTTGCAGAGGACAAAGAAGGATTTAAACATGCAATGCAAGAATTTGTAGATGCAAAAATGACTGATAAACCTATGGTTTTTGAAGTTTTTACTGACGCAAAGAATCAGAGTGATGCCTGGGAGAAATTAAGTAACATTGCAAAACCGGACGCTGTAGAAAGCTTAAAGCACAGCAAATTTGGAAAATTAGTAAAATCTATAGTTAAGTAAAATATATGAATGGGAAAAGGTCTATAGAACTTGACATAGCAAAGGGTTTCGCAATATTGTTGATGGTCATCGGTCATGCGATAGCTTGGAATTATCCCGACAGAAGTTTTCTAACAGGCGATATGGCTTCGATGTCACAAGGAGAACAGTGGGGGGCATTACTATGGAGACTAATTTATTCATTTCATATGCCGTTATTCTTTTTTATTAGCGGCTATCTGATGTTCAAGTCAGACACAGACTTGAAATGGCTGTTCTCTTCAGTAAAGAAGAAGTTAATACGTATACTGTTACCATATATTTCCACTGCTTTATTATTATTCTTCTATAATGGTTCTTCTTCTGGATACTGGTTTTTACAGATACTATTTATTGTGTCCATTACAGGAGCTTTTATTACATGTATTAATTGTAAAGCTGTGAGTTTGTTTAAGAGAGTCAATTCTCAAAAATTGGGGGGGGTATTTTGTGTAGTCTCACATTTAGCTATTTTCCTTTTATGTGTTATACTTAGTAGAATAGATTTTCAATCTCAATACCTGAATATTATATATTGGAATAATCTTCCCAATTCATATTTTGCTTTTGCCGCAGGTCTATTGATAAAGCAGTATGGCGCTTTTTACGCAAAACTTTCTTCTGACGTATCGCACATACTATTATTTTTTATATGGATCGGCCATTTTGTTACAACTGTAATTTTGTCACGAACTGTGCCAATTGATGTCATTTTGGAACCCTTTTCAAGTGTATGCGCTTCGTTTTTTATTATTTTATCAATAAAAAAATATTTACTGGTTCACGACGGGCAAGAAAAAGTGTTGAAACCAATAAATTATATAGGAAAGAATACACTGTCTATTTATATATTCCATATATACTTTGTATTCCAATTGTCTGCTGTAGGCAGTTTTATCCTCACTTTAGATAATATGGCGGCATCCATATCCTTTCAAATTGCGTATGCCACTATTGTATCTGTAATTGCGATTATGCTGTCGCTATTTATTGCTGCCCTGTTGCGTACGAATTATTATTTTAGGTTAGTTTTTCTAGGTGAGAAATAAGAAAAATATGAGTTTTAGAAAATTTTTTTTCTTTCGTTTAATAGCCCTATTCCTATTTTAGGTGTTAACAAATTATTTTATGCTATTTTACTATAATAATATAGGAACTATATTCTGAGATGTATGAAAATAGGTGTAATTACGTATTATAAGGTGATGAATTTTGGAGCCACCCTTCAGGCGGTTTCTACGTTTTGCTATTTGCAAAACAATGGTCATACACCGATATTCATTAATTATCAAAGCCTAGAAGCACAAGAAAATATAAAAAAAGGAAAAAATGTGCCCCAATGGGATGCTCAACTTGATTTTGTTAATAGTGTTATAACCAACCAGACAGAAGTTTGCACATGTTCAGATGAGGTCTTGTCGCAAGTTAAGAAGCATGGGATTGATGCGATTATTATTGGTTCTGATGCTTTACTGCAACATCACTCGTTCATTGCACGCCTAAGAAAAGGAACGAGGAAGCCTATCTATATTCAGAGTATTGCATCTGACAGACTTTTCCCCAATGTATTTTGGGGCGTAGGAATAAATAATCAATTGTCTGTGGCTTTAATGTCGGTATCATCTCAGAATAGTGAATATAAATTATTTGCGCCATACACAGTGCGAAAGATGAAGGATGTGTTGTCTAAGATGAAATATATTTCTGTAAGAGACACCTGGACTCAGAGCATGGTAATGTCAATTGCCAACATGGATGTACCAGTAACACCTGACCCGGTTTTCGCTTTTAATCAGAACGCATTACACCTTGTCCCCCCAAAACAAGCCATTCTTGAGAAATTCGGATTAAGCGAAAGTTACATTCTTTTAAGTTTATTTGGGCAGGCTATACCTAAGTCTACCATATCAGAGTTAAAGGATTATTTTAATTCTGATGGTAAGCAACTTGTAATTCTCCCTATGCCTACAGGAGGTGATTACGAATATGACGCTGATGTCGTTATCAAATTTCCACTGAGTCCTATTGATTGGTACGCATTAATTAAGTACTCGGCTGCATACATTGGAAGTAATATGCACCCAATTGTAGTTTGCCTTCATAATGCTGTACCTTGTTTTAGTCTTGATATTTGGGGGAGAACTAATTTCTTTAATAAGAAGGTAAAAGACAACTCAAGTAAGGTCAAACATATTATGGGGGTATTTGGTGTTGAAAGTAATCATCGTATGATTGATAACGGCTATTGTAATGTTTCTGCTAAAGAAATCTATAAGGCGATAAATGCTTTTCCGATTGATAATGTTAAGCGACAGGCTGCAAAATATTTAGATGAGTATAATGTAATGATGAATAATATAATAAAAGCCATACAATAATGTTGAAGAAGAAACTACTAGTTATAGCAGGTTGGGCTCCTTATCCACTTTGTTACGGTGGAAATCAGGCAGTATATAATGCCGTTGATGCTCTTCGTAATGATTTAGATATTTACTATATATACCCAGGTAACAAAGAGGAAGCAACAGGTGAAATATATCAAAAACTAACAGAAATGTGGGGCAATGTCAAACTGCTGCCATATATTAAACCAAGTAATATAAGCAACCGATATCTCTTTCTCAAGAAGGTCTATAAACGAGTATGTGCAATGTTGTTAAAAAACAATATAGATTACAAATTGGATCAGGAGCTAAAAGAAGAGATCGAAAGCTTGGATGAGGGTTTTATTCATCATATTCAAAGTACCATTTCGAAATATCGCATTGATATTGTACAAACCGAATTCAATCAAGCGTTGACTTTAGTTAACGCCCTGCCAGAAAACGTAAAGAAGATTTTTGTGCATCATGAAATTCGGTATGTACGCAACGAACTCCTATTGAAAAAGTTCGGCAAGCAAGACTCTTGTCTGTATAGATACAAGGTTAATGAGATGAAGACTAGAGAGATTGCTCATCTTAACAAATATGACCATATACTAACATTATCTGTTGATGATAAGAAAAAATTGGAAAAAGAAGGGGTCCTTGTTCCTATAACCTCCTCTTTCGCTATTGTACAAGACAAATATATATTTGAAGAGCCAGAAAAAGATACCAACATTGTTTCATTTGTGGGACCGGAGGAGCATATTCCTAATAAGATGGGGGTGGAATGGTTTATTAATTCATGTTTGCCTCTGCTAAAGAAGGAAATACCAAACGTTGAGTTTAGAATTATTGGCAACTGGTCAGTAGATACAAAAAAACGCTATTCAAGTGATGCATCCATAAAATTCATGGGTTTCGTGGATAACTTGCAGGACGCGCTTAAAGGAACGGTTATGATAGTGCCTATTATGATTGGAAGTGGTATCCGCATGAAGATTCTTGAAGCATCTTCAATGGGAGTTCCTTTTGTTACTACTTCGGTAGGAGTAGAGGGAATTCCATATACAAATGGGATTGAGTGTGTTATTGCTGATAACGAAAAAGATTACGTTGATGGTATTATCTTTAATATGAAAGCAACTAATAGCATTCCTCTAACTCGCAATGCTTATGCTAAGTATAAATCCATCTATTCCATAGAATCTTTAAGAAAATCAAGAATAGCAGTATATGAATAGCTTTGAATGGTTGCCATATCTTTACGCTTCCTTCTGGTGTATTGCTTTATTTTATTACTATAAGAAATGCAAAGCAATCAATGGTGGAGTAATTATTCTTGGTGTTTGGGCTATATCAGCACTTGCAGGAGCTTGGTATGAGAATAATCTCATTTTTGAGCATATACATAGCATTACGCTTGTTCCATATGTTTATCTTTTCTTCTTTTCATTATTGTTGTGCATTCCTGTTTTACGGCTTAGAACAGATAAAGTAATTAATATTACATCTAATGAGTCAATCGTTAATATTTGTATATTTATGGTTGGTGTTATTAGTTTATTGCCATTTGTTGAGAATCTTATTCACTTTCTGACTGGATTGTCGAATGGTTCTGTTTTTGATATTGATGCATTTAACTCTAAATATGATGACGAGTTGGATGATACATATTTCATGTCGAATTTAGGAAACAAATTAGAGCAAATTGCAGATAGCCTGAGATTACTGATTTTAGTTCTATTGTTTTATTATTTTAAAAGAGATCGTAATTATCGTCAGGGTATATTATCCATTCTGTTATTTATTGCAGTTGCCAACATCTTGTTGATGGGTATTAATTCCGGTTCGAGAAACGTTTTGTTTACATATATTATCACATCTGTATACATTTATTATTTGTTTAGCAAATTCTATTCATCAAAAATCAAAAAGAAAATCCGCAAAATCGGTTTCGTTTTTTTGAGTTCAAGTATCGTTTTGTTTGCAATAATATCTTTTTCTCGATTCTCAGACATTTCATTAAGTAGCGCAGAATCTCGCACTTTGACGCAATGGGTTGTCTCTTATGCAGGAGAAAGCCATGGTATTTTTAATGGTGATACTTGGCATTTAAAAAATAACGACTTGAAAAACAATGACTTTATAAAAAACTTTTATTTATATAAAACATTTCATGTAATCAACAAGCCCAAAGAAGTTCTTTCTTATCCGGCACCTTTTTTGTACAAAAATGTACAATTCCCAACAGTTATAGGAACATATTGTACTAATTATGGCAAATATTTTACTGGAGTTGCGTCTATTATTGTTTGTTTTTTGTTTTCTATAATCTTGAGAAATAAACCGATTTACAGACTATCTGATATTCTACTCATAACATATTATGCAAAAATACCTTTATTAGGTTTCTCAATATTTTGCTATATGTATGATGGGTGGCAGTTATTAATAACTCCGATTGTTGTTATTATTTTAAAAATATTGAAAACATAGTTATTATTTATGATTGCAGGTATTGTGCTTTTTAATCCTGATCCGATTAGATTGCGTGAAAATATTGAAGCTATAAAGCCTCAGGTTGACAAATTAATATTAATCGAGAATGGTTCTACTGATTTCTCATATATTGACAATATTGACTTTTCGGATTTAGTATATATAAGGAATCCACGAAGTATGGGCATAGCTTATGCTTTAAATCAAATTCTTCAGTATGCATATGATAACAATCACCAATGGGCATTAACTCTAGATCAAGATTCTGTTGTTGCCGATAATTTAATTGTTGAATATGAAAAAGTAATTAATACACCAAATACAGGTATTATTTGTTGCAAGACAATTGATAGAAATTTTAAGGACGATGAGTTAAATACCTATGGTGTGAAAGAAGTGAATTATTGTATTACATCAGCTTCATATACAAACGTTTCTGCATGGAAAGATGTTGGAGGTTTTGATACTCAAATGATTATAGATTGGGTTGACTGGGATATTTGTATTGCACTTCGAAAAAAGGGTTTTAAGATTTTAAAAACAGATAAAACATATATTCTTCATGAATTAGGGACGAATACCCAAAAGAAATCATTTTTGGGCCATACGTTTCTAATACTTAATAGAAGCCAGTTCCGATATTATTATGTTGCTAGGAACTGGATTTATATCGGAAGAAAATGGCAGGAAGAAAGCATTTTTAAATGTATAGTACAGGTTTTAAAATGGCTTTTTATAGCTCTAATTTTTGAGAAAAATAAAATGGAAAACTTAAAGGCCTTTATAAAAGGTTCTTTTGATGGATTAAAAATGAAGATTGTCTATGATTCCCTTACAAAATAAAGTATTTCTTGTCGACATTTGTGGCACTTTATTTAAATCAAATACCACAATGGATTTTATGCGTTTCCATTTTAGTAACACAAAGTGGCTTAAATTTATTAATAAAATACTTAAGATTAGATTAATATGCTTTATTAATTCGCGTATATATAAATATCTTAATATAGATATTATCAGAGCATATTGTATACGTCAGTTGAGAGGATACTCTAGGGATGATTTAGCAAGAATGACTACTATATATTATGATGAATATTTATCAAAAGTTAAAAACGACACGGTTATTGATCTTATATATCAAAAGAAGGAAAAGGGATTGAAATTGGTTTTGGTTTCTGCTACTCTTGATTGTATAGCTTTTGAAATATCAAAAAGATTGAATATTCCTACGATGCTATCTTCAAAGTTGGCTTATAAAAAGGATTCCTGCTGTGGTACTCTTGAAGAAGATTTACTAGGAAAAAAACTATTTTATCTATGTAAGTATGGTTATATTAAACCATATGCTTGCGTGATAACCGACAATTATTCAGATTTAGATATTATAAAGGAATGTGAATCTGCATACCTTGTTCATTATAAGGGAGCTAAGAACAGGTGGCAATCATTATTAGACTTAAAGAATTCAAAATATCATATTTTAACTTTAGATAAATAGTAAATGGTAAAGATATTTTTTTATTTTCCAATATTATTTGCTAAATATACGAGGTTTAAAGGTTTAAATGGCTCTTTACAGTTTTTTTTTAAGTACTTTATGCTCGTATTCTTGGCTTCTGTAGTGCATATTCAATCATTCAGCTTGATTAGATTTATAATATCGATTTTTTATATGTACTCATTATATGAATTTGGCTATATACAAAATGATGCAGAAACTATCAAAAAGGAAAACAATCCAACAAAGCGACTGACAAATGAAGATCTGGCATTTTATGAAAAACATAAAATAGGTATTTATGTAACAAGATTAGGTTGGGTTCTGCTGTTGGCATCGCTTTTAATGTTTAGTAATACCTCTTGTTTTTTTATATTATATTCTATAATTATTGTCCCCGTTTTTTATCTGTACAATACAATTAGAAACAGATATAATCTGTATATTCATATTATTCTTATGTTTTTGCGGTTTTCCGTCCCAGTAGTTATTAGTTCATTGTACATCGATTTTCCATTAATGCTATGGATTTTATTTATATATCCTATACCTGTTTTTGTTCAATTAAGCGTAAAAGGCAAGTTTGGCTATAAAAACAAATTCTTTTCTAGATACATAATGTTTTCATATGATAAACATAATATGCATCTGTTTAGAATTAAGTATTATATAGTTTTTACACTATTATTATTTATTTTTTGCGCTTCCGGTTTGATGACTTGGTGGTATTTATTGCCTACAGGTTATTATTTTTTATTTACAATTCTATCTGCAATTAAAAATTTATAACTTTATTTATGACAAAAATCTCAATAATAATACCAATTTATAAAATACTGGAACCATATTTACGCCATTGTGTATTTAGTTGTATCAACCAAACATATAAAAATATAGAGATTATCTTGGTAGAAGATGGTAGTCCTGATAATTGTGGGGCGATATGTGATGAGTTAAAGAATATTGATAACAGAATAATTGTTATTCACAAGTCAAACGGCGGATTAGTATCGGCTCGTAATGCTGGATTTGATGTTATTACAGGAGACTGGCATATGTATTTGGATGGTGATGATTGGATAGAT
>AUXO014579762.1_pt1 | contig 11728 bp, 11 predicted proteins | sample 768731 | NCBI WGS metagenome assembly AUXO01 (sample SAMN02715735, study PRJNA202380) | gut metagenome | biome: sheep rumen | host: Ovis aries | place: New Zealand: Palmerston North | reverse complement strand
GGAAATTATGATGTACGTACCAGACCCAAATATAGCTATATCAAGTGTAAGTTCTAATGACATATTACAATATTCCGACATTGATACAATAAAAGATATAAAACAATATTCAAATATTACAATAGCTACATTAGAAGAAAACTTATGGTTATTAAATGGGCGATTCCCAAATGTTGTAGATGGTACAACTACACCAGGTTATATATCTAATACGATGTCTGACGATGATGGAGAGTTTGAAACAAATCCAAATATAATTGTTAATGTAACACATCCATCAAAAGTAGAATATTTTTCAGTAATGTTAAATCCATCTGTTCCATCAGCTTATCCAAATAAAATAAATATTATAGCTTATGATAATGGAGGTAATAAACTTGGAACATTTACACAAGATTTAGTATATCAAGAAGATACTGGAGAAATAGACGAAGACACTGGTGAACCTATTATGGTGACTAAATTACTTAATACACTACCTTCTGTAATGTTTGAAATAAACTTAGAAAATGTATCAAAATTGGAAATAGAATTTGTAGGTACTAGATATAAACATAGAAGAGTAAGAGTTTCAACTATATTATTTGGTAAATTAATATATATAAATCAAAACGATATAGTCGGTAGTGATTTTTTAGACAAAACATCTTATGCTGTTGATACTATACCATCAAGAACGTTTAAATTTGACTTAAATAATTATGACCACATTTACGATGTAGATAATCCAAATAATGGTTTTGTTGAATTAGATAAACAAACAAGAGTTATGGTTAGGAATGGTTATAATATTTATGGCTATGAGGTAGACGAGCATGACAATTTAGTTTTGGATAGTAATGGCTATCCAATAATAGATAATCCATATCGTTTTGTAGATATAGCTTGGGATGATTGGAAAGAATTAAGGTTGATTAATGTTTTAGCTAATAATGATGAAAGTGCTACATTTGAATGTGGTTCTATAATGGATGTAATGGATGAAACATACACGCAAGAATATTTTAACGACCAAGATAGAACTATTGGAGAAATAGCAGATGATGTACTTACATTTGAAGGATTACCATTAGATACAATAGAATGGTCTAGTGATGGTATTAAAAAACCTACATATAATGGTAGTACATTATTACCTTATGAACAATGGGAAGATACTAGTTATAGAGATTATAAAATATGTACTGTTTTACCTGAAGCATCTTGTAGAGAAATAATTCAATTATTAGCTTTTACTGTTGGAGCTACAATATTAATTAAAGACAATGGACATATTAAATTCGCTAATTTAGACATAACTAAACCATCAACATTTACAAATCAATATGAGTGGAATTACAGAGACTTTGAAGAAATACCTGCAGCTGAACAATTGGAAAGTGTGTATTCAATGGATGATATTTCTATACCAAAATATAGGAGTAAATTAAATAAAGGCCAGGGCGTACAAGAAATATCTACTGTAACAGTAACAAGTGTAGATGCAGAAATAACATATTCAGCTTGCGCACCAACTGGTGCAACTATAGCACAGGATGATACATCTGGAGCTACTGTACAATCTACAAATTTATTTGCTAGGAGAGGTATAATAAGAATTGGTGGTTTGACAGAAGGAGCTCAAGCTAAAGTAGTAATATATGGCTATCCAATAGAAACTACAGAAGTGCAAGAAAGAAATGTTACAAGTAATAGTTTAGTTTTAGATACTAAATTAATAAAGGAAGATATTAATAGTTATAATAGTAGTGGTTCAATAAACCAACGTGAAATGATAAAACGTAAATATTATAATTGGTATAGCAAAAAATTCAAATACAAAATAACTACTCGTGGAGAACCATTAGTTAATGCTGGTGATTATGCTATAATACAAACACAATTTAGTCAGAGAATGCCTGTATATATTCTCCAAAATCATTGGGGCTTTGATGGTACTTGGTATGGTGATATGGAGGTGATTGCTCTTGGTTAATGTATGGATAGAAACAATAACAGACAGAACTTATGGTGATGTACAAGCTGTAATGTACGAACCTATGCTAGAAAATGCAAAAGGTGTATATAATTATAATGACTTAAACAGAATTGAAAATGACACAGCTTATGTATTGGAATATATGTTGGAACATAAAATAATCAGGTCATCACCTTCTTTAAGAATTAAAACAGATTGGACAGAAAATGATATTGTTGTTGCTAGTGAAATGCGAAGAATTGTAGAAAATATAGCTAGACTTTGTGATTTGTCCAATCCAGTAATTAAAGACAAACTACCAAACTTATATTTAGCTACACAAGTCAATTACATATTAGCAAATCAAATTGAAGAAGCATTGGAAATAATGCATACACAACCAGAATTACCAATTACGTATTTTGAACTAGAAATAGAAAATGGTATAATTACTAGTGTAGAAAGACTTGATGGAACTGTTACATCCATAGGTACTAGTAAAACGTATATTGCCGAAGATGAAATAGCACATATTTTAGGCGTACCTTATGGTGAAGATGCTCAATACCAAGTATTTACTAGATGGAGCGGTGATACAGATGATTTACAATATGTTGGTAATGTAACAGATATGAATACTACATTTATAGGTCAATATCACGATGTAAAATTAACAGCTAATTTTAAAACAAAAATACCTAGAACATTAACACTTACAAATGCTTATATCTCATTAAATGGTGATGATAAAGCTGAGTCTGGTCCAAGAAGTGGTGTATATTATGCAGGAGATAATATATTAATTATAGCAGATAGAGCTGAATCTGGAAAAGCATTTTATGCATGGGAAGGCACACAAGAGGCATTAGATGCTATATCTGTTGCAGATACAGACCCATCTACAGTTTGGTTAACAATGCCAGATAAGAATGTAGAATTACATCCAAAATATATTAATGCAGGTCAACATTATGTTCAAGTAACAAATGGTTCAGGTTCAGGATGGTATTCTTATGACGAATACGTAAGTATTGGCGCTAATGTACCGGACCATTATGGATTTGACAACTGGTCAGGTAATACAGCTTATTTAGAAGATATTTACAGCTCATACCAAAGTTTCAAAATGCCAGATATAAATTTATCGTTTAGAGCTAATTATAGTTATAGATATTCATATAATGATATAACTATAATAAATGGTTTAATAAATGGACAGACTACCGTATCCGGTGCAAGAGAAAGTTCTACTTTAACATTAACACCTACTCCACCAGATAATACACAAGGTTTAGATAAATGGACTATTGAAGGTCCAGGTTCAGTTTACGGTAATACATTTACTGTAGGTGATGGTAATTCTATAATTACAGGTCATTATAAACCATTACAAACGTTATCCGTAGTAAATAAAAACAATAATGGTGATACACAAACATATTCCATTGTACAAGGTCATACACAGCATATATCTACACAGTCATTAGTTGGAAATTATAGATTTGATGGTTGGTATGAAAATGGTACAAAATTGTCTGGTGATACATCATATACTGTAACTATGAGTACATCTAATAGAACTATTGAGGCTAGATATACATATATGGACTCATATACAGTTACAGTAATAAATAAAAATAATGGAGGACAGACACAAACATATTCAATTGTATCAGGAGAACATTTTAATATACATACAGCTAGTGAAACTAGTGATTATTTATTAGAAGGTATATACAAAAATGGAACTAAAGTTACATCAAGTTCAAGTTATGGTTTATATGTATATTCCGATACTACATTGGAATGTAAGTATAGAGAAAAACAAAATTATACTTTAACTGTGGTAAATGGTAGTGGTTCTGGTACGTATAAAGAAAGAACTTCTGTACAAATAGTCGCTCAATCACCTGCAGAAGGTGCTAGTTTCGTAAATTGGAGTGTTACATCAGGTTCATTATATAGTAGTGGTTCTAATACAAGTTCAACTACAACAGTAATAATTGGAAGTAGTGATGCTACAATTCAAGCTAATTACAAAGATTTAAGAGATATAACAGTAATAACTTATAGCGGAACAAATACTTATAAAGTAGTTCAAGGTAATTCAAAATATATTCAAGCTAATCCAGCTCCAGATACTTGGGAATTTGATAAATGGGAAATTACATCTGGAGATGCAACATTAAGTAATTATTTACAAGCTAATACTTATGTATATGCAGGTTCACAAAATAGTACAATAACAGCTAAATATAAAGAAATACCATACTTTGATGTAGAAGTTGAAAATGGATATGTCCAAAATACAAATGGTGAATGGGTTACAAAAGCTACATTTTTAAGAAATAGTAATCCAGTAATCCAAATGAAACCTGCACCTGAAGGATACCAATTCTTACAATGGGAAATAGTAGAAGGCAATTATGACGACATATATCAACCATTAGCTGAAACTACATCAATACGAAATCTATTAAGAAATACTAAAGTTAGAGCTACATATTATATACCAGACCCTGAGGTAAAATATACATTGACTATAACACAAAAAGATGGAAGTATAGAAACATATAATAATGCAGCTGGTTACCAACAATCTGTATATGCTCAATCTCCTGATGAAGGTTATAGGTTCTATCGTTGGAATGGCGATTATCAATATTTAGTTGGAGGCAGATACCAAAGTGATAACGTAGTAAATACACCAGCTAGAAATATAACATTGCAACCTACTTACGTACGAGAAGATTATGTTACAAAATATCATATTTATATGTATAGTGCAGAATGTTTAGTATCTACGAGTAAAGATGAAGAAACTGGTGAAATTACAGAATATTGGTCAACAGATGGCGAATTTGAAGAAGGTACTAATGTTAGAATTAGACCTACTAATATACCATTTGGATGGCGATTTGATGGATGGAAAGGAGCTACAGACCAAGAAACATCTATAATACACGATTTAACAGATACTGACACGTATGTAACAGTAAATGACTTTGATGTACATATTACAGCAACAATAGCTGAAAATGAAAAATATACTTTACAAATAACAGATGGTCAAACATCTGGACGATACTATGAAGATTATAAAGCTGATATATATTTCAGTAAAAAAGACACAGATGACGTACATTATGTATTTGACAGATGGACTGGTCCAGGATTAGTATATTTAAAATTATATGATGGTGGAGTATTTGACATATTTTATGGTGGTACAAAAGATGCCCCACAATACGTAAGGATGCCAGCAACTAAAGTTGAAATAGCTGCACAATATACATCAAAATATCATTTGACTATAACTGGTGGTTCTATTGTTGGAACTCAAGAAGAATATTTTGCATCTGGTACAACAGTAAATATTGAGGCTAATACACCTGAAACTGGTAAAGTATTTGTTAGATGGGATGGAGATACGGATATTATAACAAATATATACGACTCAAGTACTACAGTAACTACAGTGGAAGGAGCTTCCAATATAGTAGCTGTGTACGCTAATGAAAGTGATAGAAATAATATTGGTTATGGGTTGACATCTTTGATAAATAATAATACAATAAACATAGAAGATATAACTATTATATCTGGAGAAATAAACACAGGCTTTATAGTATCGGACACATTAGGTCATTTATACATAATCACAAGTATAAATGGTAATAGTGCTACGATTACTAGATTAACTAAAACATTAAAAGGAGGTAATGTGTATGAGTAATAATATTGGTGTTAGTGGAACTAAATTTTCACGAACAATAGGAGGAACAATAAACATCACAGACCCTTCTGTATTAAACGCTGTATCTGGTGAAGTAGATGTAGGATTTATAGCATTTGATGACGATGGTACTATGGGAGTATGTACAGCATTCTCTAGGGACGTTCAAGGAAATCCAAATTATGCATTTAGGACTACTTCGTTAAATACAAATATAGACATACAGAATATACTATCACAATCATACTAACGAAAGGAGGTACCTAAAATTGGAAAATGGAAATCCTTACGCTATGGCATTAATTACACAAATTGGAGTCGCTATAACAGCTATATGTGGTGTTGTTGGAATTTTTATTCAAACTAGAGCTAATACTAAGAGGCAAAAGAGTGATGATATAGTTAAAAATATAGACCAAAAACTTGATAAGATGAAAGAAGATAGCGAAAAATCAGACCGTGAATTAAGAGAATATATGGACGAACATCGCCTTAGATATTATAAAGACCAATTAGTGAGTATGCTGAGTCGAATAGAAAATGGTTATAAACCAACAGTTGAAGAAAAACACATCCTTCACGAACAAAAATCTAAGTACAATTCGTTAGGCGGGGACAGTTATGTTGACGAATTTTGGGAAAAATTAATTAAAAAAGATTTATTATAAAATCGAAATCTCCAAAGTCAGACAGGGAGAGACTTTCAAAAATATGAGGAACCAGGTTAATCCTGGTTTTCTCTATTTTTTCATTAATAAAATTATATTGATAAAAATTTTAAATCAATCCTGGTTCATCCTCGTCACTCGATTTTTTCAAGATTTTACAAAAATTTTCAATTTTCTTCCAAATAGATACAATCGGACTAAAAAGTATATACTTTTGTTTACTTTTGTTTCATTTTAATATATAATAATAAAAAATAAAAATATTCAATAAATTTGAGGTGAAATTATGATAGCTAGAATTGAAGTGGAAGGTCTTGACAAATGCGGAAAGGACACGTTAGTTGGTTATTTGGATTATATGAGTGGTAGGACTATTCCAATTTGTAGTAGAGGTTTAATGAGTACAATAGCTTATGCTAATATATTTGATAGATATATTGATGGTAAGCGAATTAATGATATGATAGAAGCCAATAAAGAAACATTAATTATATATTTAACTGCAGATTTGGAAGATTTAAAAATTAGATTTAAAATGAGTAACGAACCAGAGATAGATACATTAGAACACGAAAAAGGTTTTGTTTATGCTAAAAGAATGTTATCATGTCATTTATATTTTTTAGAATTTAATACTAGTAAATGGACACCATTTGAAATAGCTAAAAGTGTAATAAAATTTTTAGAGGAGGAAAATAGTAAATGATTTTATTTTTATTATTTATGAAAGCTGTTGGGTTCATAAGTTGGCATCAATTTGTAGTTATAGCGGCTTTTGAAATATTATGCAAAATAAGTAGAAATTGGAGGCCAAATAATGAAAACTAAATTATACGATTATCAAGCTGATATAGTTAGAAAAATAATAAACAAGGGAGATTTTAGTGCAGGATTATTTATGAAGATGGGTACTGGTAAAACAGTAACGTCTTTATCCGTTTTTGAACATTTATGGGAAGAAAGAAAAGCTTGGAAATTATTAGTAGTATGTTTAAAATGTAAAATTGACGATTGGAAAAATGATATTGAAAAAGAATTTGATGGTAATTTAACTGAGTATGAAGTTATAAACTTTGAAAGTATTTGGAGAGCTAAAAGAGCAGATTATTATAAAAACTTTGTAGATGATGCCACTATGATAATAATTGACGAAAGTCATAAAATTAAAAATCACAGTGCTAAAGTTACAAAATATTTATTATCATTATATAAACAAACTAAGTATAAACTAATTTTAACTGGTACTCCACAATCTCAACAATATGTTGATTACTACCCACAAATGAGGTTTATTGAAACACAAGATTTTGATATACCATATTCAAAATGGGAAAAGACTTTTGTTCGTAAAAAACTAGATACATTCAATAACCATTATTTTTATGTAATAGAAGGTTATAACTATACAGATGTGTTAGATAAAGACATAGCGGACAAAGTTTATTATCACGAATATTTAAGTAAATATGAAAAACCAATAGAAATTTATACAGATATTGAACATAGTAAAGCGGCTTTAAAATTCCAAAAAGATAGAGTATTTAAAGACCCCGATGAAGAAAGATGTGAAGATGTTATAGCTGACACACAAATGGCGTTAAGAACTTATATGCGCCAAAGTTGTTCTGGTTATATTAAAGACTATTATATTGGTAGTCCAAAAGAAGAATGGCTAAAAGAATTTTTGGAAATTGAACCAGGTAGGTTAGTTATATTTGTCAATTTTATAAATGAATTAAAATTGGTAAAAGAGATTTGTGAAAAAGCAAAAAGACCAGTAGGTGTATATTATGGAGCAGAAAAAGATTTACAACCATTTAAAGACAATGAAAATGGTATAGCTGTAGTTAATTACCAATCTGGTGCAGTAGGAATAAATGACTTATGTATCTCCAATATTGGAATATTTTTTGGGCCACCTGAGGACCACATATTATTTGCTCAAGCTAAATCAAGAATTGACAGAATTGGACAAACAAAACAACCAGTATTTTATTTTTTAAATACTCGTGGAAGCGTAGAAAAACAAATTTATAAAGTATTGGAAGAAGGCAAAGATTTTGACAATAAACAATTTGAATATTGGTTAAATAATTTGTCATAAAAAGTTAATTTTATGTATAAAAATGGTTTACAAAGTTTAAAAATTGATATATAATATATTTGAAATTGAAAGAAACCTATTCAATAGACGCGTAGTAAAATAAGTTCTATTGACACTTTCATTAGGTTATTATTTTCAAATTCAATCATTTGTAAGGTGGTATATCCTCAAAGACCAGATACCACCTTATATTTATATAACTAGAAAGGAGTGTTAATTGTGGACGAGAAATTAAAAGCGGCATTAAACACAATTATTGATATACAAGATGCTTCAGGTTTAAATCGTAAAAAAGAACTATTAAGTTGGCAAAAAGATAACGATACCTTGAAAGACATCTTGTATTTTGTTTTTAATCCATATATTAGAACTGGTATTGGATGGTCAAAATTGAAAAAATTTAAAACATCAACAGATGTTAATGATGGTACAATTCAAGGTCAATTTACATATTTAATTCATAATAATACAGGCAGAGACCAAGACATATTACATATTAAGAATTTCATTGACACTGTAACAAAAGGAGAAATCCAAGAAGAACGATTTAAGGAAATTTTAAGTTCTATTTTTACAAAAAATTTAAAATTAGGAATTAGTACAACATCAATTCACACTGTATGGCCAGATTTAATACCTGGTTTTGGAGTACAATTAGCTTGTAAATGGCAAGATTGGATTAATATGTTAAAAGGTAAGGAAATATTTATTACAGAAAAATTAGATGGTAATAGATGTTTCGCTCAAGTGAAAGACCATAAATGTGTATTTTATAGTAGGTCAGGTAGAGAAATTGATGGTTTAAACCAAGTAGCCGAAGAATTATCAAGACTTGTAGATGGTTGGTATGACGGAGAGTTACTAGGTAAAGACTTTCAAGAAACACAAAGTACATTAAGAACTAAAGGCAATAAAAAAGAAGTAGTATTTAATGTATTTGATTATGTAACAGATGAAGAAGTACAAAAACAATTAGGTACACATAATTATATAGACAGACGAAATATGTTAGAAAATATATTCAAAGGTATTGAAAAATTCCAATATGTAAAATTAGTTCCATTAATTGGTAGAGGGACATTTGATGAAGATTGGGTAAATAAATTATTAGTCGAATATACATCAAATGGTAGTGAAGGCTTAATGATAAACTTAAATTCACCATACCAATTTGGAAGAACTATTGAATTACTTAAGGTTAAAAATATGTATACATTAGATTTAAAAATAGTAGGTATGAGCGAAGGCAGTGGAGAATTTGCTGGTACTTGTGGAGCATTAATTGTAGATTATAAAGGTTATAATGTTGGAGTTGGTTCAGGCATTAGTAAAGAAGAACGTATAGAATTTTGGAATAACCAAGAAAAATATATCGGTAGAGTTATTGAAGTTCAAGCGTTTGAAGAAACACAAGACCAAAATGGAAATTTATCACTTCGCTTCCCTGTTTATAAGAGATTACGTGATATAGACAAGGAGGTAAGTTATGAATAATACATCTGGAGTAAATGTTAATTATTGTCAAACTATAGGCTTTAATTATGGTTGGATTTGTCCAAAATGTGGACACGTATATAGTCCAACACAATGTGAATGTATTAAATGTAATAATACTGAATATACAATTACATCTACTACAATAGCTAAAAATGACTATGATAAATGGAAGGAGACACAAACTTATTATGGAAAAAATAGTGAAGAATAATGAAGAACAAACAGAAATGTTAAAAAAGATAACTAATACATTTGGTATTGACACAGAGTTATGTAAACTAAGTGAAGAAATAGGTGAATTACTTGGAGAATGTTATAAAGCCTTATATACAGAACAAACATTAGAAATACAACATAAAATTGAAGATGAATTTGCAGATGTTATGGTTTTAATGTCACAAATTGGAATTTACTTCGATTTAGACAGTAATCAAATAAACAATATTTTTGATTATAAAGTAAAAAGAACAGTAGACAGAATTGACGAAGGATGGTATGAAAAACACAGATAGGAGGCTATATGAATAAAACAGATTTATTGAAAAAATTAAAAGCTTTAGCTAATGACGAAAGAGGTAACATTAATGAGAGGAAATTAGCAGAGGAACGATTAAATGAATTATTAATAAAATATAATATAGACCCCGAAGATATAAACACGGAGAACCTCGTGAGACGTGATTTCTATTTTAAAGAAGAATGGGAAAGAAAATTACTTGGACAAACATTATATATGTTATTCCCTGAAAAAGATTTTTGGAGAAACACTAAAAAACGAAATTGGATTTGGTGTGAAATGACAGATGCTGAATATTTAGAATTTGAAACACATTATTGTGCTTATAAAGCTAGTTATCAACACGAACAAGATTTATTTTTTACGGCTTTTATTTCTAAAAATAAAATATTCCCACCAGATGAAAAGGTACCAGAAAATAAAAGAGCTCCAGAAAGTAAAATGAGTAGAGGTGATAGACTGAGAGCAGCTATGATGATGGATGGCATTCAGTCTACTACAGTTAGGAGGTTATTAAATGAGTAAAATAAATAAAGACCAATATTATTTAGACATTGCAGAAGTAGTTTTAACTAGAAGTACTTGTATGAATAAACATTGGGGTGCAGTATTAGTTAAAGACGACACTATTTTATCAACAGGCTTTAACGGTGCACCAAGAGGTGTAAAAGATTGTTATGAGCATGGATTTTGTAGACTTTATGAATATCGTAAAAAGAATAATTTAGGTAGAGGCGAAGGTTATGAACAATGTATATCTTGTCATGCCGAAATGAATGCTATAGTATTTGTACACGACAAATCCAAAACACAAGGAAGTACACTATATCTTACAGGCAAAGAACTTACAGATTTAGATGGTAGATGGGGCTATGTTCCAAATCCTATGCCTTGTTCATTATGTAAAAAACTTATAGTTAATGCAGGTATAACAAAAGTAGTTTGTCGTGTAAATAAAAATCAAATATTGGAGTTAAACCCTAGAGAATGGACAGACAATATGTTAATTGGAGGTTATTAAAATGGAAATTGAAGTAGAAAAATTAAATAGTGAAACAAGAAAATGTATTGAAATTTATATCACTAAAACAGAAGGTGATACAGAAGAAACATTAGAATTTAGAAATATGATAGAGAATACACCAGAAAATAAAGAATGGTTTAGAAGTGCTAGTGATGTAATGAAACAATTAGCTTATGTATTATGTGAAATCCATAAGGATGATATTACAGAAGTAGAGGAGGTGAA
>AUXO018382680.1_pt1 | contig 11731 bp, 11 predicted proteins | sample 768731 | NCBI WGS metagenome assembly AUXO01 (sample SAMN02715735, study PRJNA202380) | gut metagenome | biome: sheep rumen | host: Ovis aries | place: New Zealand: Palmerston North | reverse complement strand
GAGCATGCATCCTTATCAGATATGCTTGAAATTAAGGATGAATTATCAAAAAACAGAATAATATCATCTACTTCTACTAATACAAAAGTCAAAAAAGCTAAAACAAAAATATTATCATTTATCCTAAATGATGGAAAAATTGTATATGTAGGAAAAAACAATCTTCAAAATGAAATAGTAACTCATAAATTAGCTAAATCTAATTCATTATGGTTCCATATTAAGGATGCACCTGGTTCACATGTTATATTAGAAGATTCAAATGATTTAACTGAATATGATATAAGAATGTGTGCATATATCGCATCATATTATTCATCATTTAAGGATTCTTCTTCTGTACCTGTTGATTATACATATGCAAAATATATTAAAAAGATACCTGGAAAGAGAAATTGCTTTGTAACATATACAAATCAAAAAACTATCTATATAGATCCTGAAAAGGAAATTATAGATAGTCTACAACAAAAAAATATTGAATTTTAACACACCAAATGGTGTGTTTTTTTTACATCTTATATAAAATTAATGACTTTATTATTAAAGTATTAAATTTCTTATACATCTCAAATGCAGTATATTTCTTAAATGCATGTGCTTCTATTTCTTCTGGAGTCGCATTTGGATATTTATTTAAAAATCTTTCACATGCTCTTCTAACAGATTCTTTAACTGAGGTTCTTAATATAATAAGCTTCCCTTTTAATAATTCAAAATTCTTTAGATGCCTAAATTGTCCTGAATCTATAACTAAGGTCTTATCTATTTTATATCTATTATCCATTATGATTTTTAAGACATCATTGAAATGATTAAAATTAATTCTTAAATTAAATCCACCCTCATAATGCTCATCACTATATTTCTTAAATATCTTTTTTCTTAAATTCTCCATAAAAGAATCCACATTTGTCTTTTCATTAAATAAAACATCAGTTTCAACAATTTCATAATTATCATTATTAAAATTATTTTTAACATATGTTGATTTACCAGAGCCTGTTTCACCAGTAATATTTATTACATTATCATTTGAAACTTCTATTATAAGTGGTTCTTTATCAATATATAAATCTATCAAATGATCATTTATATATGAAAAGAATTTATATAAATCCTCGTCATTATTCTTAAGAAAATATAAGAATGAATCAAAATTTGATATATCAATATATTTTAACAATAATTTTTTTAGTTTTTCTTTATCTTTCTCTTTAATAATATTTATATATTTCATAGGAGCTCCTTATAAAAATAAAAACAGATAATATTATCTGTTTTTAAAAGAAATTATTTCATCAGTTAAAGATAATCCGAACATAATTGCGGAAATAATTATTCCCATTATTGCTCCGAATCCTAATTTGATATCACTATATGCTTTATATTTATCAATGATATTTGAATTAACCATAAAATCATGACATCCTACACATAAAAATACAAATACTAAAACTGCTAATACACATATAATAATGTTAAATATTAATGAGATTTTAGGAATGAATACTTTTAATAATGCAAGAACTACAATTAATCCTAAGCATACAATTGTAAGAACACCACCAACCGAAACCTTAAATGATGATGCAGCACCTAGATATGCTTCAAAACCAGTAAATTTTTTTGATGCAATTCCATTAACAACTGGATCAATTACTAAACAAGTTGTTAAAAATAATAATACTACAACAGCGGCAAGTAATATTTGGCTTATACCAATAATTCTTTTTAACTTCATAAATATCAAAGCCTCCACTTAGACAATTATATCATATTTTTTATCATAATAAATACATTTTTTTAAAGTGGTAAAATAATTGGTGATTTATTCTTATCTGACTTCATATAAAGAACAATTATATGCCCAATTATTTGAACAACTTCAAATCCATTTTCTTCAAATTCTGAAGCTACTTCTTGTGGAGTAAGCATAGAATTATTAAGTACAGAAACCTTCATTAATTCATGAGCTACTAAATGATTATATACACCCTTTAGTAATTCATCATTGACTCCATCTTTTCCAACCTGATAAACAGGCTTTAGTCTATTAGCTAAACCTTTTAGGTAAGCTTTTTGTTTTGGCTTTAACATATGCCATCTTCCTTTCTAAGTTCATTAACTACTTCTATGATGTCATTATTATAAACGATATTTGCAATTCCATCATATTGAGTTTTTTGTTTGTTTATAAGACATAGAGTATGACCTCTAAAGAATCTTACATATGATGCTGCTGGATATACTGTAAGAGATGTACCAACAACAATCATTAAATCAGCTTTACTGATTTTATTGATTGCTTCTTCTACAATCTCATCATTAAGTCCTTCTTCATATAAAACAACATCAGGTTTTATTATACCACCACATTCACAATATGGTACATTATGAACATCAATATCATCAAGAGAATAAAATTTATGACATCTCATACAATAATTTCTCTTAACGCTTCCATGAAGCTCATATACATGCTTTGAGCCTGCAGCTTGATGAAGTCCATCTATATTTTGAGTAACAACAGAAACATTATGCGTCTTTTCAAGATCTGCAAAGAATTTATGAGCATCATTATATGGCGCATCCCTATATACCATTTTAGAACCATAAAATTCAAAAAATTCTTTTGGATGAGCCATGAAAAATGAATGTGAAATAATTTCTTCAGGAGAAATATTTCCAACCTTCTCTGAATAAAGTCCATTAGCTGATCTAAAATCAGGAATATTTGTTGGCGCAGGGCATGATATACCTGCTCCTGTAAATACAACAATGTTTTTTGATTTTTTTATCGCATCACTTAATTCCTTAAATTGACTCATTTTATCACCTACATCTTGATGAAATTTAAATATGAATAAGATTCATTACCATATTCAATGTTTCTAATAATACAAACAACAGGTGCATATCCATCTCTTGTCTTAACGCTTATTTCAATACGCTTTGATTCATCTCTTGTACTAACTGCACAGTTGAATGATTCAAGACTATCATTTGAAATTAATCTTCTAAAATTATTTTTATAATTAAAATCAAATTCATCCTTAGTTAATCCTAATAGCTTTAATAATCTTTCATTATATAAAAGAGTATTTCCTGTCTTAATATCAAATTTGCATGCTGCAAATTCTAGATTATTTAGGAATGATTCAAGATCATTATTTAATTTATGAATTTCAGTTACATCATCTAGAGATGCAAAGAAATAATTTGTAGATCTATCCTCGCTATTAATATATGTTAATTTGCATTTAATCCATTTGATTTTTCCAGTTGTATCATTTAGTCTTCTATATTCAAATTCAACAATATCCTTAGAGGCAATACATTGATTAATATTATATATTACATTATCTAAATCCTGTGGATATACAGAATCTAAAAGATTTCTTGAAATCGCATAAAAATCTTTTCTAACAGTCTCAATTAATTCGAAATATTTTTCATTTAATCTAACAGCTTCTAGATTGTCTCTTCTATATAAGAAGCATCCTAAGGCTCCATTTGTGTTATTAAAGAAATCTTCAGTAATAATATTTTTATTCCATATAGAATCATCAGTAAGAGATGATAGCATCATCTTTTCATTAAGCATACTCTTACTTTCTTTTACCATTCTTAAATATTCATCTGCAGGTACTGGCTTTGAGAAGAAATATCCTTGGGCAACCTCACAACCAATATTTTTACAATATTCAACCTGCTCAACAGTTTCAGTTCCTTCAACTACAATACCTAAATTAAGATGCTTAGCCATTGTAACAATTGATTCAATAATAGTCTTACCCTTTTCTGATTCAACTGAATCATTAAATCCAGTTAAGAATTTTAAATCAATTTTAAGAATATCAATTGGGAATTGTCTTAATGTATTAAGTGATGAATAACCAGAACCAAAATCATCCATAAGAATTGTAAATCCTTTATTCTTAAATGATTTTAATATTGATGTTACATCAATTGAACCATCAACATATGCAGATTCAGTTATTTCAAGCTGTAATAAATTATGAGGAATTTGATATTTTCTAACAATTCCTTCTAAATATTCAGGTAAATCATTTTCTAAAAGATCAACCTTAGAAATATTAATTGATACTGGAGATGGATTATATCCCTTATTTCTCCATTCAGCTAAATATCTAGCAGTTCTATCCCATATATATTTATCAAGCTTTGTTATTAATCCATTATTTTCAAGTGCAGGAACAAATTCACCTGGTGAAATCATTCCTCTTTCTTTGTTTTTCCATCTAACTAAAGCCTCTGCACCTGATATTTTATTACCTTGTAAATCATATTTAGGTTGGAAATATACTAAAATCTCATTATCAGTTATCGCATCATCTAAATTATTCAATATAAATTGCTCTGAATCTAAATTCTTAATCATTTTATCATTAAAATATTGAATATTTTGATCAAAGCTTCCTTTAATTGATTTTGCAGCTATATTAGCTCTAGAATATGCTTGTTCAATACTCATATTATTATCTTCAATGGCATATACTCCCATTGTAAATGATAATGAGTGATTATATTCTTCTTTTATTTTATTCAATGAATCAAAAACTTTATCAATTTTTTGTTTATCATTAGACATTATCCATGAAAATTTATCAGATTCAATTCTTCCAAATACATAAATTTGACCTGAAGTATAAAATGAAATTAATCTTTCACTAATTTTCTTTAAAAGACCATCTGCTTCTTCAGTACCATAATATTCATTAATTAGTTTAAATTTATTAATATCAAACGCAATCATAACATATTTTGCAGTTTTACCTGACAAAAAAATCTTACATTTCTTATAGTAGTAAGATCTATTATAAATCTTAGTTAGGTAATCTAGCTCTCTTAATTCAGCACTTGTTTTTGATGAATGCTTAGTAACTAGAATAACAACTATGATCGAAAGTAGGATAGCAATTACTCCTGCTAAAACAAAAATAACATTTTTATCTGTAATTTTCTCAAGAATGTCAAATAATGTTAAAAACATTGCTACTCTCCTTTCACTAAAAAATTTAAACGAATAATGTTCTTTTATTTTAGCATATTTTTTATAATACTAACAAGGGTATTAAGAAAAATATTTTATATTTTTTTAATGAAAATTATTTTCAAAAATAAAAAAGGCTTAATAAAGCCTTTTTCATCACTACTTCTTTGAATTCATAAGTTCCATCTCAAGAAGGGCAGCCACGTACATTAATAGAGCTACTTCTGACTCTTGCCATACTCTTGTAATCTCTTTTTCATAAATCATAATATATCCATATAATTTTCCATATGTTTCAAGCTTTGCGATCATAACACTATGTATTGATCTTCTATCAACAAAGTCTCTTAAAACTGGATCATCAAGCTTATATTTTAGAAGTGGTGTTTCATAAAAAATCTTATCTCCCTTAAGAAGCATTTCTAGATGTGGTTCAAATATATGACCAGTGTTTTTAGGTTCATCATCCTTATTAGAAATCAATTTTCTATTTGTAGTAAGGAAATATGCACCTGAGCAATGTAATTCCGAATATAAGAAATCCATTGTATATTTTATTATTTGATTCTTTCCTTTATAAATATCAAACAATCTACTAACACCATTAAAGTGTTCAATTAATGATCCTTCTGCTTTTTCACGAATAACAATATCTTTATGTTTTGATTCTACATATATAATGTAACAATTTCTACCTTTGATTTTACCACGATATAATGCTTTATCTGCTTTTGAAAATAATTCTTCATAATCTGAAGAATCTTCAGGGAATTTAGCACATCCCAGTGTTGAAGTTACATATATATCTCTAAGTCCATCATTATAATATCTTCTAAATATTTTACCTTTCTCATAGAGTCCTTCAAGGAATAAATGAACATCATCATATTCAACAATATGTGGAATTAATATTAAGAATTCATCTCCACCATATCTTCCTATATAGGCTCTTTTTTCACAATAATCAATTAATGCTTTTCCTATTGATTTTAAAATAAAATCACCAGATAAATGTCCAAATGAATCATTGATTTGCTTAAAATTATCCAAATCTAGAATCATTATAGTAAATGGAATTTTATCTTCCATCAATTTTTTTGCAATTGAGATTATGTAAGGTCGACTAATAACTTCTGTTAAAGAATCAATAATATGGTCTACACTTTCACCTTTTAAATATTCAATTTCTGCAATGTCCGCCTTATTCATATATTATCTTCCCCCAAAAATAGTCTTTTATATCATACTAAAGGACTATTTTCATCAAATACGAATGAGCAACTGGCTGCCACTTCTTAAGAGGCCCTTTAGCTTTGCGTCATATGGTTTCCCATATTTTGCCTAATATAATCTTGTAATTAAATAATACGATATTAATCGTTAAAAGTCAAATTATAGTACTTTATATATAAATTATATGCTTCATCATTAAAGCATACTAATATAACTTTATTTATGCTTTTACTATCATATTTTTTAATTGTATTAATAGCTATTTTAGAAGCCTTTTCAAGCGGATATCCATATATTCCAGTTGATATTGATGGAAATGCGATTGTTTTAAGATTATAATCATCTGCTAATTTTAATGAATTATAATATGCTTTTTCTAAATATATACTAGATGAATCATCTCTATATACTGGACCTACTGCATGAATAATATATTTCGCTTTTAAATTATAACCTTTTGTTATAATTGCATCTCCTGTTTTAATAGGAGAATATTTATTACATTCCTCTTGAAGACGTGGACTATTTGCAGCTCTAAATATTGCACCACATACTCCTCCGCCATCTTGTAAATATTTATTTGCAGCATTTACAATAGCATCAACATCTAGCTTGGTTATATCGCCTTTAATTATTTCTATTTCCATCATAATCACCTCTAGAAACAAAAAAGCATATCAACGATATGCCTTTTTTAATAATTATTATCTCTTAATTGAAACGTATGCCTTAAGACCAGGATACTCAGCTAATTGATCATCACCATAGTTGTTGATTTCATCTTCAATACGGATTAATTGATTGTATTTAGCGATTCTATCAGTTCTTGATAATGAACCTGTCTTAATTTGCATTGCATTTGTAGCAACTGCGATATCAGCAATTGTAGTATCTTCAGTTTCTCCAGATCTATGAGAAACAACTACTGCATATCCAGCACGCTTAGCCATTTCGATAGCTTCGAATGTTTCAGTTAATGAACCAATTTGGTTAACCTTGATTAGGATTGCGTTAGCAACTCCAAGTTCGATTCCCTTAGAAAGTCTCTTTGTATTTGTAACGAATAAGTCATCACCAACAAGTTGAATCTTATCTCCTAAAGCAAGAGTAAGCTTCTTCCATCCTTCCCAGTCATTTTCATCAAGACCATCTTCGATAGTAATGATTGGGTAGTTAGTTGTAAGTTCCTTATAGTAATCAATCATCTCATCAACTGATAAACTTCTCTTTTCAGCCTTAAGATCATATTTCTTAGTATCAGCATTAAAGAATTCAGATGCAGCTACGTCGATTCCTAAGAATACATCAACACCTGGCTTGAATCCAGCCTTCTTAATTGCTTCAACAACGATTTCGAATGCTTCAGAATTTCCTGATAATTTAGGAGCATATCCTCCTTCATCACCAACTGCAGTATTATATCCTTTGCTCTTTAGGATTGACTTTAGATTGTGGAAAATTTCAGCTCCCCATCTAACAGCTTCCTTAAGTGATTTAGCACCAGCAGGTACTACCATGATTTCTTGGAAATCAATACAGAAATCAGCATGAGCTCCACCGTTAAGGATGTTCATCATAGGAACTGGCATCTTCTTAGCAGCGAATCCACCTAAATAATTGTATAATGATACTTGCTCATAATCAGCAGCAGCATGTGCAACAGCCATAGATACAGCTAGAATAGCATTTGCTCCTAATTTAGCCTTGTTTTCAGTACCATCTAGACCAATCATAATCTTGTCGATTGTAAGTTGGTTTCTAACATCAAGTCCTTCGATTGCAGGAGCGATTACTTCGTTAACATTCTTAACTGCTTTAGTAACTCCCTTTCCTAAGAATCTTGACTTATCTCCGTCTCTTAATTCGATTGCTTCATATTGACCAGTTGAAGCTCCTGATGGAGTGATTGCGCGTCCAAATGCACCACTTTCTGTGCTAACCTCAACTTCAACAGTTGGGTTACCTCTTGAATCTAATACTTCTCTTGCGTAAACTCTTGTAATAATTGGCATTTTTTTAATCTCCTTTAAAATATGTTTTCTATTTTTGTTTTGCCTAAATTTATAGCACTGTAATAAGACTCTTCCTTATTACGAACTACCTTGTTATGAATTCTTCCTCTATTTCTCACTAAATATGATACATATTTTTCATCATATTCATCAATTAATTCCTTATATGGCAAATCATATGTATAATATTTTCTTTTAATTTTGAATATATCCTTGAAGTATTCATATATATTATCGCTTTGAGCGAATAATAACCTAGAATATAATATTTTATATTCTTTATCACCTGAAGACATTAATTCCATATTGGATTTAATCTCTTCTGGGGTCTCTTTAAATCCTGCCCCAAATAATATTATATCAAATTCCTTTAAAAACATCACTGGTAAATTTTGAAATTTTAATTTATAGTTACCTTTATATTTAACCTTATTCAAAATTACCTCAGGTAAATATCCATATTTTAGTTCATTTAGTGTATAAACCTCAACATTATGCTTTGTGGCAAGCTCTAGTCCTTGAAGCTCTATATTAAGCCTTGGAGCTACGATTAATACCTTCTTTGTTTTATCAGTTAATACACTTTCAAATAATGCTTTATAATCACATACTGCCTTTAAATAGAATCTTCTTAAATATTCAAGTGATACCTTCTCAGATTCCAATTTTAAATCCATTATATTAGTATAATCACTTAATGCAGTTTTCTTTGATAATAATTCATCCATTATCTTACGATAAGTAAGGGCAACATTTGGCTTACCCTGATGTATATTATAAACATTTAAATCATTTTGTAAAATATTTTCTAATACTCTTTCTTTAAAATCAAATCCAAGAATAGTTTTAATAGCCTTAGCTTCTTCTTGACTAAATAAAGATGCATTATATGAAGCATCAGTTAATAAAACCTTAAATTTTGTTTTATTAACAATTTCAATATTTAAATATTTATTATTGCAAATTAGAATTATACCTGAATCTCTTTTTTCTTTATTAAAAGATATATCAAATGCTTTTACGAATCCTTCAAAATCCTTTTTCTCAAGCATTCTTCCTTCTACATATTCCTTATTTGCTTCATTATAAATTCCATATTCATTTCCATCATAATATAGATATTTATTTTTATTCTTTCTTCTATACATCTCAGATGGATTAATAACCTTAGTTGCAGATTTAATTATTTCAATTTCATAATCATCTAAGGATGTAGCATAATATGGATTAGATACTAATTCATATTTAAGATTATCTATCTTTCTAACATATTTCTTATTAGATGTTTCTAAATAATATGTCTTATTTGTCTTTTCTTTAAATAATAGATATGAAACATCCTTAAGCTGTAAGAATATCTCTTCATTATTTCTTAGTTTAAATGAATCATCTATATTAAAATCAAATGATATTTCAATATTGCCATTTTCAAATCTAATCTTGAAAGGCTTTCTTCCTGCATAGATATATTCATTCATATCATTTGATAAATATTTATATGATGAGAATGATATTTCTGATTTAGGAGTATCTATCGTAATAAATTTATTAATGATAAGAACTCTTCTCAATTCATTTTTATTTATTTTTGATGCATCCTCAAATACATCAGTTAAATAATATCTATTATTATCATCGCGTGCTACAAATTGATATTTACCATCTTTCTTAAGCATGCAGTATGATGCATCCTTAATTGATTTAAATATCTTATATTCATCATGATATAAATCTCCATCAATTCTAAGCCCTGATTCAACGAAATCAAAATCATCGTCTAAATTAGAAACATTATCAAGTATTGCCATAAAGAATTCATAGCTATAGCATGATGCATGGCTGATGTTATCTGTAACATTTATAACAACATTGCCATTATAGATATTAACATCTAAATATTTATCTCCAAATACTAGATATCCAACATCACCATGATTAATTATCTTTTTTTCATTTGCATCAATCGAAACACTTTCTGGAAAAATAGGATAATTATTAACATCAACATTTTCATCATTATCATTAACAACTAATCCTGATAATATTCTTCTATTGTCTTTTGATAAATGATATAAGAATTTTGTTATCATATTCTACCTCCAGCACCATAACAATTATATCATTTATTTTATAAATGTAAATTAAAAAAACGTTACCACTTTAATATAAATATTAAATATACAAAAAAAATGGCTCAGTATCATTATTACTGAGTCATTATAATTTTATAATAATTTTAAAATGCATTCCTCAACAGCACTCATATCGATAGTTGGCTCAAATCTTGCGACAACTTGACCATTTCTATCAACAACGAATTTTGTAAAATTCCATTTAATATCACTATTATTTTCATAATTAGGATCAATTTTTGATAAATGACCTCTCATAAAATCAGCCATTTGTCCTTCACCAAATCCAGCAAATCCCTTTTCTTTCTTTAAATATGTATAAAGTGGTAATTCATTTTCACCATTTACATCTGATTTTTTCATTTGTTCAAATGTAGTGTTGAAATGTAATTGACAGAATTCATGAATCTCATCATCAGATCCAGGTGTCTGAGAACCAAATTGATTACATGGAATATCTAAAATCTCAAGTCCTTTATCGTGATATTTCTTATACATCTCCTCAATAGGAGCATATTGTGGTGTGAATCCACAACCAGTAGCTGTATTTACGATTAATACAACCTTTCCTTTAAGTGTATTTAAATCTAATACTTCACCTTTACCAGTTAATAATTTATAATTATAGATCATCTTAATACCTCCTTAACAAATTCCTTTAATCTATTTAAATCATCCTCATTTGGTCTATTTTTATTTAATGCTAACCAAGAACCAACTGTATGGAATTCTTTATCTGATACAGAAATATTTAATTTATCACAGCATTTTTTTACTGCCTTAATAGTTGATCTTCCTGTTGCGGCACTATTAACATTAATTACTAGCTTTATCTTTTCTGCATTCCTTTCTAAGAATCCTTTTACTTCTTTATCGATATTTGCGGCATACATTGCATTCACTAAAAACAAAATATCAGTATCGCTTTCCAAATCATTTTCTACTGTCAATGCTTCTATATTTGAAGCCTCACTTACAGCCATAGCTAATTTATAAGTATTTCCTTTTTTACTTTTTGTAAAATATCTAATATTAATATTCATATTAACCTCCAATTCAACAGCATTATATCGCATACGATATATTTTGTCAAATAAAATGATGACTTTTTTTCAAATCATCATTTCATATATTTATTTTTCAACGTATACCTTACCTTCTTTAATAAGGTTAATCATAATTTCAGCAATTTCAGGATCAAATTGTGTACCTTTATTATTTTCAAGCTCGTTCATTATATATTCATATGATAATTTCTTTCTATATACACGGCTTGAGTTCATCGCATCAAATGAATCGGCAACACATATAATTCTAGCTATAAGTGGTATTTCCTT
>AUXO016676798.1_pt1 | contig 11732 bp, 9 predicted proteins | sample 768731 | NCBI WGS metagenome assembly AUXO01 (sample SAMN02715735, study PRJNA202380) | gut metagenome | biome: sheep rumen | host: Ovis aries | place: New Zealand: Palmerston North | reverse complement strand
ATGTAAATGAAGAAAGTATGATTTGGATTAAAATTTAAAGAACTCAAAAAATGATACAAAATGTATAAAAAACAATTGACTTTGTGTGTGAATGGATATAAAATGATGTCAGATTATGCAAGAAGGAGGTGATTTCTTTGTTTACGTATGTAAAAGCTAAAAATTTTAAGTCATTAAAAAATATTGAGTTTAATATTAAAAAGACTCAAAATAAGACTAATGATTTTGTTGCTATTTATGGTGAAAATGGAAGTGGTAAAACCAATATGGTTGAGCTATTTAAATTTTTACAACAAATGACCATAGCTAGGATCTTTGATGTGGAATGGAACATGTTGCCAAAAGAGCTTCTTGATTTAAAAGAGAAGATGGTCGCTAATACTCCATTAGAATTAAAAGCGCTATGGGAATTAAGATTAAATTTGGATAATTATAGGATGCTAGATGAAAAAGATGATACGGAAATAGAATATGGTTTTACTATAAATGGCAAAGAAGGTTTTTATTATGTAAGATTTAATGAAGAAATAGTTGAAGAAAAGTTATATTTTTATGTGAATAAACAAAGTGGATATTATTATAAGATTTCTAAATTAAATAGGGAAATAAAAGTTTTTCTTAATGATAAAGTCTTTATTAATCCACAATATAATAATGAATTACAAGAAAATATAGAAAAATATTGGGGAAAGTATTCGTTTCTTTCACTAATTCTATTTGAATTAAAAGATAAGAATAAAGATTATATTGATAATAATATTTCTTTTAGATTAATAGATATTTTGAATAAGTTAGCATATATGACTGTACATGTAAATAAATGGACAACATATCTAATGCCGGATAATTTCTTTAAAGAGGCCAGAGAAATTGACTTGAAGTCAGGAACTATACCTAAGAAAAATATTAATTTAATAAAAAAGAATGAAGAAATTCTAAATATATTTTTTACTCAAGCCTATGCTGACATAAAAAATGTTGAATATAAAATAGAAGAAAGAGACGACAAAATAAAATATAGATTGTACTTTAATAAACAAATTGGTGGTGAGTTGAAATCTATACCAGTAGAAATAGAGTCAGAAGGTACTCGAAGAATAATTGAAGAGTTCTCTTCACTAATGGGTGCATTAAAGGGAGAAACTGTTATCATAGATGAAATTGATAATGGAATTCATGACTTATTAATGAAGAATATCATTTTATCTATCAAAGATGAGATAACAGGCCAATTAATAATAACAACTCATAACACGTTATTATTAGAAATATTACCGAAAGAGTGCATATATATATTATCTGCAGATTACAAAGGAAATAAAACAATAATCCCACTTAAGGAATATGGTATAAAGATACAAAAAAATCATAATGCTCGTGATTTATATTTAAAGGGATTATTTGGTGGTATACCATCTACATCATATGTGGATTTTGAAGAGATTAAATATGTTCTAAATGATACAAAAGAAGAGGGTAATAACAATGGTGAGGAAACCTAACTTTTGTAAGGGGGTAATTATTGTACATGGAAAGAGTGAACTATTGTTAGCAGAACATATTAAAAGTAATCTTCATTTACCAATTGAGATTTATTCACAAAAGAATGGTAAAACGAGCATACAAATAGATAATCTAATGACAATATTGGGAAATAATGATTTTAAAAATAAAACTAGTATTAGAAGAAAATATATTATAGAAGAAAAGGATAAAAGATTTGTTAATTTCTTTATAATGCCAATAATGGATTTAGATGATACGACAGAAGAGAAGATTTTAAAATACAAAAGCGGAGAAATGTTTAAAAATCATTGGCTTAGCCAATATATAATTCCGATATGGAATAATAAAAACTTGGATCAAGTTTTATTTGATTTAAAACTAATAGACAAAATTCCAAATGATAAAGAGAAAGGAAGAGAATATAAGAAACTTTTTCCTGTTAACAAAGGTAAAACTGAAATGGATAATGTAAAGATTCTTTTAAATAAATTTAGGAAATCTAAGAATACTAATATGGATATTTTTATTAGTAAATGCCTGGGATTATTATAGGGACGGACCTTATTTGACGCAGCATGAAGATTGAGATAGAGCACATTTTAACGAGAATAAAATATTTTTGAATTATATAGCCAATGCAATAATAAATGTGTTGGCTATTTTTGTGCTGGGGGTGAATTGAGTGTGTTGGTTTGTGTAGTTTTTTGATTCTAGATATTGAATTGAAAAATGGATAACTGTTAAGTATAATTATAGTATTATTTTTGTAGGAGTATGCATTATGGAAGATAATATTGATAAAACAGAGAAGAAAAATAAAAGATTAAAGTTTGTATTACTAGTGATATTGCTTGTAGTATTACAAATTATTCTGCTATTTGGTGGTTTGTGGTTTAATATGTCTAAATCATTTAAGAAGCATGATGAAGAAATTGAAAGATTTAGAAATAGAACAATGGATACTGTTGAAGATGAGGAACCATTCGATTATACTGCTTGGCTAGAAGATAATGATGAGCATTATGAAGGCTTGATTCAAGTGGGGGATGATATTTATTATGTTGAGATAGATACCACTAATTTTATTACTGAAGAACAACATGCAAAGTCAAATAAGGTTATGTTTAAAATAAATGGTGCAGATGAGTATAAACTTGGTGTATCTTTTGAGATTATTAATACTAGAATGGTTTATAACATTATAAAAGAAAAGGCTTTTGATGTGGGGGATGATATCAATTTATTTGATGGTTGGAAGTATTATAAAACTGAAATGGGATATACATGCTTCTATGAGTTCAATAGATTTGATGATGATTATGCAATGGCAGTTATATATATTGATGAAGAAAATGTTGAAGAAGACAAAGAAGATGAAGTTGGTGATGTAATACTCAAGCTACTTGAAGGTATAGAGATTGATTATAAATATAAATATGATCGAGATAAAGGAAAACTGCCTACTGGATATGAACGATACAAAGGGGACGTTCCTTATTATGAGCCAGAGGAAGATGAGGATACAGATACTGCATATATTGATGAAAGATAATAGATTTAAAAAGCTCGCACATAGATATTGTGTGAGCTTTAATTTTTGCTTGTTTATTACATTTGTATTATAAATAAGTTGCTTTAATTGTTCGCTTTCTTTATTTGATGTAAAATTAGAAAGAAATTATCTGGTGGGAAAGATATAGATTTATGAGGATTAAGAAAAGAGTTTGCAAGTTTATGAATAACTATTATTTATTAAATCAAGATGTGATTATTAAGGAAGTTGGAGAAAAAGAATGAAGTCGGAATCTTTTGAAAGAATAAGATATGTTCATGAGATGATTTTTCCAAGAATTAAACGTTTTCAAGGGAAAATAACTGAGGAGCAGTTGCTTAGAATATGGAATCGCAAAACCATAGAAGAAGTGTATAAGGAGATGCCCAAAGAAGAAATAGAGTTTGTCGAAGAATGGCTAAGAAATGGTGGAGATAAAGAATTCTTAATTAATAAAATGAGAGCTGATTTTATGGAATTATCACCAGAAGAATTATCTGATACCATTTTACAATTTGTAAAACAAGCAAATGGCATAGATTATCTAGTTAAGGCTGTACCAGATGTAAATTTCTTATTAGATAATCTCGATAAAGTACCTCTTTTGAATTTGTATACATTTGTGAGCAATTTTACTTTTGAACAGTTATCTCAATACATAAATGCTAAAGGAAAAAATAGCGATATATTATTAAGAGCAGTAGCAAAAGAATTTTCTAAAGTCGGAGATGAGAATAATAAAAAAGCACAAGTGCAATTTATTGAAAGTATAGATTCAGATTTAGATAGAGCTAAGTTATTAATATATGGCGGAAAATTGAGCTTTTTGCCATATGTAAATGATTTGTTCTACAGAAATCAAGTCATTAAAATGAAATCAACACTTCATTTTAAAGAAGAAGATTTGCTTAAGGAAATCGATGAATACGATGGGCACTTAAAAAAAGCTTTGGATATAGAAGATGAACGTGAAAGAGCTGAATATATCTCTACGATTGATAACAATGAAATGAAAGAAGCATTGTTATTTAAACTAATCAAGAAAAAAGAAAATAGAAGAATTGTAATTGATAGTTTTACAAGAACTGTAGATCCTGAAATAGCAAAAGTAGATGAGCTTGCAAGAACCATGATTTTGGAATTTTTTGAAGACCGTTTGGGTGAGGAACTTACAGATGAAATGAGAGAAACCTTAGATATTGTTCTTAAAAAAACTAATATTATGTATGGAGAACTAAAAAATGATTCTACTGGATATGCATGTTATGTTGACAAAAACATTACTATAAAAGAAAATCTTAAAGGAAATATACAAGACGTTCTTGGAATTATAATACATGAATATTCTCACATGTTTTCGAACTTTGGATATAGTTATACAGGTGATGCAGCTTTTCGTGTTTTAGAGGAAGGAATGGCAGATTTATTTGCAGAATTAGTCATAAATCATTATCAGAACAAGCATAATGATATTATTATGGATGGGAAAAAGATAAAGTTTGCTAAACCTTATGTTAAACCTAGTATTTATGACAGGGAAAATGCATGGCCTAGAACTATGTTAGCTGGTCTTGTATCTTCTGGAAAAGATATAAAAGCTCTTGGGGAATACTTGCTGGGAAGTAAAAATAAATTTGCTGATATGGTATTGGGAGAAGAAGTGGCAAGAAAGAAAAGCCGCACTAAATTTGGAATAATTCAAATGAAATACACAAGGTGGGAATTATATCATTCTCCAACACTAGATTATTCTAATATTGATGAGAATTCTATTTATTATAGAAGAAATTGGCTTTTACCAGCGTTTCTAATACAAAATCGCATTAAGATAGATTGTATCTCAGGCCTGGGAGTGGGAAATAGTTACGATGCAAGAATAATAGCTGATTCATATTTTGAAGGAAAAAAATTTTATGAGGTTCCAAAGGATAAATTTACAGAATTTATAGAACTACTTCGAAAACAATGCCTCCCAAATAAAAATTTTGGAGTAATTGGTTTAATTTCCGAGTATAAAGACCATTTGATGAGCTCATTAAATGAAGATGAAATAAAACATTTTTCTTTTGAGATTTTAGAAAGAATAGCAGTAATATGGCAAGGTAACATAAGAGCTGGAAGAAGATTAGAATCTGTTATGAAAATTGCTTTTGAGGAGGAAAAAAGAAAAATAAGAGAAGGTCAGTCTGTTGAAGAAACCAAAAGAAAACTTGAGATTGTTATGCAAGAACTTAGAGGGCGTTTTTCCAAAGAAACAGACAATAATAAAAAAATAAATGATTACATAAATGATTATTGTTTGGCTGCAACTGAAGCTGTAAAAGGGCATGATGAACCAGGCAGACAAGACTTGGGCGAGCAAAAGAGGCAAGAAGAAAATAGACAAGATGGTGAACAAGAAGTTCGAGAAGAAGGTGAACGAAAAGTTCAACAAAAGGGTGGACAAGAAGTTCGAGAAAATGTTGAACCAGAAGTTCGAGAAAAAGGTGAACAAGAAGGGGGCAGCACTGCAGTAACTGTAGATGAAATAGGAAGGGCAACTAGTAAAACGACGTATGGAAAGAAAAAGGAAGCTGGGGCCAAACTAAAAGGGGACGGACCTAAAATGGCGCGAGGTGATAATGGAAATAGAACAGATTTGGATGAGGTTAGACCACAATAGATTATAAAAGCATATATAAGGATTAATGTGTAGACCTAGCTATGTATACGATTATATTGGAATTAAATGAAAATTTGATTTATATTGAAAAAACTTGTGTATAAAAGTATAATTTTTGACAAAATAGAAATAATTTTGGAGGGAAATAAGTGGAAGATTTAAACAATAATGGGGAAAACGCTAATAATTATAATGATAGTAATGCATTTAACTATAATGCGGGTAACACATTTAACAATGGAATGGGTGGCACTTTAAATAATGATGTGAATGCATTTAACAATCCTATGGATAACAACTTTAATAATGATGTGAATGCATTTAACAATCCTGCGGGAAACAGCTTTAATAATGATGTGAACGCAATAAACATTCCTGTAGGCAACAGTTTTAACAATGAAGGTAATACTTTTAATAATCCGGCTGTGAATGCTTTTAACAACAATATGGGAAATAGTTTTAATACTGCTAACGGAAATATTAATAATGAGGTGGCCGCTTTTAACAGTCCAAATATCAATAATACAAATAATAATGGCTCAAAAGGTGCAAAGAAGATTTTGTTGATAGCGATTATTCTATTATTAATTGTAATTGTAGTAGCAGGAATAATAGTGTTTTTACATTCTAAAGATTTGAATCAAGAAGTAGAAAATGAAGTTGATACTACTTATGAAGAAAATACGGCAGAAGAAACGATCGACTCATACATGGTAGTAACAGAGTTAAGTAAACTTCCTAAGGATAATCCAATAAGTGAAAAAATCGAAGAGTTTAATTCTTTAAAGATTTCTAAAGTAACAGGAACGTTTGAGGGTTTATTTAATCTAAATTATGAAGATATTTATAAAATATCTGTAGATACAAATGATATGTTGATGTTCAATTCTTCAGAAGAGGATAAAGCCACATTTTATATAGCAGATATGGAAGAGAATATGTGCCCATTATCATTTGAGTTGATTTATGATAAAGAAGATGAATTTGAAGCATTAACAACCGAAAGTGAAGAAAAGGGAACAATATATGAATACAACAAGTGGAAATACTATATGTTGGATGAATCTGCTGTGATATACTATGCTTTCAATAGAAGCGAAGATGATGACGCAGTATTAAGCTTAAATCTAGATGCTGAAGTTATTAGCGAGATGTCAGAAAAAGAATTTAAAGATATATCAGAAATGATAATTGATTGTGTAGATATAAAGCATATTGGAAAATATGATGCAGACAAACTTGAAGAAGCCGATAGCGTGGAAAATACTTGCACTAATGTTTTGGCTCCTGCAGATATGAACAAGGTTGTTATTTCAGATACAATTAGTTTGGATTTATCATCCAACTTTAAAGTTAGAGGCATTAGTAATAGAGTAAACTCATATAGTAATCAATTTATAACTAATTCATTAACAGCAAGTCGAGAAGGAAAAACATATCTATTAACAGTAGATGAGACCAAAGGCGAATCAATTGAGGATATCAAAGATAAAATGAAGGGGTATGATTTTACAATTGAAGATTGTGATTTGTATGGAATTCAGGCATATGTTGCTTATGATAACAATAAAGTGTTTAAAGAATTGTTTTTTTCTGTAGATGATATAACGTACAGAATAGGATACGATAAAGGAACGATTAGTAATGCGAGAGAGTTTGACGAGAGTACGTTGCAATATGAAAATGTGATCCAAGCATTTGGGGACGGTCTTTTTTTGGCGCCAGAGAATTAGATTTTATATAGTTTATATTGACCAGATTTGAATTTTTGGGATTTTTGAAGTGATGTGATGATATTTCATGTCACTTCTTTTGGTGGCTTTTTTAGGATTTTATGAATAATTGGGGACGGTCCTTAAATGGCGTGTGACGAAGATTGAAATATGGCATATTTTGATGAGAATAGAATATTATTTGTTTTTAGTTAGGTGACAATTATTTTATGTTGTCATCTTTTTTGTTGTTTAATTATTACATTTATATTATAAATAGTTTTATTTAATTGTATGGAATATTTGTTTGTTGTACAATTAAATTGTATTATTTTAAAATTTGGAACGTGTTTATAAATAATGAGAATATGAGTTGTGATGAGATTATTAATGCTGTGGAATAAAGTTTTGGAAAGAGTATAGATTAGGAGGATATTATGAACATAGATGAATGTGCTATAAGAGATGCAATTATTAAAAAGGTAGAAGAAAGAGTTGAAAAAGAGCTTGAAGCAAAAGGCGTCAATCCGGGGATATCAGGATATATAGAGGCATTTGAGAAAAGAAAAAAGGAAATATTACAAGGTGAATTTGGAATTCCCTATGAAACACAGTTTGAAAGAGATAGAACTTGTAGTGTGGACTAGAAAGAGAGAATATTATGATTTATGAATGGTATAGAAATATTAGAAGGTATGCAAAAAGAATTCCGTTAGAGAGTTTTGACCGGAGAAATATCAGATGATATGTTGTTGTATGAGATGGCAGGTGGAGTTACTTATGATATTGAGTATATTCGTGATAATCTAATTGCTGAGGAGGATGTTAAATTTATAAAAGAATGGCTAAAAAATGGCAAAGATAGACAATTTTTAATCAATAGGATGAAATCGGAGTTTATGAAATTATCACCGGAAGAATTATCTAGTGAGGTATACGAGTTTTTATTAGAATTTTCCAATGATAAGTATGCACGTGAAGATTTGTTTGAAGCTGTGCCAGATGATATGGTTTTATTGGATAGTATAAATAAGATATATGAGTATGATACCATTCCTTTACAATTTTTTTTAAATAAAAAGTCTATAGAACAAATAGCTAGTATGGTAAATTCTAAAGAAAAATATAGCGAATATAGCGATAATTTTATAAGCACATTAGCATATAAATATGCTTCTGGAGATAATAAGGAAAATGCCCAGAGATTCATGGAACTTCTTGAATCTGATTTGGACAAAGCAAAGTTTTTACTTGAAGGAGGGGATATAGAGCTTTTACCTTATGTAAAAGATTTGTTTTATAGAAATCAGGTTACTAAGTTTAAATTTGGAAATATTTTTGATAAGGATGATTTACTTATTGAAATAGAAAAATATAATGCACACTGTAGAATGGTAGAATCAATAACAGATGAGAGAGAAAGGGCAGAATATATATCATCTATTGATAATAATGAGATGAAAGAAGCGCTATTACTTGGTTCTTCGATGGAGAGAGAGGAAAATAGATATATTGTAATTAATAGCTTCAAAAGAAAAGTCAATCCGGAAATAAAGCATTTAGATGATTTGGCGCGAACTATGATAACTGAGTTTTTTGAAGATAGATTAGGTGAAGATTATACAGAACAAATGCGAGAAAAAGTTGACATTGTTTTTAATAAAGTAGATCTTAGCTATAGCTTGTTGGGGAATGATATCAATGGACAAGCCTATCATCTTTTAAATAGAATTAATATAGCAAATCGAATTAAGTCTGAAAAAGATATAACTGTTGGAATTCTAATACATGAATATGCACATGAGTTTTCACACTTTGACTATAGATATACATCTGACAATCCAAATTATTGTATAGAGGAAGGAATGGCAGATACATTTGCTGATTTGGTTGTGAATCATTATTTGGAAAAACATGGAGAAGTGGATATAGATGAGAAAAATAGACTAAGTTTACCATATGTTACAAATTCTGGGTATGACTTCGAAAATGCATGGCCTAGAACTATGCTAGCAGGTCTTGAACCAGCAGGAAAGGATATAAAAGCAGTTGGAGAGTATCTTCTTGGAAGTAAGAATAAGTTTGCTACTATGGTATTGGGAAAAGAGGGGGCAGAAAGTAAAGAAAGAAAGAAATTTGGAATGATTATGTTAGATACTATATTAAGGAGCGAACTATACCATTCTCCAGAACTTGATTTTTCTAATATTGATGATAGTTCTATTTACTATAGCAGAAATTATCATTTGCCTTTATTTCAAATACAAAGAAGAATATCTAGCGATTGTGTAAGTACGCGTCCAAATGGTGAGTGTTATAAAGCAGATAATATAGCAAATGAATATTTTGGAGGAAGACAATTTTATGATGTGCCAATAGAAGAACTAAGTGAGTTTATAAGATTATTGGATTCACAGGTTATTCCAAATAGTGACAGAGGTTCAATTGGATTTATAAAAGAATATAAAGCAGGTTTATTTAAAAATTTAACAGAAGAGCAAATAAAGGATAATTCATTTGAAATATTATGCAGAATACCAGCTGTGCTTGGACATAATATACGTTCCGATACAGATTTGCGAAGGGTTGTTGAGTTGGCACTTGATGAAGAAAGAAAAAAAATTAAAGAAGGTCAGCCTATTGAAATTACAAGTTATAGAGAAGAAAGTATATATGAAGCTAATATAGAGAGCTTTACTGACATGAATTCTGTGAATAATCGATATATAAATGCTTATTTTAATCAATATTTTAAGGAAGCTTGGGAAGCAGAAAGGCAATATGATGATCAACAAAATGGAAATGTACAAATAACACCAGAAGACGTGCAAAGCAAAACTAAAAATGTTCCTAATAAAGGAAAAGAAAGAGCTAACAAGAAGGTTGAAAATGAATTGAAGGAAATTGAATTGGAGAAAGGGGCTTAAATCTCCTAAGGGGACGGACCTAAAATGGTGCGTGAGAATATGGTTTTTTATGCAGCAAAATGATGAAAATCAAATATAAGACTTTTTTTGAGTAATAAGGAAATAAATTATGAGAACAATTATAGATGATGTTGGAGACGCAGTATTGGCCAAGATTCGTTCTGTTTTACTAAGAATAATAGTTCCAGATATTTCTATAGATAATGTAAATGAAATTGATGAAGTGGGTATTAAATGTTTAAAGGAGTATCATGGTATAGAAGGAATGATACTAGATGTTGATGAAACGATTAGGAGCAATGGGAGAGATATTCCACCAGCAAATCAAGAATGGATAGATAGAATAAAGGATGAATTTAAGATAATAGTAGTTAGCAATGGTATGGATGGCAGGTTAAAAAAGTATTTTGAGGAAAGAGGAATAACATATATTCCATTCGCATTTAAACCATTGAAAATGAATTTTATGAAGGCGTGTGAGGAGATGAATTTAGCTCCAGAAAAGATATTGGTTGTTGGAGACAGCTTAGTAGACGATATAATTGGAGCTAAGATGAGTGGGTGCAAATCCGCTTTGATAAAAGGTGTAGAAGAGGAGCCATCAAGATAAATAAAAAAATTTTTTACATAAAATGTTTGATTTGTCAAAATAGTTGGTGTATAATTTGCGAGTATCTTTAGATACAACTTTGCTGGAGAGTTTAGGCAAAGGCTAAATGCACGATTTCTCAAGATTTCATAACAGCAGACATAAAGGAGTGTATATAGATGAAGCAGATAACAGATTATATTTCGGTCAATGGACAGATTAGCTTTTCGGAAGAATTAACGAAATGTAAAATCCATGCAGTGGATGCTCGGGGGAAAGTATTAACCAAACCGAGTGGTGATCCGTCCCATGTTTTATACGATCATTATGGGGGAAACTTTAAGATTGCTGTATGGATTGATGGCGACGAAGTTTCAAGAATTACAGTGATTAAAAGAAATGGTAGTAGTGCAACAATTGTATGTAAAAGAACAAGTGATACAATTATAGAAATAGAGTTTTGAGGAGAGTGCATAAAAAGCTGGTTTGTAGTGAACTGGCTTTTTATTGTTGATATTAGTATGTTGAAAATAATGTAAAAGTTGAAAAATTATGTAAATTAAGTTATAATATATATGATACTGTAGACTTTATTGGAGGATGCAAACAAAATGGAAAAAATGTACAAGTATTCATTCATGGGGCGGTTAATACCTTGCACTTCAAAAGAAGAGTATTTGGCAACAGTCGAAGCTCTTTCTGCAGAAGCAAGGGAAAAAGGTTGCGAGCATATACTGGCCAAGCCTATTTGTAAAGGGGGTACTATTGTGTATCTCGATTTTAA
>AUXO014992437.1_pt1 | contig 11732 bp, 12 predicted proteins | sample 768731 | NCBI WGS metagenome assembly AUXO01 (sample SAMN02715735, study PRJNA202380) | gut metagenome | biome: sheep rumen | host: Ovis aries | place: New Zealand: Palmerston North | reverse complement strand
CAGAAAACCTATTAGGTATAATAATGTATCCGGAATATATTTTTTTTAACATTTTTCCATCGTTAGAAAATTGATATATTGCTGTTTCATTATTATTTGTCAATACAACATAGAAAAAATCATTTAAGCGAGCAAAAAAACTTATTTCTGATTTTAATTGTTTTATATAACATGTAGCAGGCAAATCTAAAACAGATACTGTTTCTTCAATAAATTTTCCTTCGTTAAAAATTATTTTTTGCAACCGCCATTGACGTTCTGCTTCAGGAACTTTATTGATATTTTTAGTTGAATCAAATTTAATTACATAAAAAATTAAATTATTATTTTCTTCCTCAGGATATGTAATACTTAGAATTTGTTCATCACATTTATACTCATAAAGTAAATCATCATTTAATATTTTTAACGAATGTGTTTGGCAGAGTATTACGAACTTAGAAATAATTATTGGCATCAAGTCAATATCATAATTTGCAATATCATACTGTATTGATAATTTTTCATTGTCTTTAATATCTTTAAAATTACTATATTTAGAATACAACCGCCGTTTATATAGAAAAATTGATTTTAATTTCAGGTTATCCAATTGTTCTGAGATAGTTTCATTTCGTGTAATTATCTCATTATCACCCTTCCATGATACTACAATTCTATAACATAAAAATAATATTGCTAATATCAAAAGAGTTAAAAAAAAATTTTTCATAATACAATCCCCTTTAGAATCCCAAAATCAAACTTTTTGCAATTTGATACTGTAAGTAAGTTTTCTCGTCCATTAAAATCTGTAATTTTGGAATTAAATCACCTGTAGTGTATACACCGCCTGCGTGAGCTATCTCTCCAACATGTTGTGAACAATTATTGCTTAGAAAAGCATATGGTGTAGGTTTTTCATTTTCCGATATAATAAATCTTTCACCTGTTTCTTTTGCGTCAAATCCTTTTTCTTTATCTATCCCAGCTAATTCGAAAGCTTTTATTTGCATAGCTGTATCTTGCTCTGGCGAAGTTTTTACAGCCGAACCTTCTTTATAATTGAAAGGTTTATTACGGTCTTTAGCATAATTATCAAAAAATTCTTTCTTTGATGAAAACCACTGAACATCCGTAGAGTTTGGACCATCATTAGAATAGTACAACCATCCACCAGTATCATTACCAATTAATGCTGCAGCATGTCCAAAAGGTATGTTATTTAATATACGTTGACTAGGACGTCCTCGCTCTGGATCTAGAAGTTGAATTATATCTCTTCCATCCGGGTCCGTATACCTTACCGGATTATTCCCCGCGTAGTGGTATAAACTCGCATTTATTGCAGTTTATCACGATTTTTTGCGTAAAGCAATAAACTTTTGTCCTAAAAATTAAACTATTTTACTAAAACCCGAAAAAAACTTGCAAAAGAAAAAATCTTATTATAGAATTGAGAAAAAGGGAAAAAATGAGTAGAAATATACATTTTATTTTAATCGCATTATTTGTTTTATTTATTTCTGTTTTTGTTTCCTGTGTTCAGCTAGATAATAATACTGACACCAACACAGATTCGTCTTCCTCTGGAGAAGAAACAGATGTTTCTGGAGGAAGCGAAGAGATTGATAACCTTTTTGAAGAAGACGGTGGTTCTGTAATAATAAATGTAAATAATGAATCTTATTGGTCATCCAAAGGATATACACTTTGGAAAGTTCTGGATGATAGCATGCCTGTTTCTGATGGGGATTATTCTGTTACTGTAAGTAAAAGTTCAGGAACAGAAGAGGCTGGGTATGGAATTGTTTTTGGACAGACTGAAAATGCTTTTTATGGAAATTGCCTTCTCGTTGTTTTAGTAAATACAGAAGGAGAATTTACTGTTGGAGAACTCTTAAACACAACATATTATACATTAAAATCATGGACAGCTAATGCTTGCATTAAATCAGGATATAATGTAAACAACACAATCAAGGTAAGTTACGAAAAAAATCACTATGATATTTATATTAACGATGAAAAGCTTTATACACTATATTCCAATTATGTGAATTACAGTGGGGCTGCATCGGGTAAAAATGGATTCATTCTCGTAATATCGCCAAAGGATGATTTGCCTAATGATACTGTATCTGTAGCATATAGAGTAAATTGATATATTCCTTTGTCCGCTTGTATGTCTATACTTTTTTTTCAATTCTTCTTTCTTGGGAAGATTGGAACGAGCAGCGTTTACCTGATAAATGGGTTTTAATGCTGTTCATTGTTTTAGTCAGCATAGATTATTGTACCTGGGAAAATGAATATTTGTTAAACACTGTAGCTTCTGTTTGGGCTCTGGTAGTATTCATGGCTGCAAGAATTATAACAAATGGAAAATTAGGATTGGGAGATGTAAAGTATTCATGTGTCACTGCTTATTTTTTAGGAATAGAGTTGTGGGTTATTTCAACATTTATTTCTTGTCTGGCAGCACTTGTTTACGGCATTGTAGGAATAAAATTAAAAAAATGGAAAAGGAGTAAAAAAATACCTTTTGGCCCTTTCATTGCATTCAGTGCAATCGGTATAAAAATATTAGATATATTAATATGAAAAGAAAGTTTTATTTGTCGTTTATTTTTGGTCTTATGCTCTCTTCTTTATATGCAAAAGAAATTCCTGTACTGGATTTTTCAAACCAGAAAATAACAGACATCCTTCTTGTTTTGGCAGATATAGCAGGAGAGACAGTTGTCTCTGATGAATCGGTCCTTGGAAATGCTTCTTTTCATTTTTCAGGCGGGGACTTTGAGTCTTCGTTATCATCTTTCCTCACATCATTTAATTTATGGTATCTCAAGAAAAATGGCATTTATTATGTTTCTAGAATTCATATTAATGTTCAAGACAATTCATTAATTTCTATAGATGCAGAGGATGTGACAATTCTTCAAATTGTAAAAGCTTTGTCAAAACAAATTGAGACGACAATACTGTATGATCAATTACCTTCTGGTGCTATAAGCATTCATGCACGTGATGTTTCTATACAGCAAGTTCTTGAGATGCTTGTTAGGAGAAACTGGGAATATGAGGTTATTTCTTCAGACAACTATTTCTATATACAAAAGAATCAGGGAGTTGAATCTGTAAATACAAGGTTTCAAAAGGTAAAGGTTACGAAAAATGAAAACCTGTATTCAATATCTGCTCCTAAGGCAACATTTTCGGATCTAATAAAGCAACTGTTTGTAACAGCAGATAAAGAATATTCATTGCTCATAAAAACTGGAGCAATTCTGGAGAATGTTTCATATACAGACAAAGAGTTTGATCAGTTGCTTCGTCTTATTTTGGACTTAGTTAATGCGGATTTTGTAGAGCAGAATGGTACTTATTATATCATAGAGGGGCAAAAGAAGGATGTCCTAAAACGACTGAAGTCAACTGAAGCGATTCCTCTACAAAATATTCAGGCACAGAATGCTCTCGCCCTCATGCCTTCGGTATATGATGTTGCAAACATTGTGAAAATTGATAAGAATTCAAATACACTCTATATAACGGGGACTGAAGATGAAATCCGTCCTATCAGAGATTTCTTAAAGATAATAGATATTCCTGTTCAGTCAAAGACGTATGAGAGATTTGATGTCAAATATATAACTGCATCTGAAGCAATAACGTTAATTCCACAGCAGTATTTTTCAGAAGGTGCATCTGTTGTACCAGGTACAAATTCTTTTATCACAATGGTTACCGCAGAAACTTCTTCTAAGATTTCAGAATATTTGAGAAAGATAGATATTGCACCTGCCGGATATCCAATTCGGTTGAAGTATATAAAAAGTTCAGAGCTTATTAAAAATCTTCCTCCGTCAGTCAGGCTGGATGAAATTAAGGAAACAGGAGATGATACTCTGATTTTTTATACCGGCACGGATGCAAAACGTTCAAACTTTGTAAAAAATCTTGAGTTGATAGATGTTCCTGTCAGACAAATTCGTTATGAACTTTTTATTGTACAGTATCAGAAAAGTGATAATTTGAATTGGAATAAAACACTTTCCGTTTCTCCGACAGAATCATCTGATAACGCGTTTTCAATTTCTGGATCTATGTCAGAACTGTTTAACATAAATTTTGATGTAATATCGCAATTTGGATATCAGTTTGCCGCAGACCTGAATCTTGAATTAGGAGAATCTAAAGCAAAGGTACTCGCAGATACAACACTTCATGGAATTTCTGGAACCGATGTAAAGTTTGAAAATACAAACACGTTTAGGTATAATGAAGGTGTTCTTGATTCAGATTCATCAAGTGTAGTAGTGACGACAACTACTAAAGAGATTACTTCTGGTTTGAAAGTAACAATAAACGGATGGGTTTCTGGAGATGGAATGATTACGATGAGCGTTGACGCAGAAGTTTCAAAGCAGGGGACTGTTTCTGATTCTTCAAGCGATCTGCCGCCTACTTCTGAAAAATCTGTAACAAGTCAAATAAGAACAAAATCCGGAACTCCAATTATAATCGGAGGTCTTTTGCAAACGGAAATCTCGGAAAATGTAAAAAAGACTCCTCTTTTAGGCAGCATTCCAGTTATAGGAAAATTCTTCCAAAATATAAGTAGCTCTGAAGAAAATACTGAAATGGTCATTTACATAGTTCCTCACGTTTTTATTCAGGAGTCTGAACCCCTCAGAGTCAATAGAAATATAGAACGGTTTCATTCATTGTATGTTTCTGGGGATATGTGATGGATGAAGAAATAAAGCTTGCAGATTTTGGAAATTTATTATCTCTTGATTCACAGTATTCAAAAGAATTCATTGCACATAACGGTTTAATCGTCTTGTCTGAAAACGAAGATATTGTAACAGTTGCAATTTCGGAAGATGTTTCGGATGATATGAAAGATTCTATACTTATGTTTCATCATCCAAAACATGTTTCCTTTGTGCCTGTAACAAAGGCACAGTTGATTTCTTATCTAGGTGGAAATTCTACAGCAGCATTACTTGATGTCTCTGATGAAGCAGATAGGGATATGTATTTTTCTCTTGAATCTATACAGAGTGATGCACCTGTCGTAAATATAATAAATGCAGTAATAATTGATGCTGTAAGAAATAATGCATCTGACATTCACATTGACTTATGTTCGGATAAACTTCGAATTCGATATAGGATTGATGGAATGATGATGACTGTAAAGACTCTTCCTTCAAGCGTTTTTCCAAATCTTTCAAGCCGTATAAAGATAATGTCTCAACTTAACATAATGGAACAGAGACATCCTCAGGATGGACGAATGACGGTATCTCTTGGAAAGCAAAATCTTGACATTCGTGTTTCTATAATTCCGGCAATGCTGGGAGAGTCCATTGTAATGAGAGTATTTAATCTCGAAGGCAAGCATCGAAACCTTTATGAATTAGGATTCTCTGAAAAATGTATTGCTGATCTTCTGAACATTATACGACAACCTGTAGGACTTGTTCTTGTAACCGGACCTACTGGAAGTGGAAAATCATCAACACTGCATGCACTCATAGAGCAACTACCGTCTGATGAATTAAAGATAATTACCCTTGAAGATCCTGTGGAACAGATAATGGATGGTGTTACACAGATATCCATAAATGAAAAACTAGGTGTAACTTTTGACTCTTTGTTGCCTAATGTTCTGAGACATGACCCGAATGTCGTCATGATTGGTGAGATTAGGGATTCTGAAACTGCGGAGCTTGCAGTTAGAGCTGCAAATGCCGGAAGACTTATACTTGCTACATTGCATACTAATGATGGAGCTTCTGCTATTGCACGTATGATTGATTTAGGAGTCGCTCCTTACATGCTAGCAGATGTGTTAAAATGCGTGATAGCTCAGCGCCTTGTGAGGAAACCTTGCGTAGAATGTGTTGATATGCGTAACTTGACACTATCTGAAGAAAAACTATTTGGGGCACATAGCATTAGTGCAAAGACAATTCCTCAAGTTCGTGGGTGCGTAAAATGTCATAATTCCGGATATAGTGGAAGAACAGTTGTAGGCGAGTATTATGTTAATTCTGCTAAACTGACTGAACTTATTGAAAGCAAGGCTTCCACAGAACAGATCCGTGCATATTTGGCTGAATCAAATATGGTTTCTATGGAAAAGGATGGTCTGGAAAAAGTTAAGGAATGTATAACAACTATAGAAGAAATTAAGAGGGAGGTGCCGACGTTTAATGCCTCTCTATGATTGTGTTACTGCTGATATAAGTGGAAAGAAATCTCATGTATCTCGTATGGCAGAAAATGATGACGAGCTAATCAACTCATTTTCATCGCATGATGTTTTTCTAATAAAATTTTGCCTGGCGGCTAATAATTCAAAAAGAAAAACCAAAACTTATTCAAAAAAAACGATAATTGATTTTACTGATATGTTTTCTGCCTTGTTAAGTTCAGGACTAAATGTTCAGGATTCGCTTCAAATCTGTTCCCAATCAAGCTCCTCTGTTCAAATAAAGAATTTATCTTCATCATTGCTCCATGAAGTAATGTCTGGAAGAAGTCTTTCCGATAGTCTTTCCATGTACCCATCTGCATTCAGCCCATTGTATCGAGGTCTTGCCAAGCTTAGCGAAAAGACAGGTTCCCCAGGAACTGTATTTAATAGAATTTCTGAATACTTGCATTCCGAAGAAGAAAAAAGAACAAAGATTACAAATGCAGTTTCATATCCTATTTTTGTTTTATGTCTGGCTATTGTTGCGTGCTTAGGACTGGTTACTTTTTTAATTCCAAAAATGTCAGATATGTTGATAGCGTTGAACGTAAATGCCTCTGGTCAACTACTTGGAAAAATCAACAGAATGTATTTTGTGCTCATACTGCTAATATTTCTTGTAGTAATGTTCATTAGCTTTTCTTTCGCGTTAAGTTTATTCTATAGAAGATCTGATTCTGTAAAACTCAAAGTTGATGGGCTTGCCTTAAAGCTTCCGATACTAGGAAAATATCTTTCTTTTCAACAAACATTGGATTTTGCTTTTGCTATGGAAACTATGTCATCTGTTACCTATGATTTGGGAGAGTGCCTTAGGAGTTCTGCAGGAAGCATGTCAAATCTCAGGTACAAACTTGCCATTCAAGAAGTTATAGCAAAGATAGGAAAAGGAATGACATTGTCGCAGGCTTTTGGAACTGAAAAGATTTTTCCTGATTATTTATGCACCTGGATTAAGATTGGCGAAAAATCAGGTGACATATTGAGTGTCTTTTCTCAGATTGGAAAATATTTTAAAAACGCAACGGATAATTATTCAAAGAAATTATTATTGTGGATAGAACCATTGGCGATTATTCTTGCTGGCGGGTTCATACTTATTTTAATAATTAACTTTGTATTACCTATATTTACAATGTATGGGATGGTTTTATGATGAAGGAAACAAAAAAAATTGAAAACTCAGAAGATGGATGGACATTCATTGAAACGATGATAACTATTGCTATAATTCTTATTCTATCAGCAACTGTCGGGTATTCCATCATTAAATATGTTGATAAGGCTAGATGTGCAACTGCCAGAACCCAGATAGATTCGTTTTGTGTTGCCCTTGAAACTTATTATGTAGATTGTGGAAACTATCCTACTCAGGAGCAGGGCCTTAATTCGTTATGGACAAAGCCTACAATAGAACCTGTTCCAAAAAATTGGGATGGTCCTTATTTGTATAAGGCTATACCTTCAGACCCATGGGGAAACCCATATGATTATGAAGTCCCCGGATATGGTGGATTACCATACGGAATTCGCTCTTTTGGAAGTGACGGATATGAAGGAGGCGAGGGAAATGATGCGGACATCACATCATGGTAATGATGATGGCTCAACTCTGCTTTCTGCACTTCTTGTTGTTTGCGTGTTGATGGTAATTTTTTCTTCCATTGTTATATTACCACTAGCAGTCATGAAGTCAGAAGGTAATCTTAAAATCGAAATTACGGAGTCAATAGCAATAGAGAATGAGACCGTTACGGAACATTATTCAGTACGATGAAGATACAGGATTTACCTTTGTAGAAACTCTTGTAACAATGATTATAATGGTTTTAGTATCAACCTCTATTTTGGTCCTTGTTACAATTGGATGGAAGTCAAGTATAAAAATCAGGAAATCTATCGTTGTTACTCATGAATCAATTATTAAAGATGAGTTTTTAAGAAAATGGGGACAAGATATTCATTTGATGCCATGGGAGTCAATGTCTAGTTATTTAGCAAACAATCTCGAGACTATAATAAATAATGATTATTTCAAAGATAAGATCAGATCTGTGAAGTATTTATATGACAGTGATAAAATAATTGTTGGAATGCAGATAGAATATTATCTGTCTGATGGAACGATTCAGAAGACCTCTTTTTTATTTGGTTCAAGGACTGTAATGTGAAAGAGTCTGTTGTAAACCCGGAAGATGGAGCTGGCGAAATCTTTGTATATGCTCTATTAGTTATCTTTTCTGCAATTGTTCTTGGCTGTATGTCTTTTTATTTGAACAGTAAAATAGGGCTGAATAAAATTAATGTCTCAAGACGTACTCGTCTTGAAATTGAAAAAAATCTCATTCAGTTGGAAAAAGATATGCAGTTCTTATGCAATGATGACAATGACAGCGAAAGTTCTATTGCTTGGCTGGAAGAAAAGTATGCAACTGAAGAATTATCTATAAAGGATGTTTCTACCGGAATAAACATAAATACCTTTGGGTCCTGGTTTTTAGATGATAAGGCAATAGTTAAGTTTTTGCTCCGTGAAAATGTTTCAAGAGAAAAATATAAAGAAAACATTGGACGTAATCACATCTATAAGAATATGAGTGAAATACCTGATTCGTTTACTGAGCAGGCGAAAGATAATATGTCTTTTTATGGATGGGGAATAAGTTTCTTTCCTGATTCTGCTGTTGTATCGCAGATATTAGAATCAGGAGGGCGTTATAAAGAGGATTGGTTTCCTGCTGTAAATTCTATGCCTCCAATGAATATTAATTTTATACATCATGAACTTCTAGTGGCCATTTTAGGTATGAAAGAAATATGTGTTGTGAATGTTGAAGATAAGGCTTTAGCCCTTGAGTACTTATTGCAATCAAATCGAACTGTTACTGACAGAGAAATTGCTAAATGTTTGGGAATAAATGAAGATAATTCTTTCTTTAAAATTGTTGGAAGAAAGACCTGCATGTGGAATATAATAGAGAATATATCTGGTAGACGATTATCAGTAATATTTGGAGCAATTCCGCAAAAGGAAAACCAAAGAAAAGTAAATGAATATAAGATTTTGGATTGGAGAATTCTGTGATGAAAATAGAGCCAGAAAAGTTATTGAATCCTCTGGATTATAGTATTTTTATTTTAGAACTTCCCGCACTGCTGTCTGAAAAAGATCTCTATAATGCAGCGGTCTACAAAATCAAAAATAATTATCCTGGAAATTTATCACTTTCCAAAGTGTTTATAGAAAAAAATGGTAATAAATCAGGAAGTTATATTGTTTTGGTTGTAAGTAATAAAATGTATGAAGAAAAAAATCTTTTTCCTTTATTGGCTATAAAGAGAAAGATAGGAAAAAAGAGTATAAATTGCGTTATAAAAAGCAATCATGCAGTCCAATGTCTTGAATTTAAAAAAGGAATGCTTATAAGGCAGAAAGTTATTCTTAATGCAGATTCTGACAAAACTGGGGATGATGAAAAGATTTTTTTTAACTCAGAAAACTTTGAAGTATATGATCAGGAAGTTTTTATGAGTGGTAATATTGATAAGAATGATTTGGTTCCTACAGCCTTAAAGAATAGATTTTCCTTCCGAACTGTAGTTCTGCTTTTTATGTTGATTGCAGTTCTATCTACTTTTGTTTTGATTGTCGGTAAGGATGTATATAGAAGTAGTCAACGGAAGAAAGAAATTGAACTTCAGAAAAAGATGGAATTGATTAATAAAGACAAAATTGCAGAGAATCAGAGAGTAAAGCTTGAAAACTTAAGAAGAGAATATATGGAATCATCTTCTTCTGTGAAAATCAAGCCTCTTGAAGCTCTGTTGATACTTACAAATAATTTAGATGAAAATACAGAGGTATCTTCTGTTTCTCTCACTGGAAACCTGTTCCGTTTTGATGCTGTGTCTAAGGATTCTATGGCAGTTCTTAGAAACTTTGAAAGGGATCCTTTAGTGGAAGAGTGTATGCTACATCAAGTCCGTATGATTAACTCTAAGGAATCTTATTCAATAAGCGGAAAGATTGTTAATCAGATAGAGAGTGCACCAGATTCAGATATAAATACTAGAATTAAATGGTATGAAGAGCGAATTGATAATTACAAATATAGAATGATGCAGTTAGGCAAATGTTCAATTTCCAGCATTGCTTCATATATACGTTCTCTTGCAAATGCCTGTTCCTGCACGGTTTCAAATTATCAATTTATTGATAATAATTCTCCTGAGCGTGATACGGAATTATCATTTTCTATAAATACAGATAAGATAAATGTTTTTGAACTGATTGGATATATCTCTGCAAACGAACAGCTTTTTGATGTTACTAATTTGAATCTTAGAGTCTTGGATGAAGGGGGATGTTCTCTTGTCTTTAGAATTAACACAGGAAAGTTATCCGGAGAATCAGATTATGTTTCTGTTTCTGATGTTGAAAACATCAATGCAGATAGAAATTCGTATTCAAGTGTAGCTAAATATTTTCAAATTAGAAAAAAAATTGCAAAAACAGAATATAAATCAAATAACTCATCATCTTCTATTATTGAAGAAAGAAAGATTCAGAAGTTACCATCAAATTATGTTTTTATTGCAAAGTCACTGTCTGGGAATAATCATGTGCTCTTCATAAAGGATAGCAGAAGCGGAACAATAAAAAAGTTTTTGCATAGTAAAGATTCTTCGGATGCTGGTACTTTTTCCGAAAGCGAAAATGATGTTATAATAATAAATATGGACGGTAAGTTTTATAGTCTGGTGGTAAAGAAATGAATAAAAAAGTAAAAATTTCTATGTTAGTCTTCTTATGTTTAGCTTTTTTCTCTTGTAATTCAACCAAAATAAAAAATGTCGAGTACAAGGATAAATCTCCGTCGGCATTGGGAATGGTGTATGATTATTCTAATCAACCGCTGGCTGATGCAGTTGTAAAAGTTGATGGTGCCGTTATTGCTCGTACCGATGTTCAGGGCAGATTTATTATAGACTTGGGAAAAATAAAAAAGAATTCTGTTATGATGACGGTTTCAAAAGATACTTTTGAAGAACAGTCAACAGAAGTTTTATGTGACTCTATGCAGATTGTATATTTTAGATTGCCAAATGCACAACACCTTCTTGATTTAGCCGAGTCATCTCTTGAAAACCATTTACTTGATGAATCATATGATTATGTAAAGAGATCTCTTGCGTTGTCTCCTGAACGTGCAGATATTCTATATTTCAAAGCCATAGTTCTGTCTCGTCAGCAGCAATATGCTGAAGCCAAAGAGATACTCAGAGAACTAAATGCTAGAATGCCTAATAATAAGAATATTGAAGATTTTATTACTAAACTGGAAACCTATTAGGAATGCCTCGAAGAGGATATTATTCTTCCGTATTGACGAAAAAAGTCCTTTTCTGATATAATTATTTCTACATTCGGGCCATTAGCTCAGCGGTTAGAGCAGGGGACTCATAATCCCTTGGTCCT
>AUXO014690314.1_pt1 | contig 11733 bp, 8 predicted proteins | sample 768731 | NCBI WGS metagenome assembly AUXO01 (sample SAMN02715735, study PRJNA202380) | gut metagenome | biome: sheep rumen | host: Ovis aries | place: New Zealand: Palmerston North | reverse complement strand
AAAGAACAAAGGTTTATAAAACAGGAGGGTTACAAACATGAAAAAGCCAATGTCAAAACTTATAGCGCTGGCACTTGCAACAGTCATGGCAGTTTCGTGTCTCACGGGCTGTGGCGAAAAGAAGGGTAACGGAAACGCAGGCGGAAGTGAAGGCGGTTCAAACCTTATCGAATCAAAGCTTGGATTCGAAGGTGAAGAAAATGAATTCGGATGGGTTAAGCCCAAAGAAACGCTTGAAATCAACGTGTATGCCGGATACGGTGACATGGACGAACTTTTAAAGGATGAAAAAGGCGGCAAGGCAACCTTTGATAAATGGCTCCTTGACAACATGAATGTAAAAATCAACTGGCAGTACTACTCGGTTGATATGGATGAAAAGCTTAATCTTATGCTTGCAAGCGGTGACTATCCCGAAGTTATCACTTGGATGTCCGATGACATGGCTAATAAGTTTATAGCTCAGGGTAAAGCTTTGGATATTACCGATTATGTAGATAAATTCGGTGGCAACATCACAAGACGTATGGGTAATTACTACAATATGTTAAGAAGTGATGACGGAAGAGTTTATAAGCTTGCTCAGTACTGGGGCGAAAACCCCAACGTTGCCGGACTTGATTTCGGTGCACGTTACGATTACTGGCTTGAGCTTGGTGACTCAAAGATTTATGAGACTCTTGATGAGTATTACGATGCTATGTCAAGAATTCTTGCAAATCATCCTACCAACGATGCAGGACAGAAGACATACGCTTTCTCAAGTGCTGATAAGGCAGGTAAGAACTTACTTAACGCACCTTTGGGAGCATACGGATTTGTAAACGGCTACAAGAAGAACGCAGACGGTTCTATGACTCATTGGCTTAATACCGAAGAAGGCTTAAAAGTAGCTAAGTTTATAAACAAGTGCTGGAGAGATGGACTTATTGATCCTGACTTCCTTTCAAACGGATACGAAGAATATACAACAATGATGACCAACGGTCAGCTCCTTGGTAACATGGGAACATGGTGGTATGCATGGACAGGCGGACATCAGGCATGGGCTGTAAGCGAAGGCGATGACTATGATGTTAAGAAACGTTTTATGAATGTTTCTGTTCATGGCGATGGCGTTAAGATGGATGAAACATCACTTCTTACATCCAACTACATCGGAACAACCAGATGTATCATTACCGATAAATGTAAAGATCCCGAAGCTGTTATTCGTTACATTAACTGGGAAAACAGCGAACTTGGTAACTTTATTGTAGGTTGGGGTGCTCCTTCAGAAAACAATGTATGGCACATTGCAGAAGACGGAACATGGGTAGTAAACGATGAAATCCTTGACGTTGATATCAAAGAAACCACCTATCATGCAATAAAGGAAGCAAACGGCGGTGAACTTTACGCCATTGCAACAAACCTCAACTGGCTTAAATCAGACGGAAGAAGCGACTTCTCACATATCGATCCCAGAGTCGATCGTGTTTCTTTCTACGATTACTGGCCGGTAGATCCTGAAACAGGAGCATTCTCAAATGAAGGTGTAAACATTTGCTGGCAGTATTATACAGCGCCCGCACTCGATACAACGCTTTATACAACAACCTTCAATCCTGATGATGAGATTACAATTACCAAGCAGACTATCGAAGATAAAATCTGGCAGGAATGGGCTAAGATGATTTCTGCTGAATCTGAAGAAGCCTGCGTGGCAGCATTTGAAAGCGCTAAGTCAGCAATGAATGCTTTAGGACTTGCAGACCTTGAAAAATACTATGCTGAAAGCTACAAGGCTAACCTTGAATCATATGAAGGTAAATAAAGCAATCAGTTAATATCTATAATTTCCGGAGCGACCAGAGAAGTTAACTTTGGAAGCTCCGGATTATTAAAAGGTGAGAAAATGTTCAAAAAAAAGGATCAAACACAGAAGATTAAAACTAAAAAGAATACCTTTAAAGATCTTTTAAAAAGCTTTTGGATTCAGAAAGAACTTTGGCTTATATGCCTTGTGGCTTTAGTTTGGGTAATTATTTTTTGCTATGTTCCCATGCTTGGAAACTGGATCGCTTTTTTCTCTTATACTCCCGGCAAAAGCATTGGAAATTCCACATTCGTAGGGCTTAAATACTTCCAACGTTTCTTTAGCCTCCCCGACGTTAAGCAGATTATGAGAAATACTCTTGCAATCAGTACGCTTAACTTAACAATCGGTTTTGCCGTTCCTATTGTATTTTCACTTCTTTTAAATGAATTAAGAAACGGTTATTTTAAAAGATTTATCCAGACAGTTTCTTATATGCCACACTTTGTATCATGGGTAGTAGTAGCCAGCCTTATGTTTACATTGCTTGGATCGGACGGAATACTAAATGACATCCTTTTAAAAGCAGGCATTACTAAAGAAGCTATTCCTTTCTTAAATAAACCGAACTTGTTCTGGGGATTGATTACTTCGGCAAATATCTGGAAAGGCATGGGATGGTCGGCAATTATCTACATCTCCGCAATAGCCGGAGTTGACGGCGAACTTTATGATGCGGGAAGTGTGGACGGACTTGGAAGATTTGGTAAAGCATGGCATATTACCCTTCCCGGTATTGCAAATACCATTATCCTTCTTTTTATTCTCGGTATAGGTAACATTCTTTCTGCAGGATTTGAGCAGCAATTGTTGCTTGGTAACACAATGACTCAGGAAACATATGAAGTTATCGATACCTACGTTTACAGATACGGTGTTCAGATGGGCAATTACTCATTCGCAACTGCCGTAGGACTTATGAAATCAGCCTTCGGTTTCGGACTTGTTCTTATCGCGAACAAGCTATCTAAAAAGTTTACCGATATGCAGCTGTTTTAAGGAGGATTAAGAAAATGTTCGGACCAAAAACATTTTATAAAAAGAGCTTAGGGTCAAAGATATTTGACTGGTTCAATTTTTTATTCATGCTTTTGTTTGCATTTATAATGATTTATCCTTTCTGGAACCAGTTGATAGTTTCTTTTAACGAAGGCGTTGATACAATGTATGGAAATCTTTACTTTTGGCCCAGAAAATTCACCTTTGAAAACTATCAATATGTTTTTCAAAGACAGAATCTTGCCAAGGGCGCATTGATTTCTGTTTTAAGATGCGTAGTAGCCACGGTTTCAAGCCTTTTTTGCACAGGACTTCTTGCTTATGTAACAACAATTAAGGCATTTAAAGGCCGTAAGTTTATGAGGATTATCTTTATCATCACTATGTATTTTAGCGGTGGTTTGATTCCTACGTACCTTCTTTACACTAAGCTTGGCCTTATGGAAACATTTACTGTTTACTGGCTTCCCGGACTTTTCGGGGCATACAATATGCTATTAATCGGATCGTATATTGCGGGGCTACCCGAGTCTTTGGCAGAATCTGCAAGAATCGACGGAGCTTCGGAACTCACCATATACTTTAGAATTATCATTCCTCTTTGTAAGCCTGTATTTGCTGCTTTAGCTGTAATGATTGCAGTCGGACACTGGAATTCATGGTTTGATGTGCTTCTTTACAATTCAAGCGGAAAGTGGGACACATTGCAGGTTTATCTTAGAAAGATTCTTCTTCAGGCCGAGCAGGCAGCAAAGCTTCAGGCTGAGCAGAAGATGTATGAAGCAATGAAGAATTTGACAACTACCAGTATAAGAGCAGCGACCACCATGGTGGTTTCTTTGCCCATACTGTTTGTATACCCCTTCTTCCAGAAGTATTTTGTAGGCGGTATCACTATCGGCGCCGTAAAGGGGTAATAGAATATGGAAGATCGCTTTTTACTTTCTTCGGAAAGCTTTAATGTGGAAGTCTTTCATGGAGCAATTTCTTCCATAAAAAATAACATATCCATAAAAGAAACCGAGTTTGTGCTTCCTAAAACCTTGTTTGGTGAGCTTATACTTACGTATAAAAGTGATAAGCAGGTAATCCGGAAATGCAATCGCTCTGAAGTTTTTAAGGATAAAGCGCCTACTAAATCAGGACAGGCGCAAGTTTATGAATGGGAAGCTTCTGATGATACTTTATCCGTTACTTCCCGTATAGAGGTTCTTCACAACAGACTTACTCAAGTTTACAGCATTAAAAATATTTCAAAACAGTCTGTTGATATTTTGGATACGGCAGTTTCTCTTTCCCCCAATTCTTCCTTTGATTGGGGCGTATCTGCCGCTGAGAAAGTTATTTCACACAATTTTATCGGAGGGCATGGCTCACATGCTCTTATCACAAGGTGCGACGGGAAAGGCCCTTACCTTTTGATATCGACCTTGGGAAAGTGGGAATTCTTTGATCAGGGAGCGGATTTAGAACTTCCCAAAGAAGAAAACTTTAAAAACCGAGTTTTTGTGTATGAGTATAGTAATCATGAATCTGAAATGGCAAAGACTCATGGCTATAAGGAAAGAATTAGTTCAAGCAAGATTACCCTTAAGCCAAATGAAGAAACCGCTGTAGGCCTTGCTTATGAATGGGCTAAAGATTACGAGGATGCGAGAAAAAGGCTGGTTTCAAATAATATCCCTGATATCATTACAGTTCCCGGATACACGGTTTCTTTAGGCACCAAGGTAAAAATGGCGGTGCGTTTTAACGGAGCCGTTAAACTAAAACCTGAGTTTAAAGACGATACTGAGATTATTGATTTAAATAACGGTGTGTATGAGCTTGTCTTTTCTAAGTTTGGCGAAAACTATGTTGATGTTTTATATGATAAGGACAAGTTTGTAAGAACAGAGTTTTTTGTAACAGAAAGCATCGAGACCATGATTAACAAGCGAGGTGCTTTTATTGCAAATCATGCTGTTAATGATGAAAAACTTTGGTATGACGGGTTATTAAGTGAATGGAACAATAAAACTCATGTTAACCTTGGCCCCGATAATTACGACACCATAAAAGGATGGCGTATTTATGAGGTAACATGTGATGATCCCGGGCTTTCAAAACCTGCTTTTCTTTCGGGAAAGCTGGCAGAATACCCGATTCAAGCTGAAGTTGATGTACTTGATCGCTATATCGATAGATTCGTCTGGGGCGGTCTTCAGTGTACCGAGGAAGAAAACTATCCCTACGGGATATATGGAATTCCTGACTGGAAGACAAACAGAGAATCTAAGGATGAGGGGAACGGTGGTAAAGAGCACCTTTGGCGCATTTATGACTATCCCCATATAGCGATCATGTACTTCAATATGTACAGGATTGCTTCGAGTTTTTTAAACATCAAAACATTACTTTCTTCCAAAGAGTATCTTAAAAGAGCTTATAAAACGGCTGTTACAATGTTTACCCTTCCCCTTGAATTGGAGGAATGGTCGGCTTATGAAACCGGCTTGTATAATGAGCTTATTATTATTAAAATAATTGAGGCGCTCAAGGAAGAAAAAATGGAGGTCGAGGCAAGACGCTTAGAAAGGCACTGGAACAGGAAAGTTAAGTTCTTTGTTTCAAAGTGTAAAGACCTTTTTGGCTCTGAGTATCCCTTTGATACTACAGGCTTTGAATCTACACATGCACTTGCAAAGACTGCTCTTAAAATAGCTTCGATGCAAAAACAAGAAGACCGTTTTAACCCGCAGATTACTTATCCTGAGGCTATAAGTTTTCTTGAAAATCAAATGAGATGCAACATAGCATGCAGAGGATTTTTGGAACCTGCCTATTTTTGGTATGGCTCTGATTATCGCGGAAATAACTGCCACTATACATTAAGTTACATGTCTCAGATGGGCGGCTGGGCTTTGCTTGACTATTGCTTGTATTACGCAGAAGATCCTTTTTCGCTTCTTCGCTTGGGATATGGTTCAATTTTAAGTTCTTGGGCACTTTTAAACAGCGGAAAAAAAGAAAGCGACTACGGTTTCTTTTTCCCGGGAAAAGAAAGTGACGGTGCTGCATCGGGAGGATTTGAGCCCCTTCCTTACGGAACGACATGGCTTGAACAGCCTCACGCTTCCGGAGCCTGGTATTATTCATGTGAGATTGATTTGGGATTTTGCGGAGCATTGAGAGGTGCGAGCACGATTTTTGCAGCTGACCCGATATTTGGGCCGATTGCTTACGGCGGAAAGCTTACTGATAGCGCCGACGGATATGAAATCGTATCTGAAGACGGAATAAATAGGCGATTCCATATAGTAATTCCTTCAGGAAGATTTCATTTAACAATAGAAAATTCACGATTTGACGGAAATAAACCTATTTTTATAAGCAAAGACTTTGAAAGAATAATCATTCCTTTGGATGAAGAAGCTTCAAAAAAGTATTGTAATGACATAAAAATAAAGGTTTCCTGCGACGGAGTTTTCAAAAAATTTGAGGAGAGTTATTCGTATGATAAACAAAGAATTATTTTCAACTGAACCGGATACTTCTAAAGTAAGAGTTACCGATTCCTTCTGGAAAAACAGAATGGAGATTGTCCGTACCAAGGTTCTTCCTTATGAATGGGAAGCTTTGAACGACAGAATTGAAGGAGCATCTACAAGTCATGCGGTTGAAAATTTCAAGATAGCTGCAGAGCTTACAAAGAAAGGTCTTGTGGGAAAGAACGATAAGGGAACCACAAAAACGGAAGGTGCCCAGGCGGTTGATACCGGAGAAGGCGGTTTTAAGGGCTTTGTGTTCCAGGACAGTGATATTGCAAAGTGGCTTGAAGCTATTGCTTATACACTTACATGGCATAAGGACAGTGACCTTGAAAAGACTGCCGATGAAGTTATCGACCTTGTGTGCGCAGCGCAGCAGGAAGACGGTTATCTTGATACTTTCTATATAATCAACGGAATAGATAAAAAGTGGACAGATCTTAAGAACAATCATGAATTATATTGCTTTGGGCATATGCTTGAAGCTGCTGTGGCTTATTATCAGGCTACGGGTAAAGATAAGCTTCTTAATGCAATGAAAAAGTATGCTGACTATATAGACAGCATGTTTGGACCTGAGGCAGAAAAGAGACATGGTTATCCAGGACATGAAGAGGCAGAGCTTGCATTAGTAAAGCTTTATAATGTCACAAAAGAAGAAAAATATTTAAATCTTGCGAAATACTTTATAGATGAGCGCGGAAAAGAGCCCAATTACTTTACAGAAGAATGTAAGGAAAGGGGAGAGAAGATTCCTACCATAGAAGACCTTGCATATCATCAGGCCCATAAACCTGTAAGAGAACAGGAAGCCGCAATCGGACATGCGGTAAGAGCGGTTTATCTTTATACAGCAATGGCTGATGTTGCAAAACTTACGGAAGATAAGAGCCTTTTTGATGCCTGCGAAAGACTTTGGAAAGATGTAACAAGACGTCAGATGTATATTACAGGTTCCATCGGTTCATCTCATTTGGGAGAAGCATTTACTTTTGATTACGATTTACCAAATGATGCGGTTTACGGTGAAACATGTGCGGCCATAGGTCTTGCTTTCTTTGCTAAAAGAATGCTTGGTATAGCTCCTAAAGGAGAATATGGAGACGTCCTTGAAAAGGTATTGTATAACGGAATTCTTAGCGGAATTTCTTTGGACGGTACAAGATTCTTCTACGTAAATCCTCTTGAAGTTGTGCCTTACAAGAACCATATGGACGCTAGATTCCGCCACGTTAAAACAGAGAGACAAAAGTGGTTTGGATGCGCATGCTGTCCTCCCAATATAGCAAGAATCACAGCGGATCTTGGAAGCTATATTTCATCAAGCAATGATAAAGCATTTTACACACATCTTCCCATAGGCGCCGACAGCGAAGCTACAATTGCGGGCGTAAAGGTAGAAGTTAGCGTTACCGGCAACTATCCTTGGGATGGCGATATTGAAGTTAAGATTAATCCTGAAACTCCTGTTTCATTTACATACGGAATAAGGATTCCTTCATGGTGTGATAGCTTTACTGCAGAGTTTAACGATGAAAAGCTTAATGCTTCTTTAAATGACGGATACCTTCTTGTAAACAGAGAGTTTAAGAAGGGCGATGTGCTTAAGCTTTCACTTTCAATGGAAACAAAGATAATTGAAGCCGATTCAAGAGTTCATGCGGATCACGGAAAAATCACTGTAATGAGAGGTCCTGTGGTTTATTGTCTTGAAGAAGCCGATAACGGAAGAGACCTTTATCTTTTAAGTTTGGATGCAGATGCAAGCTTTAAGGTATCAAAAGAAACCGAGCTTGGCGGAATTAATGCCCTTTACACAACAGGATACAGAGAAGTTAAAAAAGAAGACGACAGATTATACAGACCTGCCGGTGCAATTGAATTTGAAAAGACTAAACTTAAGTTTATCCCTTACTATGCATGGAACAACAGAGGCGAGGGCGAAATGACGGTTTGGGTGCAAAGGAGATCATAAAGAAATGAACAAGGAATTTCATGCAGGAAACAGAGCATCTCTTGCAAAGCGCCTTAAAGAAAACTCTTTACTTGTTATTTTTTCGGGGGATGTAAAAAGAAAAACCGGTGATGAAAATTATCCTTTCTTTACCCATAGGGATTTTTACTATTTAACAGGCTTAGACAGTAAAGAATTTGTTCTTCTTATGCAAAAGATCGGAAATGAAGTAAAGGAAACCGTATACATCCTTCCTCCCGATATGTTGGCTGAAAGATGGACGGGAAGAAGAATAAACCCGCAGGAAACATCGGATTTATCCGGAATAGAAGATGTTAGGTTCAGAGCAAATTTTGAAACAGATCTTCATCGCATAATAATGAGCGGAGATTATGAAAACATCTATCTTGATTATGACAAAATGTCGGAAGATGAGATTGATGACATTACTTATCGCTTTAGTAAAACTATTGGCGAAAAGTATCCTTTCTTAAACCGCCTTGATGCACACGAGCATATCAAGGTTCTTCGAACAATCAAGCAACCTTGCGAAATAGAAGCAATGAAGAAGGCTCAGGTTATTACAAAAGCCGGAATTACAGCCATGATGAAGACTGTACGTCCCGGAATGTTTGAGTATCAGTTAAAGGCTGAGTGGGATTACGCCCTTGCACAGTTTGGAACAGAAGGACCGGCTTTTCCTTCAATAATATCTTCGGGTGCAAACAATTTCTGTATTCATTATTACGATTACAAGGGGCTGATTTCCGACGGAGATATGATATTAAACGATGTCGGTGCTATGTATGACGGTTTAATGTGCGATGTATCCAGAGGATATCCTGTAAACGGAAAGTTTTCGGATAAACAAAAGCTTCTTTATACCTGTGCTTACAATACTTCCGAGCATATGTTTAATATGGTTAAGCCCGACATGAAGATGGCAGACGTTGATAGAATAAACAGAGAGTTCAATGCAGAACAGTTAAAAGAAGCCGGTGTTTTAAATGATGTTAAAGACATAGGTAAATACATGTGGCATGCAGGAGCGCACCATGTTGGCTACGATGTTCATGATGTTGTAAAAACTCCTGAAATAATTGCTCCCGGTATGGTATTTTGCGTTGATATAGGTATCTATCATGAAGAATGGGGAATCGGATTCAGACTTGAAGATAACTGTCTTGTTACTGAAGACGGTTGTATAAATTTAAGCAAAGATACCCCCAGAACCATTGAAGAAATAGAAGATACAATGGCAAAAAGAATAATAAGATAAAGGGTTTTGCATCTTAAATATTAAGGTGTAAACACAAGTAAAATGACACATTTAAATTTTCAAAAGATGTCGCAAAACAAAACAAGAGTAGATATTTTGGCCAATTTCTTAGTGGCTTCAATTGCACTATTCTTCAACGGTTTTGGGTTATATTTAACCATGAAGGCAGGTATAGGAGCAGCACCTTGGGATGTTTTTAACCTAGGCATTTCAAAAACCTTCGGAGTGTTGTACGGTACTGCATCCATTACTGTAGCATTCATAATACTTATTATTGATGTTCTTTTAAAAGAGCCCATTGGTCTGGCAATGATAATAGATTCAATTGTTGTGGGAAAAGCAGTGGATTTCTTTAACTACATTGATTTTGTGCCAAGCACTGATAACCTATTCTTTAGCGTACTAACATTGGTTGGTGGACTCTTTGTTATGGGATATACACAGCTTTTTTACATGAGGGCATCCTTAGGGTGCGGACCAAGAGATACACTTTTGGTAGGCTTATCCAAAAGAATCAAAAGGATACCGATTGGCGTTGTGGCCATCGGCCTTTTAAGTGCGGCAACTCTATCAGGTTTTCTTCTCGGAGGACCTGTGGGCCTTGGCACTATACTTTGCGCGGTATTTCAGGGACCTATTATGCAGTTTGCTTTCAAAACCTTTTCTTTTGACGCAACAACTGTCAAGCATCAGAATATAGCAGAATCATTCAGGGTGTTTGTGCATAAAACAGCATAAAATGTCTTATATAGGTTCTTTGTTTCAAGTAATTAATCAGCCTCCTTCGATTTTTCGGAGGAGGTATTTTATATCATCATATTTGTTGAAGGCGCCCTTATATTTGTGATATCATGTCATAAGAATAAAGAGGTGAATATGGCTAAAGATATTTTGATAATAGGAATAGCGGGCGGTACCGGAAGCGGTAAAACCACAATTACAGACAGACTTGTGGACAGGTTTGGAAAAGATGTGTCCGTTATTAAGCATGATAATTATTACAAGGCTCATCATGATATGGATTATGAGGAGAGAAGTAAGCTTAATTACGACCATCCCAATTCTCTTGACACAGATTTAATGATTGAGCATATTAAGGCTTTAAAAGAAGGTAAGAGTGTAGAGTGTCCCGTATATGACTTCACCATTCATGACAGGAGCAATGATACCGTTACCATAAACCCCACAAAGGTTTTGATAATCGAAGGCATTCTTATTTTTGAAGATAAACGTCTTTGTAAGGAAATGGATATAAAGATATTCGTTGACACGGACGCTGATGTAAGAATTTTAAGACGTATTTTAAGAGACGTTAAAGAGCGTGGCAGAAGCTTAGACAGCGTTGTGGATCAGTATCTTACAACGGTTAAGCCTATGCATGAGCAATATGTTGAGCCTTCAAAGAAGAATGCCGATATCATCATTCCCGAAGGCGGACATAACATAGTGGCTCTTGATATGGTTATAGACAGAGTTAACGCTCATTTAACGGGCAAGCATATATAATAATTTTTAAAGAAGGTTTTGTGATTATGGCTAAGTTATATTTTAAGTTTGGAGCGATGGGTTCGAGTAAATCCGCACAGGCTCTTATTACCAAGTTTAACTATGAGGAGCTTGGCATGAAAGTTTGGCTTATTAAGCCAAGCGTTGACACCAGAGACGGAGCAGACATCATTCAGTCAAGAATAGGTCTTAAGGCTAAGGCTTATGTCATCACTCCCAATCAAAGCATAATCGAAAAATACAGAGAAATCGGTAAGCATGACGTTATTATTGCCGATGAAGCTCAGTTTTTTACACCTGAACAGATAGATGAATTAAGAACTTTAGTGGATGAAGATGATATTCCGGTGCTTTGCTATGGATTAAGAACAGATTTCCAGACGCATTTCTTTCCCGGCTCAAGGCGCATAATGGAATTGGCTGATTCCGTTACTGAAATTAAAACCGTTTGTGCCTGCGGAAGAAAGGCTACAGTTAATGCCAGAATTGATGCAGACGGTAATATTATTTATGAGGGCTCACAAGTTTTCTTAGGGGGAAATGACAGTTATGTCGCAATGTGCCACAAGTGCTGGAAAGAAGGAAGAAAAGTTATCAGAAAAAAATA
>AUXO017843316.1_pt1 | contig 11734 bp, 19 predicted proteins | sample 768731 | NCBI WGS metagenome assembly AUXO01 (sample SAMN02715735, study PRJNA202380) | gut metagenome | biome: sheep rumen | host: Ovis aries | place: New Zealand: Palmerston North | reverse complement strand
CCATTTTTATCAATAGGCATTTTCTGAATAATAATTTTTAATAATTGTTGTTGCATTTTTCTTCTATCTAGGTCCTGTGCAGCATCCAAATCAAGTATTGCAGGAATTACCGCAATAAAAGGAGGAAAATCTTCTCCATTTAAATTAAATTTAACCACAGAACCAAGAGAAAGTAAATACCAACCAGAATCATCTCCTAAAAAATCTGGTTTTAATTTACCTTGTTTATATAATCTATAGCCTTTTTCAAATTCTTTTGGAAACATTTTTAATATTCTTGGTCTTTCAACATCTCCAAACGCAACATCAAAATATCTCATATTAAATTCAACTGCGGGCTGACCATTTACAACAAAACGTGACCTGCAATATTTAGGCGGCAGCTCTTGAACTACAACTGTATCATTTTTAGCAATTAAATAACCATAATAACAACCATTTCTTATAACCTTTAAAGCAACTTCTCCAAAAAATTTTTTAGCTTCAAATTTATCTAAATATGTTAAAACCTTGTTAAAACTATCAAGAATTTTCTCAGGTTTCACAGAATCATTATAATAAGGAGTAACTAACCAATCATATCTATACATATATGCCATATATCGACATAATCTTTGATAGATACCACTGATTTTATAAAAATAATTAGAAATCTATCTCATTCTATCAAGATTACCATAATGAATAGCTCGTAATACCTATTCTTTACTTGCTAAAGTGGGATTAAGTTTTCTAAGATCTCCTAGTCTTATAGTGGCATCAGAAAGAGTTTTTACTCCAACTCGTATTTTTGAAAAATCAGTCGGCACATACTAATTAAAGACTTCTTGCTGAATTAACTCTTCTTCAGTTTTCATCTAAAAGCCTTTCTTCTTTATCGAAGCCATTCGATTAATCAATTTTTAATACCTCCTCTTCCTTTAATACCCAGCCGCCCGCATAATATAATCATATGTTACTCTACCTTCATCCCAATAGGGAATAATAACTAAAGTAATATTATGTTTTTTACAATACTATCTTTTCTTCATATCATTATATTGTTGCTTTCTTAATCCATTATAACCGCCAAATTTATCTTTAGCTTCATAATGTTGAATTCCTTGAAATTCTATTAAAAAATCTATATTACGCTAATCATCAAATACAGCAAAATCAAATCTTAATGGACGACCTGTATTACTTACTAAATCTGAGAAAGAATATTCTTCTGCGAAATCTAAATCAGAATTTTTTAAAATATCATAGATTTTTATTTCTCCTCTTGATGCTCGCATTATAAAATACTCCTTTCTTAGTATATTAAAAATAACACTTTTATATTAATAAAAACTGACCTTTAATTTTGAGTGAAAAATAAAAAGTCTGAAATATTTCTTGACCTTCTTTTTTTACTTAACTATTCCTAATATCTTATATAATATAAACCATAAATAAAGGCAGAAAACTTATCTTTTTTTATTCTTCTATTACTTTGTTTTAAAATGATATTGACTCCTTCATTTTCCTAAACTAAATTTAACATTTGCTATTTAAGAATTGAAGTTAATATAAAAGGTCTTAAATAATTATTTCTTTCTTCAACACTCATATTTTGACCATGTTTTGTAGACATTAATTTAGTTTTAGCTAAACTTTCATCAATTAAAAATCTAATCTTACCACTATACATTTGAGTTTGAGCATAACTATAAGCCTAAGTATTAATTGGGGCATTAGCTTTTATTAGATATAATAAATCTTTTTGAGTTTCTGATGTAATAAATTTTTTATATTCTGGATATTCATCTGTGTTAAATACTCCAAAAGGCGGTAAATACTAACCTTCATCAGTCTATTGAGATTTTATAAGATAATCAACTAAACCTACACCTAAACCATTCGCATCAATAGCAATACGTCTAGGTCTATATCTATAATATAATTTTTTAATATATATACTTTGAGTTTCAAAATGCTAAGCATCAAATGTATATATATTTACCAATGTTTTATGAGCAGCTCCTTGAACTTGCGGAGTTACTTTAAATACACAAATTTCAGTAGTACATCCAACTCTACCAACATCAATACCAAATACATAATAAGCACTTTTAGAAGACCTGCCGCTGTGTTCATATTCTGGTTGTAATAGTACACGATATTTATCAAATTTTTCTGATGAGAAAAATGCATTTTCTACATCACCAGACCAAATACTTCTATACTATCTATTAAATGATTCATCATTAAATGTTCCTTGAAGTCTTAGTTGTTCAACAAAATTATCATCCAATAGACCAGAAATAACAGGAGTTTCATAAGTCCCACCCATTATCATATATTCTTTTGGGTCTAAAATAGAATTAATTAAAATTTCAATAAGTTTTTGATAAGCAAAACTATTCTTCCAACCTGCAGTTGTAATATAAATTTGAGATTTATTAACATTCTATTCTTTGTGGCGGCTGCCATCTGAAAGTCTACGATCTACGTTTGTTGTGGGGATAATAACTTCGTTAAGTATATCACCATCAATAAGTACACATTCCTACATTAGACCCCCCGTACGTCTTTGACCTCTAGAAGATTGTCTTGCCGCAAGAATATCAATAGTAGAACCATTTTTAAATACATACTTAACATTATCTTTTGATTTAGTGGATACACCACGCTACCAATTTATTTCATTGTTGAGGCCTGGAATTAATTTACAAATCTACTAAATTTTGGCAATCGTAATAGATGCAGCCTGCTCTTTTCCACCTGTTGTTACAAACAAGTGTGAATTAGGATATAAAATACATCTAATCATTAATGCCATCATAGAAAGAAAAGATTTAGAATAAGCACGCGGGAATGTAGCATATACATACCTATGCCGCATCACTATTCGTAAGAAAATTCTTTGATAAAATAAAAACTAAAAAGTGCTATCTTTACCTTTAATAAAATCTACAAATATATCTGGGTACTATCGGAAAAAAGATATTAATTTTCTTAATGAAGCCATGTTAGCCATCAACCGCTCCTCAGAAATACCTTGTTTTTGATATTCTCTATTAGAGGATAATTGTAATAACTATTTTAAATTCATGAAGGATTAACCCTCCTATTCTAATATTCTTTTTCTATAACTTCTTCATCAAGTTCTGTATCATGCTGCCGCATCGCCTATAGGGCTTCTTTATGTGCAACATAATCTTCATCTTTTAATTCTATATCATCTAATCCTTTTTCTCTTGCTTCCTATCTATCCTTTTTCATCTATTCTGAAATACGTTTCTATTGTAAGTATTTCTATATTTCTTGAGCTAATGATTTATCTTCATAAATAAGACTTCTATTATATTCTTTTAAATCAAGAATAATTTTATCAACTATATCTTGTGGCTAATTACATTCGTATCTAGGAATCTATCCACTATGAGCTTCAACAAAATCAACAATAGCAGAAGCAGAATCAATAGCATCACTATCTTTACCTTTATTTTGTGCTTCTGTAAATTTTGCGGATTTCATCATAGCATCATAAACTCTAGATAATTTCTGATAAGAATCTATATCTCCGCAGTCAATAGCCTAATTCATTTTTAGAGAAGTTTTACAAATCATTTTTAAAGTATCTATTCTAGCCGCACCTTGAATATCAAAAGAGTTCATAAACTAATTATATAATTGTTCAAGAGTAATCCATTGAGAAGGTCTATAAAGCCTACCCCATTTCAAAGCTAAATAAATTTTATCTTCTTTTGTTAAATCAGCACCTGGGTCTATTAACTAATCCTAGGAAATAAATCCTTGCTATTGAAAAGGGTTTTTAGAATATTGAAGTGCCTATTCATAGGTTGATGGCGGTTTGCCACCGGTGGTTGCCGCATTTGTTCCAGTGATAGCATTACCCCAAGAAGCTGCAGCCGCAATCTCTTTATTACGAGTTTCTGTGCTAATAAGAGTATCATACTATGCTTGTGAAATTTTATTCTAACTTAATTTAACTTTTAATTCAGCTTCATATTTTTCTCTCTACTCTTTCTTTAACTATTCTCTTCTGGCCATTTCCTATTCACGTTCAGCCATTAACCGCTCAGTATCTGCATATCCATAATCTTTCCACTGGTTCAACCGCATCTTCGCAAGGTATTTACCAATTACAGACAAGCCATTCATTTTATATGGATTTTTTGCAAATGCGCGATCCCGCAACGCATTCCACTATTCTGGAATATAAGGAACATCAAATTTTTCTAATATCCAGATGAATGTTTCTGGATTGAAGTTATCAACATGCATAGTCAAACATGATTTACATTTTTCACATTTTCTACCATCTTTATAAGTATAAAAATTAATTGAACCAGTTTTTTTGCCGCATTTCTAACAAATACATTTTCCATTAAGGTCTGGCTCTTGACCTCTATTAATTTTTACTGCCTAAGACATTAAATCAATCGCCGCCTCCTTTTACTTTTAATATTGGTACTTTCTTTTTATTTCTACATTTTTTACATAAACTATAAAAACCATCTTTAGAAGTTTTATTTTTAGTAAAAAAATAAGGGTGTGCCAATTTTATTTCATGGCAACGAGAACATTTTTTCCATTTACCTGGCTATTCAATAGTATAATGCCAGACTATCCAATCCTACTTAGCACAATCCGCAATGATTTTAGGAATTTTTTTCCGCCATAGTGCGGAAATGTATTCAATAGAGTAGGTTGTGTTATAGTCTTTTTTAATCTTTTCCGCAATATCTTTATTAGAATCTCCATCTATTTTATATATCATTATATCATAAAGTATTGGATATTGTTCTTGTAAAGCCTTTTTTGTTAATTTGTCGAAGTCCTGCATTAGGTAGTACAAATCGTTATCAAAATGTCCCCATGACTATTCTTTTATTTTTGAATAGTTACACAATAGACAACAAACATGATGCGGATTGAAGAAGGAAATCAATCCTGTACTAATGGGTTCTCCTGTTTCTGGGTCTATTGTTATTTTCTCACTAAGGTCTATTTGATTTACATTTTTAGTGAGGCGGATTGCGGAGATGGGTGGTTTATAGGCGTTTTTAAGAACGTACTGATCCTGCCGCATCTCAATTAATTGTTTTGTTAAGAGGTATTTTCGTTTACCGCGTGCAGCCTTTTGTTGTTTTTCTACTTTTTTAATTTCTTCTCTAAGTTCTTTAAGTCCTGGTACTGTAGCTATATCGTCTTCTGTTATTTCTATTTTGGGGATAAATAAGATATTCTTATCGCCGCCAGTCATGAAGTTATAAATACCATCTTCACCATTTTCTAATTTTTCTGTTAATCCCTAGAAAGATAACTACCGCCTATTCACGGTAACCATTCTATTGTCTGTAAGAATAATTTTTTCTTTTTTAGCCTAGGTATTAATGGTTAGATATTTTGTTAACTATTCTAAATAATAAGGAGTTAATTTATGAGGGGGAGTTTGATCAATTATAGTATGAACTAGCTTATTACGCTATTGAGGATCGGTAATTGTATAATCCAGTTTGATTGCGGAAGATGTATTTTCTTCCTATTGAGTTGAATTTGAAACTGGGGAATTTTGATCTTCTGGTAACATATATTAATTTTGTCCTCCTTATTTATAAATTTTATTTCATTATACGAAAAAATTTTTTAGACGTCAAGGAGATAGGGATGGAAAGAAAAGGAAAATTAATTAAAATTAACATTTTTGAAAAAGTCGTTCTTTAAAATTTTTAGAGAGGACGCTTTTCTGTTTTAAAAGAACTTTTGGAGAGGGGTTGGTGGAGACCAAGATCGTTTAACAAATCCAAAAAATATTTTTCCCAAAATATACCCCCCCCCAATAATAAACAATTATTTCAAAAAGATATTTTTCTACTCAAAATTGTTCAAGCCATAGTGCGAATTAACTACCCCTAAATAATTAATTTTATTTAATACTCTCCTCAAACTTGTCTATAATAAATAAAAAATATTTTAATAAATTTAAACAATCTTGTTAATTGCTCGAGCCGCCAACACCCTTCTGAAGCCGGCACTCCAATAGAACACACGTTCGCACTTTTTCTTGGCGGAAGATTGTTAAAAACTTAACACTAGCTTTTTCCTAATTTAACGATTAAGGAAACTACAGGGCGAGGATTGTTAAACTTTTAACAATCCTCAGAGGGTACTACTCATAATGAACGTAAAATAAAAAGTCGTTCATTATGAATTAGTCAGAGTCAGCCGCTGCCTGAGTTAGTCAAGACTAACTCATCAATACCACAGGTAACTACAGTAGCAAGATTGTTAAATATTTAACAATTAAAAATTTCATTTTTACTTTTTGGTATTTGTTAAATATTTAACAATTAGCAGCCTCTACGGGTAAGTGTTAATGCGGAGATGGACACTCCAGCCACTGCCATGAGAGAAAAGAAAGCTACTATGTCAAGGTATAAACACATCATCAGAGCCAACGAGTCAAGCCAAACGACTCGCAAGGACAACATAATAATATAATAAACATAACAATAAACAATACAATAAGTATAATATACTAATAGTATACAGGCATGGGGGTGCGGAGGGGAGGGGTGTAGCTAGAGTACCACGACAGAGAGACTACAGTAATAAGATTGTTAAATATTTAACAAGGCAGAATGATACAGGGTATCTGAACAACCGCTGCAATACGAACATTGTTAAATGTTTAACAATGTTCGTACATACACCACAAACAACAGGATGACAAGAATGTATCATTGTATAACAATAAAGAACTATTGATAATAATAAAATAATTTGTTATAATAATAATATAAAATAATAATTGTTAAAGATACAATAAAGAAAGGAAGGGCACACTATGACCAACAGAGAGAGAGCCAGTGTAATAATAAGAGTAACAATAACAATGATTATGATGATTGTTTTATTTAATGTACTTAACTACATTGATAGACATGAGGAGAAAAGAGGAGTAGTTGTAAACATTGATGATAATGAATGTGTAACAGTCATTGATGAAAGAGGAGAAGAATGGCAATTCTTTGGAGATGGTTTTAAAGTTGGAGAAAGTATTATTATAGTAATGGATACACAAGGGACACCAGAAGAGTATGATGATACAATTATCGATACTAGAACTTATTAAATTATTAATAATAATTTAATAAATTAATAATAATAAATCATTTGACAGAATACATAGATACATGATATAATCAAGGTAACAACAGAAACAACGCACAACGCACAAAGAAAGAGAGGATAAACAAATGAAAAAAGTAATTATTGATAAAGAGCAAATGTTAGATAATCTTATTAGAAAGTTTGGATTTGAACATTCGGCAGTGATTGACTTTGCAACTATCATGTATGATAAAAACTTCAATGAAAGAATGGTGGCAGATGTCTACAGGGGATTGATTGAAGCCTGAGGGAGGATCAGCAGATTGCACAATTACTTTTGTACAATCTGCTGATTGACTATTTTAAGAAAATCGCTTATAATTAAGACATAAAACAAAGGAGGATAAACAAATGACAAAACGTTACATGAAAGCAAGGATAGAATTAGCAGAGCAAATTAGAAGATTCCACGAAACAGAAGAATACAAAAATTGGGAAAAGAATCCTACAGAAGAAAATTTAGAAAAAGCAAGACAGAAAAGAAAAGAAATCGTAAAATAAAAAAGCCGGAGGAGGAAACTCCTCCTCCGAAAAAAATAAAAAAAAATTAAAAAAACCTATTGACAAATAAATAAAAATCGCTTATAATAAAGACAGATAAAACAAAGGAGGACAAACAAATGACAACAAACAAAATCCAGTACATGAAAGAAATCAACTACGATCCAGAGTACAAAATCACAGTAAAAGAGTTTACAGAATGGTTAGTAGAAAACAACATGGAAGACACCTTCAATAAAATGCTTAAAGAAGAAGATGACTATGACATCGCTCTTGACTTCTCAATCCCAGTAACAATGGTAAAATATTTCAGAAATAAATAAGCCGAAAGGCTTATTTTTTTTGAAAAAATTTCAAAAAACCTATTGACAAATAATTTAATTAGAGTTATAATCTAATTAGAAATAAGGAAGGGGGACACAAAAATGACAAGCAATCATTGGGCAAGAGATAGAAAAGAAAGAGCCAAATTAATAAAAAAAATCGGATTAGGAAACACCATCAAAGAAGTGGAAGTTGATAGACATCATAAAAATGGTCCAGAGATTCACAGAATCAGTGATACCGGAATCATCACAATCTTTAATAAAAGAACAAAAAAGATGGTTACTCAGTTAATCGCAAGACCTGGACAGATTAGAAGATACTACAAAGAAAATGAAATTATTCCTTCTGAATTACTTCAGTTAGCAAGAGAACATCAGAAAATGAATTTTAATTACGCTTAGATAAAGGAAGAAAAAATCTTCCTTTATTTTTTTTAAAAAAATTTCAAAAAACCTATTGACAAGCATTTAAAAATAGTTTATAATAAAGACAGATAAAACAAAGGAGGACAAACAAATGACAAAGAAAGAAGTTTTCGCAACAATCAAAGCAGCAAACCAGATCGCAGATGAGATGGCAAAATTAAACACAGCATCTAAAGAGTATCAAGACTTAAACGAGTCGCTCGGATGGACTCTTGATTCTTTAGTAGGAGATTCAAGATTCTCCCTCCACCTGTCAAAGAGGACAGGACACTACTTCGTTAGATTTTTCTAACGAAGTAGTAAAAAAACAGAGCCGACAGGCTCTTTTTTTGTTGTCGGCGCGGCAGCCATCGACCTGCCGCGGAAAACCATTATATCATACTCTCGCAAAAAAGTCAATAGGAAAATTACACAAACTTTGAAGAAAATCTGATCCCGAAATTGTGCAAAACAGAGAAAATATTTTCTACGATTTGCACAAAATCTTATAAAAACTTTGTGCAACCTGATGATTGACTAGGAATATAAAAGGTGCTATAATTAAGTCAGAAATAAGGAAAGGAGAACAAAAACATGGCAAGAACAAACACAAGAGGATGGTACTTTTTTGAGGATGGACTTCAGGTATGGGTCAACGGTTTCTCTAGAGCCGAAAAAAGCAACTACATTAGAAAACATGGGGCAATCGTAAGATTCATCCCTACAAATTAAAAAAAAATTAAAAATAGGGGTTGACAAACCTCAACCCCTATGCTATAATAAAGACAGATAAAGGAAAGGAGAACAAAACAATGACAGAAAGAACTTACTCAATTGAAGAAGCAATCGCATGGGGAGCAACGATCGAAGAACTGATGGAGATGGCAGGGGTCGACCCAGAGGAACTCCACGAAAACTAAGAGCCGAAAGGCTCTTTTTTTATGGTCGTGCCGCGTCCGCTCCTCGCGGCACGATTTGTGCATTCTGCTGAACTTAGGGTAATTTTTTGTTCGGAAAATTGAACAAAAAATTAATTAAAAAAATCCTAAATTTTGTGCAACATTCCGATATTTACAAATTTAGCAAAATGCCTTATAATAAAGACAAGAAAAGCAAGGGAGGACAAAAAAATGAAGAAATTTTTAGGATTAACTGTAGAACAAGCACAGGTAGAATTAGCAAAAGCATTTGACCATGTAAAATATGAAGAAAAACGTATAGATTATACTGACGGAACTTTTGATATAGAATGTGGCTTCTATGTATTAGACGACCATGTAGACTTTGGATTTTACTTCTACGTAGAAGATGGAGTCCTGGATGATTGGACTGATATGTGGCCATGGGAGATGGATTTTTAAAATCCATCCCCTAAAGAAAATTTTAAAAAACCTATTGACAAAAAATCAAAAATCGCTTATAATAGAGTTAGAAATTAAGCAAGGAGGACAACAAAATGACAACATTTTTCGATCGCACAAAAGAAGAACAAGAACTGATTCGTAAGGCTTATCAGTTTGAAATGGAAGCCATTAAAGAAGGGTCTTCCAAACGCAACCCCTATTGCGAAGCCTTAAAGACTATGGGTCTTTGGGAAGCCTTAAACGAAGCCGTGGAAATGGCTTTCAACTAAGAGTCGAAAGACTCTTTTTTTATTTGGCGGGCCGGCTGCGCTCAACTCAGCCGGCGAAACATTATATCACATGGACCGGGTTTTGTCAAGAGAAAAAATGCACAAATTTTCTAATGAATCAGATCCCGGAATTGTGCATTATGGAGAAAATATTTTCTATGGTTTGCACAAAAATCTTTTATTATTTTGTGCATAATTTTGCTTGACAGATAATAGTTATTTTGATATAATTAAGACAGAAATTAAGAAAAGGGGAAATAAAAATGTTTAAAATAGTTTTCTGTGATGAAAATGACCTTACTACAGAATTTCATGAATATGGTACTTATGAAACTTATGAAAAGGCTGACCATGTTATCAGAATGGCATGGAATAAGAAAGAAAAAGATAAAATAAATGATGGTTATAAAATTAATGGTGCTTGGATTTTAATTAAAAAAAGTTCTTGACAAATCCTACACACTATGATATAATTAAATCAGAAAAAAGAAAGGGGAATAAAAACCATGACAAAAACAACTAAAACTACACTCATTCTCGTACTCGCAATCATCGTAGCCATAGCAATCGGATTCGGAATCACAAGTGGACTCCTGTATGGAATCTGTTGGGCTTTCGGCTTCAAGTTCACATGGAAACTTGCCATCGGAGTCTACCTTGTGTTAGTCCTCATCAAGGCAGTTTTCTTCAAGTCAGAGGATTGACCTAAAGAGTCCCTATAGGGACTCTTTTTTTGTTGTCGCCGCGCCAGCCATTGGTCTGGCGCGTTTTCTATTATACCACGCTGGCTGACATTTGTCAATAGGAAAATTGCACAAATTTTTTTGGTGACCGGATCCCGAAATTTATGCAACTTTTCAGTTGACAAATCTACTTTCATAGTGTATAATTAAGACATAAAACAAAGGAGGACAACAGAATGACACATAGAGAATTTATTAAGGCTAACTTCGAGGTACTCGCTGAAACAGAAAACGCAATCTTCTTTGACGCCTATGGTGAGAAAAGTTGCGAGATCAATGGGGTTCCCATTGATTGCTCTTCTGTTGAAGAGTTCAACGAACTCGTTGAGTTCTTCGGCGATGAAACTTTTGAAGAATAATCTTCAAAAATTTCAAAAAACCTGTTGACAAATAAAGGCGACTATGCTATAATAAGAGCATAGTAAGAAAGGAGATAGATAAGCCTATGAGAGACCCGCCGAATTAAATAGGAATGTCAAATAAGGTCGCTGATACCTCGCGCCGGAGCCTGGAAACCTTGGGGCGCGTTGCAATACAGGCAACGAGGATGGAGCTAAGTTTCCACTCCCCTCACTAAGGGAAGTTATACCATTGCGGAAAGCAGGACACTCTTCGAGAGTGCCGAATGGTGGTTCGACTCCACCACTTCTCATTAAAAAATTTAAGAAAGGGGTTGACAAGAAACAACTTCTATGATATAATTAAATCACAACAAAGGAAGGAAAACCAAATGAAACCCACGGTGTAGCGAGCCTCTCCAAGCAGCAAGGGTGGTGGGCAGTAAGTCTTCGCAAGTTGAAGTGTAAGACCCTTAAAGAATGAGCCATTAATACAAGAAGAACCCCTTCAACCGTGTAACCCAGTGTGGTGGCATCTTTGACGTAAGGCGTTGGAATGAACGCAGTGGGAGATGAAATAAGTAGGCACAAAGCCCTCAGGGTGATGAGTAGGGATAGAAATCC
>AUXO017242343.1_pt1 | contig 11735 bp, 20 predicted proteins | sample 768731 | NCBI WGS metagenome assembly AUXO01 (sample SAMN02715735, study PRJNA202380) | gut metagenome | biome: sheep rumen | host: Ovis aries | place: New Zealand: Palmerston North | reverse complement strand
TTACACCTCGAGCTTTATTACCATAGCCAATTTCCTTAATTATCTGCTAATCCTTAAGGTATACAGGGGTTTCTGCAAGCCACTAAAGGGAATTCATTTTATTAAAGTATGCAAATATTCCCTTCTTATTTTGCTCATATAAACATTTGGCATTGTAAAATATACATAGTCTTCTCACTATTTCAAAGTTGTCATCTGCATATTCCTATCTGCCTGTATATTCTGCAACAATTCTATCAGTAAGCAGATCTAATACAAATGTAGAAGTCAAAGAAGATGTATGAGATACATCATCATCTACTGGGTCATGACCTATAATATATCTTTCTGCAAATACATTCCCGTTATGATCCTTCTATGGTAATTCGAATATTTCTATAGCTCCCTTATTTTTATTATCTTTTAATGGAAAATCTCTTATAGGGTCATCTAAAGAAGGAGAAAACTTTACAGTACCATCTCTTTGAAGATTCAAGTTGCCTATATAAACATCATCAAATATATTTGGATTGTTATCAATCTAGTTAAGTCTTTCATTAATAGTCTATACTGGGAATAAATTACCCTTGGATCTCATAATAGCTTCCTAAGGTACAATAGGATGCTCGGCAATAGTCCTTATAATAAGATTACTATCTGTAGTATTATACTTTACATTATATCTATTAATAAGAACTTCCAGCATTGCTTTAGTAACATCACTTATGCCGTCCTTATTATAACAACCGTTTCTATTTAAATAAGCAGGATAGAAGTATACAAACTCCTATCTTCCCTATCCAACTTTATCATATATATTTGGAATAGGCTACATATTAAACGCTCTAGGGGCATACATTATCTTCTAGGCAGCACTGAAGTCACTTTCTTTATCACCTGCAGTATTATGAGTAATTATATTATTAGCCAAGTAAGTTCTAGAGCAAATAGCACTTAAATTGTATATTGTCTGTGCTCCTATATCTTTAATATCTATTATTTTATAGGATTTCAGTAACTTCCAATTATAATTACAAGGTTTTGCACTAGGATTATTATTAAACCATGTTACTGCTTTATTTAAAGTCTCCTACTTATAGGAAACTAAAAATTTTATGTGCTTATTGAAAAAATAAATGTTCTCTCTTCCTGCTATACCTAATGTGTAATAAGGATTAGTGTCTTTTCTATTAGAAGATATTCTGGGATTAATTTTAGATATATTACAAATTATTCCTAATTTTCTTAATAGAATCTTGATTTCCTACAATATAATATTATTACTTTGAGTTATAGATATTTTTGTATTCTATTCATTAAAAGTAATAGATCCATCAGTATCAAATAATCCACCTAATAAATCAATAGTATCCTAATAAGTAAGAGTCTGGTAATTTAATGGTAATCTTTTCTCAGTCTTTGTTTGACCATAAATACCTATCTCTCTTAATTTCTTACATATTCCTTTTACTCTAATATCCTTATATAATTTTCCTTCCTTAGTTATATGCGAGGCACTTATAGCAGTGTCATATTTACTTTCTATATACTATAGAAGTTCTGTATCCTAAGAACTGTACTTAGGGGTATTATTATATCCATAGCTTCCATCCCCTATAAGCATTCCTACAAGTCTGGCATCAAATAAAGTAGATTTTCCAAATATTCCTATTTCTCTGGCTTCACATATCCTATCTCCTACTTTCAGCATAGAAGCAGGTACAAAGCCTTCTTCATAGATGTAACATCTTTTTTCAGTTCCACGTACTCTGGGTGTATGCAGTACTTGCTTCAAAAGCGGATGATCAACAGAACATCTTAAAGTGTTGCCATTAGATAGTACTATTTCTACACACGGTTTAGTACTTGGAGTTATCAGAGTTCCTATAGCCTACCTTGAAATACCTTCCATAGTATATCCAATAATACCATCTTCTATAGTAAGGTTTTCCACATCTATATTCCTACCATCTAAAGTCCAAACTTTAGTTCCAGCACAAACACAACCTTGGCAATAGATCATTCCAAATACTATATCACCATCCTCCATAGATGGTCTGAGAGTACCATATAGTTCTATAAGATTAGGAAAGCTACCAAACTCTTCCAGCACTATTAAAGCACCTCTCTTACCTCTTAATTTGCCTGCACTATCCTTAACTGAAATTCCTATAACTTCATTTAGACTTCCCTTTTTAGATTCACTATTATTCTCCTTAAATCCCATTTGCCAATGCATATTATTCATTGATGAGATGAGTCTTTTCTTGGGAAATTCTGTTGCCTCTGAACAAAAGTCTATATAACTTTCAAACTTGTTCAATATGCCATCTTCATTAAGATAATTCTTTAAATAAGAGGCTACAAAAGATTCTACTCTTCCTTCTATTTTCTTATCTATGGGATTATATTCTCCAAGTGTAAAGCGTCTGGCCATAATAGCAGCAGCACAATAAGATTTACCTGCACCTCTCTTTGCTAACTCAGATCCATGTTTAGCATTTTTTCTAGCCTAATCAATATACATAAACTTAAGCCACTGTCCTTCCAGGAAATCAGGAAAATCTACAACTCGAATTCCCTATTTACCTTTGATTCTTTTAACCTTTATAATAGGGCAATAATTAAGAAAGAAGTACATATCTCCAGTAACCCAAGCCCCATCTGAAGGTCTGACATATCCCATAAAGCATCTTCTCACTTCTTCTCTTACCCACTTACCATATTCACTGTTTGGATTAGGATTAGGCCTTAACTAAGTTATACATCCGTGTTTTTGATAATGCAGAGCAGTAGGTCTAAAATAATCAGTGTCTTCTATTATAGGAGGATTTGTTAAATCTACTATAATTCTTCCTTCAGCATCCCTTGGGCAATCTTTCGCATAAGGCCTATTAGGAGATACTAAGGATTTAATATAAGGCACATTATTTAAGAAGTCATAGAATGCTTCTCTAATTTCTTGAGGGTAGTCATCAATTTTAAGTTCTTCTATAGTAGACTGATACTTATTGAATTCCATAGTAGTTTAATATATTTTTTATTGTTTCTATTGTTGCGGCATCTTCTATAAATGCTTTCTCCTCTTCGGTAGTGCACCTATTTACAATATTTACCTTACTTACCAGAGTTTTATACTCTCCATCTATACACCAAACTTCTAATAATAATTCTTTGTATGCAGGAAACTTACAGGTATTATACACCTTTCTAGGTACATATATCCCTCTTTTATTATTAAATGTAGTTTCTAACGCCTTTAAAAACAAATCTAAACTCTTCATATTAATCTAATAATATACCGTCATCCATTAAGCTCTTACTATCATTTCCTCCTCTGGCAGTTCCTACTTCTTCAAGTTCCTTTTCTACAATTTTCTCTGTATTCATAAGATCTTTAGCTAGTTGGGGTATTTGTTTAATAGCCGTAGTAATACTACTAATTGTATATATAGGTTTTCCTTTACTATCAGTAGCAGTAAGATCAATTGTTTCTAAGAAATTCTTGACTTTATCAACAGCTATTTTAGTGCTTTTAAGAAGCTCTTGGCTTTTTGTAGTAGTCAATTTCCTATATAAATTAATACAGTTATTTTGCAATTCAGTAAACTTAGGAACTTGAAGTCCATTAGTTACACACACTTCTCTGAGTCTTTGGTCTTCATCTATTATATAGGAATAATCACTTCTAGGATCATAAGTATAATACACTATAGTAAGAAAGTCCATAAAGACTCTCTTATCTTTACTTTTATCAGCTTTATATAACTGTCTAAAGGGTTTCAATAAAAGTAATTCATCATCAAACTGCACTTGATAATTTACTAATTTAACCAGTTTCATATCATAAAAATAAAGCCTGCCAGTATTCCTGACAGGCTTAATAATTTAGTTTGTAATAATCTTATTTTTTGGCATAATTATTCGATTAGGTTTTGGATCAGGAACTTCCTCACTATCCTCTATAATATATGCAATATCTCTTTCATCTATCATAAAGTAGTCTACTCCATCCATTGTAACTGTAGGAATGTCTATAGATATAATAGGATTATCTACGAAATCTTCTCTTAAAGAATTGTCTGAGAATTTCCTCTTCATATATCTAGAAGGATCTATAAGTACTGTATCCCCTACAGAGACCTCCCTGACTGCACTTCCTACTCTTACTACTTTTTGATATTCTTTGAAGTGACCCTCTAACTTTCTAGAGTCTAATAGTACTCCCTGTGTCTGGTCTGCTTCATACTTATCTGCTGTAATTAACAGTCTAGTATAGACTGGCCTAATACTCTTAATGTTTAGCATATTTCTCCCTTAAACTTTTTATATATTGAAATTTCTTCTTTACTCCCTTATATTTATCAATTGTGCAACTTAACTTCCCTAATGAAGGAATATTATAGTTAGTACTAAGCCTATTAAATTCTTCATCGTTTAAATCCTCTTTAAGAGGTAAACTCTAGATAGAATCTCTTATATATTTCCAGTACGCCCTATAAGTATTCCTTACTACATCTATGGGTAACTCAAGCTCCTATGCTACATTATTCAATATCTACTCATACGTCATTTGTATAATCAAAAACCAATAATAATTGAAAAGATTTAACCATCTCACTGACATTAGGTACCAGTCTAGGATTTATCCTATCATTGACAAAGAATTTCTTAGTTTTCAACTTACTTTTTATAACTTGAAAATGTTGATTAGTAAGTTCACACTCTTGCCTTAATTTTCTCTGGGACTCTTCACTCATTAAAGTTCTGTCTACTAAATCACTATCTAATATGACTTTACTTAATTTATGTCTTTCCCTCAGAAAGGCAGCAGCAACATCTGTTTCTCTATCTGTAAGATTATGAAAGGGAGAAAGAAAATCTAACCAATATCTAAATAAGGAATTCAATGTACAAGGAACTCTTATTACATTATTTGGTTTAATCCCTGGCATAATAATTAATCTTTAGATTTTTCAGTATTTTCTTCCTTATTATCCTCTTCACCCGCAGGACCCATAATAAATTCGATTTCATTTACACATTGATGAACAAACTCTTCACTAAAGAATTCCTGTAATTTTAATGTCTCAAACAGCCAAGGCAATTTGTTCATAATGTTACTTACCTGATTTAATCTTTGACTAAGCTGATTTCTTTGAATCATAAGCTGATTACACCAATCTTTCAGTTGTTCATAAGTTGGCTGTTCTGCCTTAGCGCTTTTAGCACTAGTATTTAACTTCTTTTCTTCCATTGCTATTATGTTTATATAAAATATTAAAATTTGTCAAGAAAACTGTGTCCATATCTAGCTATGTACATGGAATCCCAATCATTAATGTTTGCTGTTTTTATTTCTGTTGAACCGCACTCATCACAATATTCAGAGTTTTCTATATGCTCTACGTCTCTTATCTTTAAGGAAAGACATTTTTCGCAATAAAATATTGGTTCCATATTATAATCATCTTTTGTCATACTCCACTATAATAATAAAATAAAACATAGTGCCCATCTTTCTCTAATATACTTACAATATCTTCTCTTGGTATTTCCAGTTCATTAGCTGTTTCCACTAATTCTCTAATTGTAGTAGTCTACATTGCATGTAGCACTTTACCTTCTTTATTATATTCTTCCATGTTTAAATAATTTTATGTTCCAGGTCCCTGAGTCGAACAGAGAGCTTAAGACTATGATTCTTATATGTTACCTTTACACCAACCTGGGATACCTTATTTAATCTTCATTGACTGCCATACCAATCCAAAACCCTACTATGAGAGCAATTAATAATGTAAAATCCATAATTACTTTTTTAATTTACCGCCTGCAGCATATTGCATAGCTTGTGCTCTTTTAGTAAGTTCAGCTGCTCTACTCTTAGCTGCTTTTATAGCAGCATTTCTTCTATTCTTATCAGCCATTATTTCCTGATAGCGTGCCATTGTTTCTGCATCACTTTCAGCCTACCACTTTTTTTCTTGTGTTGATAATTTATTAGTTGCCATATTATTTATTTCTTTAGATTATACCGCAAAGATAATACTTTTATTTTAAATATACAAATGTTAGTTAGCTTTTTTGTCTGCTTTTAACAAACTTTATAATTCCTTGTAGATGCACTTCTGTTATTAAGTCTATTCCATGCTGAGACTCTAAAATCTATACATCCTTTTTATTATCCTAAAATAAATTTTCTGTCAAGACTGCAGGACAATTGGAGTGTTTAATAATATAGAAATCAGATTCTAAATCCTTATCTTTATCTGTTAAATCTACTCTAATCATTTTCTATTTTGTTTCAGTAGAATAGGAAGCTTTCATTTCAGGATCTTTAAGTAATAGATTCTCCGCAGCTTCATATAGACAGTCTGCTAATTTATCACTATTGTTTTGTCCTTTAGTAGTCCAAGCACTCCAGCCTCTAGCAGCCATCCATTGATCATTAGAGCCAGCAGCATTAACATGTACAGATATCATTAAACAGTCTTTATTTCCCATCTGAGAAATTTTTCTATTAATTCTTCTAACTCTTTCTACCAAAGATATATCACGATCTTCAGGTGTAACTATAAATACATTATATCCCAAATTCTTAAGCTTGGCAGATAATGCATTTACTATGGTTCTAGCAAACTTATATTCTTTAAACCTAGTACCATCAGATTTCTTAGGACTACATTTTCCAGAAGTATTTACACCATGTCCATTATCAAGTAATATAGTAAACATATTTATTAAAATTAAATATTAATACAATCTATAAATGGTGCACTTCTACTCTTCCATGTAGAATTACTTCTTTTTATGATTCCACTTCTTTGCATTCTGTGCAAAGATTGCCCTTTTCCTTGTAAGAGGATTTTTACTATGAGTAAGTTGCTCAGTGGTTTTACCTGTTCTTTTCTTAGTCGCAGTAAATTTACCTCTATTTTCTTTTTTAATGTGTATAGCCATAATTATTACTAATACCTTACTTGTAGCGTAGACTGGACTCAAACCAGCGACCACAGCATCCCAAATGCCGCATTCTATCTACTGAACTACTACGCTATATAAGGAGTTACTACTCCTTATTCTATTTACCATGTAAATGTACTTCCCTTTGGAAAGGCAGGATTAGATTCTCTAATCTCTCCAGTAGTAGCATCTACCCATATCTGAGAATTTAAATTACCAAATACCCATTGCGGATTACAAGGATTAGGACCAACAGGGTTTCTCAATACTACATTTTTAGAATGGGGCTTTGGAAGATTTACTTGCATTACCAGATTGAATGCACTATCATAAGGTACATTTATTGAACTACTTACAAGTGGAAAATCCTCTATCCAAAAGCCTTTTGTTGAGTCTTGCACATTTACACCATCTGAAAAATGTTGAAATTGATATACTACTGGATCAGTATCATCATAGTCAACAGCTTGAAATACATTTGTAACTCTGTTAAAAGTACCATCGCTATCTTCATCAAGATAGGTATTGAGCAATACAGATGTTTCAAGCCAAGCAAAAGCTTTTTTATTTTTGCCGTTCATAATGTCAGTGTCTGCCTTAATCATTTCTTCAACTGACAAAGTATCATCTGTAACAATTTGATTTTCTTTCTTACTACAACTGTTACAAGAACAAAACATTACTAAGCTCGTAAGAGCTAAAAATACTAAATCTTTCATCGTTCAATTACTTTATTATTTTCTTATATAAACCACAGTGACAAACATCATTCTCTCTATAAGACTAGCAGGGGCATTTAGTATCCTCACAATCATTATAACAAGGACAATGTCCATCATTGTTTTCTATCATTTTAAGTATATTGTTTACTATCTTATCATTAGGGTTGAGTACCCAACCTTCTTTTCGTAATATTGTTATCATATTTAAATAATTAGTCAGGTCAAAAAACTCCCCTATTTTCACAAACCGAGGAGTAAAACAATTTGAATATGTTATCAACAAATATTTATTTTATCAACAAATATTTAATATTTAATAGAGTCCTATAAGACTCTAAACAAGTTTCCAAAAATGCTACTTTTATACCACCATACTAAGTAGCGAGTATGTGAATTATACGACATTCAAGTAGGATTGAACTTACATATTCCTCACCTGTTATACTTTAGGAATGAAAGCCTATTTGTGTTACGTTGGACCATTACGTCTCTTTATTATAGAGCCTCTAGTCAGACTCGAACTAACAACCGACTGTTTACAATACAGTAGCTCTACCAATTGCGCTATAGAGGCATTAAGAGGAAGGGAAAAACAATGAAAACAATTAGAATACGAAATTCAAATATCTAAAAAACCCTTCCTCTTATACTAACTATTTCTAATTATATCATCTTTGCACTAATCGTATCCAAAGTTATAGCCAATACTATATCCTATCAAATATACAATTAATATAATTATTACTATACAAAATCCAATACTCATAACAATTAACCTAACTCATTAGAATGAAACAGAAAGTCTGTTTATTTCATCAACAAAGTCTAGGGCAAATTGTTCATTCTGTAGATCATTTATCTAAATTTCTTGAATAACATCCTTCAACTCATTGAGAGACCTCTGCATTCTTTCTTTTAGCGTTTTCTCCATTTTTAGTAACCTTCTTTTTATTGTTAACTTTCTTTTTTGCAGTTGTGTTTAAAGGTTTCTCCGTAGATTCTGATTCTGGTGTTTCATTAGAAACTTCTTCCTTCTCTACTGTGTCTACCTTATTAGACAACATATATATTATAAACATTGCCAGTACAAGTACAGCAATAAGACAAATGGGAATCCAGAATGGAGCTAATACCCACCACCAAGACCAATTAATGTAATTTGTTAACTTCAACACAATAAAAGCAATTCCTAATAATGACAAAGTTCCTGTTCCCTTATTTATTATGACAGGCTCTCCCTTTACTAATTTATTCACCTTTTCTACTGTTACTATCATAATTTATATATGTTATTATATAATTTATTGTAGCCCCCCTGGGATTCGAACCCAAAACTCAGGTTTTAGAGACCCGCGTATTCACCATTTATACTAGAGAGCAATATATAATAGTTGTACCATTAAGTCAAAGACCTTATTGTGTTGCCCCAGAAAGATTCGAACTTCCACTCTCAGAACCAAAATCTAATGTACTGCCATTATACTATGAGGCAATAAAAAATGAGGCCCTAATAAGTCCTTAGTAGGACCCCATTTGTCAAGCAAAAATTCCCTCACTTTCTTGCTCTTCCTTTACTAAGGACATCCACGCAAATTCATTAGTATTTGTATCTGGGTACAAAGTTAATACATTTATTTGAAACCACCAAATATTTACTATATTTATTAACGTTATTTAACTAAATAAGTTATTTTATGCCCTTAAAATAGATGTTTAGGAAGGAATTTATACTTTCCGATATTAATAGAAAAAGGTAATATAGATTTATATATCCAAATATCATTCTCTATTCTATACTCTACAAAATCACCACTACAACATACTATTATATCTCTTATTAAGGAGCCTATAAGATTCTTTATAGTTTTCATATGTTACTAATTATTCTATCCAAATAAAAGGCCCACTCCTGCAGCTACTGGAAAAGCAGCTACTCCTACATGTTTCATTGCTTCTCTGAATTGTTTAGCTTTCTCAGGAGTTAATTTATTATTCTCTCTAAGGAATCTAATATATCTCCTACCATAACCATTTGCTTTTTCTACAGCTTCAAATATAGCATCATCTGGCGTTTTATCTATAATTTTATCTGTAACATCAAGATCCCAATCTGCTTTACTTCCCAATAGCTAATTCCTAGAATCTAAATTTGTTGTAATAGCTTCTCTATCCATATTTGAATATCCTTCCAACCCTTCATTAAAACCTTCTTTGCTTGGAAGAGTTACAAAATCATTGTCGTAAGCATCATATAAAATCATATTTTGATTTTGTTTTACTTTTTGCATAGTGCTTAAGGCTTTATCAGAATCAAAATCTTTACCAAAACTCTCTGATGTTGGCATTAAAATCTCATCATCAACTTTATGATCTAATAAATGCCTACCTTCATGTTTTACAACTTTAGTTTTTGTAAGAGGACTGCCAGTATTTACTGATATAAAGTTACCTTCACTGTCATAAAATCCTCCAAATCCTTCCCAGCCACCTTTTACATAATCAGAATTAGAGTACATGCCAATGCGCACATTGTCCATAGCATCTTTTGCATTGCCTATATAATTACTTATTTGTGCATCATTTAAACCAGCCTGTCTAAATTCTCTCACATTTCTACCTATTACATCGTGCAATAATTCATTATATTCTGCTTCTGGAATTCCCACTTGAACACCTTTTGAAAATCCTCCTATTCCTTCATCAGAAGGAAACATCGGCTTTCCGTGTATTTTGTTGCTGTACATCATTTTTTCAAAAAAATCAGACATATCAGAAGTTAGTCCTTTATATGAAAAATCATTAGCATCTGCCATTATACCAGAAGTCATACTAGCAGAATTCTCTGGAGTTATTCTAGGGGCTTTAATAAAACTAGTTCCTTCATAGGTTCGTACAGTTTTTCCATCTTTGTCCAGATACTATAAAGTACCTTTAGTTCCAGGAGTAAATCTTGGATCTCTCGCTAATCTTTGTAGTTCAGCGACTGCACCTCTTGTTACATAATATCCTTCTCCAGATTTTGGAAGTAATATTTCAGCACCATCAGGAAGCTCTTCATATAAAGCATCATATAAAGCTTGCTTTTCTGAAGCAGACATATTTGCAGGAATATGGTCTCCATCCCAAGTTCTCGTGTGAACATAGTATTTATTATCTCCCTAAGGTTCTAATACAAGCTATCTCGGCTTAGCATCTGTATGTGAAGGTAAAGATAATCTTATTTTACCATTATCCTGTACTGTTCTAACTATATTAGGCATTTCACTGGCAGCATTCTCTGCTGTTATTTGTGGCGTTACCGAAGTTTCCCCAAACTGAAACTTGTATTGACTATTTGGATTAAGTCTTAGGACATGTGTGTCTGTATTGTATGAGCCTAAGATTGCACTAGGTTTTGTGTATACTCCTGGTACTCCATTTACTTCTGTTTCTACAAAAGTTGCATTAGGTTTTTGAACCCGAAAAAATCCACTTCCTTCGAATCCTGGGTTATCACTCCATTGAAAAGTATTACTATCATACCAATCTGCTGGGATATGTCCATGAGCTGCATCATACATAGTATTCTCTGCTCTTGCTGGAAGTATAATTATCTCTTTAGAATCAGCATGGGGCCATAGAGCTAAATTAGATTCAGATATTGGGGATGTTGTATTGCTTACCTCTCCATTCTTAATTCTTAGTCCACTATCGAAAATAACCTATGGATCAACATCAGTTCTTCCTGTTCCATGCCCCATAAAGTAATATCCCTCTTGCTCCTGAAGTACTTTATACAGTTCTTCGGGGGAAATGTTAATACTTACAGAATTCTCTGCTGGCATCTGTGGGACAGCTCTGCTTACAGGCCAGTCAGCAGTAGGAGTCTCTTCTGCAAAGACTCTTCTATAGCCATACCCAGGTTCCCATCTATAGGCGGAAGTGTTGCTTGTGTTTAATACCTGTTCATCATCCGGAACTCTTCTTAACCATCCAGGAGTATGTGGTTTTCCTAAATCATATCTAACATCAAAAGTTCCATTATATTTCCAAGGCTCTAATCCACCGTTTGAATTTGATTTTGATAAA
>AUXO018245900.1_pt1 | contig 11736 bp, 9 predicted proteins | sample 768731 | NCBI WGS metagenome assembly AUXO01 (sample SAMN02715735, study PRJNA202380) | gut metagenome | biome: sheep rumen | host: Ovis aries | place: New Zealand: Palmerston North | reverse complement strand
ACAATTAGAAAAATCATAAAAACGGAGTTTGTAAATACGAGTTTTTATAGATTTTTGTTGTTGTATATTGAGGAAAAGGTCACCCGCCCCATAAAATTCAAGCCCGCGAAAAGCGGGCTTTAATTTTATGTGAAAGGGTCAGATGAGAACTGGCGAAAAAGCCGTTCGACCCGCAGCAAAAAGGTGGAATAACACCGGTTTGCCGTCAGGCAAATTTTGCAAGGGAGTGAAGCGACAGCGAAACAATCTGGTCACCCGCCCCATAAAATTCAAGCCCGCGAAAAGCGGGTTTTTTGTTTGTGTAAATCCTGGTTTTGTGGTAAAATTATACTGATAAATATCGGTGAAAAATATGGCAGAAGAACGTACAAGCATAATTGAAAAGATAATAGAAGCATATAAACAATATGCACCGAAAAACATCACTATCGATCAATTTATTGAAATGGTAGAACGTGACCCTGTGATGATGCGTGAAATTGAAAATGGTACTTTTGGTGCGTTTTCTACATATAATCCAGAATTGGCCAGATTGTATAAGGAACTTGATACAAAAAACACAGAATCTAAAGATGAATTCAGAAATAAATTGAAAGAATCTATTAATGAAACCGCAACAGAAAAACGTGTTTCAGAAATAGCGAAGATGTATGAAAAAATAATTTTATCTGATGATGAAATATTTTCATTTGTTTTAACATTTGATATTTTATCAACAAAACAAAAACTTGAATTGACAACCAGAATTGTGAATGCAATGAATAAAATGTTTGGTATAGATTATTCATTGGATGTAATATATACTGGCAAGGCATTAAACCGAATGCCAAAATATACTTTTACGGATAATGTATACGATTTTATAAATAATTTTGTTACCAAGATTTGGCCTAAAAAAAGTAAATACGGCAGATACGGTGGATATTATTCTGATTATAAAAAACAGATAGTTGTGGCATATCAAGGTTCGTTTGCAAACTTTATAGATACCTTAAGTCATGAATACGGGCATTTTATAGACCACAGATATCCTGAAAAGGGAATGTTGGGCGCTCAAATTGCAAAATATTCTTGGTCTGTGTATGAAAATAATAAGGGGCGTGAGAGATATCGTGCAAACCCAACAGAATTTAGTTCTTTCAAGATTGGTGCCGGGGTCAGCGAATATCTTGCATCTGTAATAAAAGATAATGCAAAAAAAAGAAAAGATTTATCGGTTCCGCTATTAATACGCGCAATAGAAAAATTACAGGCTGAAACTGCTGGATATCGGCTGAAAAAAACAAAATTACAGGATAAATATTATGAATTATTGTTTGAACGAAGAGGCAAAGAATATAAAAATTTTTATTTAAGACCAGAAGAAGAACAAGAAAAAATCTGGCAAGAAATATATCAAGACCCACGGTTGAAAGATTTTCTTGATATTAAAGAACAATATTACGATTTGCTTTTAAAAAAACGTGCTGACCGTTTCCCGTCATTTTATTCTTTGTCTGAAACAGAACAAGAAGAGGTTATGCGCAGAATAAATGCAGACCCACGGTTGGCGGGATATGATAAAATAAAATCTGAATATAAACAGGCAATTAATAAAGCAGCAAAAGAAAGAAATATAGATTTTTATGATTTGTCGTATGAAGAAGAACAGGCAGTCCGTGAAGAATTAAATGCATTGGCGTCTGTTCGTCCGTTGTATGAAAAAATTCAAGAAATGGATTCTCTAAGGGAAGAATTGCGTGAAGAACGCTTCCCATCATTTTATGATTTGTCAGAAGAAGAACGAGATTTTATAGAACACGAAATCCACAGTGAACCAGATGTTGTGTCGCTGTATACACGCTATGAAAATTTACAAGACCTGGCATATAAAATACGACAAGAAAAATATCCTGGGTTTTATGAATTGCCAGATGCAGAACGAGATCGGTTGTATAAAAAAGCAGAAAAAACATTGCCGGTAAGAATGGCAAAATTGAAATACGATTTAGTCATAGATAAAGAATATGAAGCCAAAGTTTATTTATTGGAAAAGTATGAGAAATTATTATCAGAAATACAAAACCCAGAACAAACATTAGAGATACAAAACGGTATAGATGACAGATAAAAGAACACCGCCATTTTGGCGGTGTTTTTTTACATTTGTTCATTTGCCCAGTTTTTTAATTCTTGTGCGGAAACATTAGCCGGAAATCTTTTCCCAGTCAGCACTTTTGCATCTGGTGCCAGTGCTTGTAAATTTGCACCGTAATCACCGATACTGCTGCTGCCCGATGTGGCAAAAGGAATCACTGTTTTGCCGGCAAAATCATAACTTTCGATAAATGTATCCATTATTGATGGTTCGCGTCCCCACCAGATTGGTGAACCCACAAAGACAATGTTATATTGTGATATGTCTTCGATTTTTGATTTAATCGCAGGACGGGAATTTTTATTACCCATTTCAACAGATGTTCGACTGTTATCGTTTTGCCAATTCAAATCATCGGCGGTGTATGTTTGTTCCGGTATAATTTCAAACAAATCAGCATTTATTGCGGTTGCTAATTTTTCAGCAACATTGGCCGTTGTGCCAGTGGCACTGAAATATGCAACCAAGATTTTGTTGTTGTCCGCATGTGCAACGAACGGCAAAAACAATGATAAAATAAATAGAATTTTTTTCATGTTATACCTCTATAATTACAAACTTTCACCCAATGCGCGGGCTTCTGCCAATTTTTCTGGGGTTTTATTTGTTGTGTGGTCTGCGGTTACAATACCACGATCAGTCATTCCCATATATGCAATCATATCTTTGTATTGAGCAATTGCACCGGTATAAACATTTGGTGAATAAGATGACAATAATAATGCACTGTATTTTGCCTTTTCAGGTGCGTTTATTGCATAGAAACGGTGAATCACAGATTCCAATTGTGCAGACATAATGAAATAATAAATTGGTGATGCGAATACAATCATATCTGCATCTTGAATTAATGGATAAATTTCCTGCATATCGTCTTTTTGGACGCATGTCCCGTTCCCCGCATTGTGGCAGAAATTACATGCCATACATCCTTTGATGTTTTTGTGTGCTACATTTACCAATGTGACGTCGTGTCCCTTGGATTCTGCGCCTTCTTTGAATGCGTTGGCCAATGCAATAGTGTTGCCGTTTGGGGTTGGGCTGCCGTTCAAAATCAATATTTTCATGTGGGTCTCCTTTCGTTGTTTTTTGTGTTTACAATATACAAATTTTGTTTTTTTGTGCAATAAAAAATATATTGACACTATCAATACGTTGTCTATAATTCGCTTATAAATAATTGAAGAGGTATCTTGATGTCTAATAACAATGAAATCTTAACATTGGATGAATTATATATTAAATATTTTGGTAATGATAATATTTCTGGTTTTTATCACAGAATTAATGCAAATGTAATGTTGAAATTGCCTGTCGTTCCTGCGGCACAGGCAGATTATAACAATGAAGCAGAAAAAATGCTCAGAAAGGCATTGAATTTATCAGACACCGGCAAAAAAGATGAAAAAAAACAAGGTGAATTGTCATATGACCACATGCATTACATTTATTCTTTGTTGGCAAATTTACATAAATTGACAGATGAAAACCTTAAAAAAACAGTTCTGTTTTATTTCAGAAATTACAAAATAAACGAAATGACAGAACGCGAATTGAAACTGACTATTTTATCAGAAAGAAGAGATAATTTACATTTGATGGTGGCCAGAGCTGCTGTTGCAAATAAATTGGCAACAAGTTATGATTATTACAATTTGATTATGGAAAATGGTTCTAGACAAAACAAATATATAAATGATTTAATTGCACAGGCAAAATTAGATATCAAGGCAGAAATGGCAACCTATACCCCAAATTATACCGAAATTGAAACAATTTGTCGCCATGTAAAGGTCGCTGCAAAGAAAGTCGGTTGGGAACTAGAAACTTTGAATATGTTGGACGAAGAATTTAATCCTGAACTGATAATTGCGGGTGGTGATTATTTCCCTAAATTCGAACAGACCATAGAAACAAAACGTGCAGATTTAGATAAATTGGAAACCAAGGCAGCGTGGACAGATAAACTTGATAAAGAAAATGTAAAATTAAGAGCAGAAAATAATTTATTGCGTGAAAATATAACAAAAATCGAAGACGCATCAAAACAAATGCGTGCAAGTGTTTTGTCTCGTAATGTCAGAAAAACACAACAAATTATCGCTGAATTAAGCGCACAAAGTATAAAAGGGTTGAAAAAATAATAACAAAAAATCCCAGATTATTCTGGGATTTTTTTATGTCTTGAATAATATTTTTTTGGGGGCTATAATCTTTTCGATAATAAAAAAAGGGAGGAATATCTATGAAAATTACTGAAAAAATTAAATCTGTTCCAACAATTTGGGTTGGTATATTGGCATTGGGTATGGCGTTGGCTGGATTCTTTATTGGAAATGGTTTTTATCAGGCCGTTGCGTCCAGAACCGTTACAGTCAAAGGTTTAGCGGAAATGAATGTGGTCGCAGATACTGCGGTTTGGTCTATTAAATTCAATCGTGTTGGTGGTGATTTAGCCAAGGTGCAAAATAACATAGATTCTGATATTAAAAAAGCACGTGAATTCTTGATTTCAAATGGATTCAAAGAAGATGAAGTTCAAAACTTGCGTTTGCAGGTTCGTGATAAATATGCAGGATATTCTGAAATTGAACGCAAAGGTCAAGATGCTTCGGACAGATATGTTATTGAAACCGGTGTTATGGTTCGTTCTGGTTCTGTCGAATTGGTTGATGCTGTGTCTCGTAAAATGGGGGATTTGGTACGTCAAGGCGTAACAGTAACAGAAGATTATACGGGGCCTGTGTATATTTTTAACGGACTTAACGATATTAAAATTAAAATGATAGAAGAAGCAACTAAAAACGCAACACAAGCAGGCGAACAATTTGCAAAAGATGCGGGTGCAAAATTGGGAAAAATTAAATCTGCAAATCAAGGGGTATTCAGTATAACTGCTCGTGATCAGGTTGATGCGTGGTCTGATAATGAAAGACAATCTATTAATAAAAATGTTCGTGTCGTTTCAACAATTACATTTTATTTAAGATAAAAAAAGCCACCCAAACGGGTGGTTTTTTTATCTTGTATGACGACGGGTTTCGTTTTGCAATTTGTATTGAACGATTTTTGATAAATCAACAACTGTGCAGTTGCCACCGGTAAAGTATTCAAAAGAATCATTATAACCAGATGCAATAACAGGGTTGCCGCGTTCGTCTGGTGCAAAAACTTTTCCAGATTGGTCCACAAAACCACGACCAATAAACACTTTTGTATGACCAGAAAATCTTACAATGGCACCTTTGCCAATGTTAGCAAATGCAGCAGGTTCTGGGTTGGTTATAACTGCGCCGGCAACTTCGCCATATTGAGATGTAAAATAATCTACAAATGAATCACCGTTATAAATAGCATCACGACGACCTTCTTTGCGATCGAAAAGATCAATTTTTCCGCGTTTTATCAAACCAGAACGTTTTTCAGCATCTTGAATAGCGGTTGTTGCTGATTTGTTACAATAGTTGTAATCCAGACCATATTTTTTGCCCGGTGTGGTCAGATTATGGTTAACAGAATCGATACCTAAAGCCATTTCTTTAGCGACAATTTCACCAAAAACTTCACCGACTTTTTGGTTTGAATGGTTTGTCCAGTTGATAACAGGGTACGAATTTGGGTCAAAATATGCGCGGTTCAATGTTGCAGGGTTAAATGTTTCTGATGTGACCAATTTACCTGTGGCAGGGTCAACATATTCAACATGAAACTGTTTCAAGGCATTGTCTTCGCGGTCTTCAAAACGGTTTTGTTTTGCATTATTTGTTAAACCCCAAGCCAGCAAAATTCCAATTATAAAAGTATAACCATGCGTTGCCAGCGGATGAAATAATGTTTCTTCTATGTCTTTTTTGCTTATTTTCATAATGTACCCCTTTTTGTTTGTTTATACAAATAATAATACAAAAAATAAAATTGTCAAGTATTTTGTTCGGTATTTTTATTTTTTAATCTTGCACTAAAATTTTGTATTTTCTATAATCAAAACATGGCAAAGACAGCAGACCTTTTTATTCGTGCACAACACGCTGAATTGTTGAAAAAATTGAATGCGTGGGATATTGCGTATCATCAAAACGATGAACCAATCGTTGATGACGCAACATATGATGATGCAAAAAATCAAATTCTTGAAATAGAAGCTGAATATCCAGAATTGGCAAAAGACGGTTATTCTGCACATGTTGGTGCGGCGGTCAGTGATAAATTCAAATCTTATCCGCATACGGTACCAATGTTGTCTATATCTGACGTTTTTGATGAAAGAGAGGTCGCAGATTGGTTTAATAAACTTGAAAGCAAAGATTTATTTGTTGAATTAAAGGTTGATGGTTTATCTTTTTCTGCTAGATATGAAAATGGTGTTTTTGTTCGTGGGTTAACCCGTGGCAGTGGTATTGCGGGCGAAGACATTACTGCAAATTTAATGACTATACCAGATATACCAAAAAAACTGTCTGGCGTTTTCCCAGATGTGATAGAGGTTCGTGGCGAAGTTTACATGGCACGAAACGATTTTATTGCTTTAAATGAAAAAAGTGATAAAAAATTTGCCAACCCAAGAAATGCTGCGGCGGGGTCGCTTCGTCAATTAAACCCTGCAATTACCGCATCGCGTAAATTGTCTGCGTTTGGATACACTTATGGCGATTTATCAGAACGCACATGGGACAGTCAATCTGAATATTTCGATAAATTGGAAGAGTGGGGATTTAAAACAACTCGCACATGGGCGCATCGTGCAAAATCTGTCCAAGATGTCCAAAATATTTATAATGATGTTATGTTAATAAGGGACGAAATTCCATTTGATATAGACGGTCTGGTTATCAAGGTTGATTCTGTATCAGTTCAGGAAAAAATGGGTGCGCGTGCAAACAGTCCGCGTTGGGAAATTGCTTATAAATTTCCAGCGGCTCGTGGTATTACAAAATTAAATTCTATTACAATTCAAGTTGGCAGAACGGGTGTTTTGACACCGGTTGCAGAATTAGAACCTATCAATATTGGTGGTGTGGTTGTATCACGCGCGACATTACACAACGCAGATGAAATTGCGCGTCTTGATGTACATGTCGGGGACAAAGTTGTCGTGCAAAGGGCGGGCGATGTTATACCGCAAATTGTGTCTGTTGCGGAACGCGGCGAAAATACTTATCCTTTTGTTTTTCCTGATGTTTGTCCGGTATGTGGCGGCGCGGTTGTTCGTGAAAGTGGTGCGGTTGCACGCAGATGTGTTAATTCGTTGACTTGTCCTGCACAAATTCGTGGCGAATTGGAACATTTTGTATCAAGACACGCTTTCGATATAGACGGTATGGGTGAAAAACAAATCGAATTATTTGTATCAAAAGGTTGGATAAAACAGCCGTCTGATATTTTTACTTTGATTGAAAAACACGGAAACGAAATACGTTCGTTGGACGGGTTTGGTGATAAATCTGTGTCTAATATGGAAAATTCTATCAATCGTGCGAAAAATGTTGATTTGTATCGTGTGATTTATGCAATTGGTATTCCAGATGTTGGCGAAGTAACCGCAAAAATTTTAGCAAAAGAATTTTTATCTTTGGATAATGTGCGTAATGCAAGCGAAGAAAGATTAAAAGAAATAGACGGTATCGGCGAAATAATGGCGCATGAAATTGTTTCTTTCTTTAATGATTTTCACAGTATGTCTGCGCTGGACAATTTGTTGCAATATATCAATATTAAAAACCCAGAAAAAATTGTTGTGCAAGACAATATATTAAACGGAAAAAAAGTTGTTTTAACCGGAACATTATCAAAATATTCAAGGGACGAAGCAAAAGAAATTCTTGAATCTTTCGGTGCAAAACCTCAGGGCAGTGTTTCTGCAAAAACAGACATTGTAATCGCGGGAAGTGAGGCTGGTTCTAAATTAACAACTGCTCAAAATCTAGGAATCACAATTTGGAGTGAAGAAGATTTTGACAAAGCAATTGGCAGGGTATAATGAAAAACAAAAAAAACGAGAGAGAAACCGAAAAGCGTTCTTTTAAAAGTCGCTTGATTATGTTTTTTATAAATGTTTTCTTGGCGGTGGTTGGGTGTGTTGGTCTGTATGTGTTGTTTGTGTTTTTACAGATGCCATCACTTGATTCTATATTACATGAAACACGTGAACCCGCGATTATATTTTTAGATAAAAATGGAAATGAAATTCGTTCTATGGGGCGAATTATGGGAACCCCGATAAGTGTTGATACTTTGCCACCACATGTGTATCAATCTATTTTGGCAATTGAAGATAAAAATTTTTATGAACATGGTGCAATATCTTATCGTGGAACATTGCGTGCAATGGTTGTGAATTTATTCCGTGGGCATTTTGCCGCAGGTGGTTCGACAATCACGCAACAAACTGCTAAAAATATATTCTTGTCGCGAGATAAAAAAATATCCCGTAAAATTCAAGAATTGATTTTATCACATTGGTTGGAAAACAGATTTAATAAAAATCAAATTCTTGATTTGTATATCAACAGGGTTTCTTTGGTTGGGGGATTGCGTGGGATAGATGCTGCATCAAATATTTTATTCGGACATGGTGCAAACAAAATGACGGTTGCAGAATCTGCACAAATTGCTGCTATGTTAAAGGCGCCAACTTCATACAGTCCACTGAAAAACCCAGAACGCAATATGAAACGCGCTCGTGTTGTTTTACAGAAAATGGTTAAACAAAATTATATCAGTCTTGAAACCGCTCAAAAGGCCGCAAAAGAATTAAAACCTGCATCGTCTAAAAACGATAAAAATATATATCGTTATTGGACCGATTTTGTAAAAGAAGAAGTTGAATCCAGAGTTGGAAATTTGGATAAAGATTTATATGTTTATACAACAATGAATACAGATTTACAGGTTCGTGTTGCAACAACTTTATCTGCAAATGTTGGTGAATATCAAGGCGCGATTGTTGCCATTGCAAAAGATGGTGCAATTGAAAGTATGGTTGGTGGTGATGATTATCAGGTCAGCCAATTTAACCGTGTTTTGGCTTTGCGTCAACCGGGGTCTGCGTTTAAACCAGTTGTTTATTTGGTTGCACTTGAAAATGGTATGACCCCAGATTCTTATGTTAATGATTCACCTTTTTCAATTGGTGATTATAATCCTAAAAATTATAATGAACATTATTATGGTGGAATAAATTTAGCGACTGCTTTTGCGAAAAGTGTGAATTCGGTTCCATTAAAATTAACGCAAGAATATGGTATAGATAATGTCTTGAAAATGGCGGCGCGTTTGGGTGTTGGAAATAAATTAAAACGCGAATATTCAACTGTGTTGGGCGCATCTGAAATGAGTTTGCTTGATTTAACAACAATTTATTCCGTGATTTGGAACGATGGTAAATCTGTCAGACCTTATTCAATCACAAAAATCAAAGATGCCAAAGGAAATATTTTATACGAAAGAAACCCATCAGAAGAAATAACCTTGTTATCACCACAAACGGTTGAATATATGAAAGAATTATTATACGAAGTCGTAACCAAGGGAACCGGCAAACGTGCATATACACCAAAGGTTTTTGGTGGAAAAACGGGAACCAGTAATGATAACAGAGACGCGTGGTTTGTTGGTGCAACATCTGATTTCGTTATGGGGGTTTGGGTCGGCAAAGATGATAATACATCTATGTCATCAAAGATTACAGGTGGAACATTACCTGCGATAATATTCCATGATATTGTAAAATAAATCTGTTGAATAACTTGTTTTAATAGACTAACATTATTCATCGTTAAACGGGGAATATAATCATGAAATCTAAAACCGAAGAAAACGAAAATATTATTTCGTTGCCAAAGTCTGTATTGAAATTTTATCTGAAATACGCAATAAAAAATTACAGGTTTTTAATTATTTGTTGGATGTTTGCATTGGCGGTTGTTGCGTCAAATGGTGCAATTTGGCCATATATTGAACGTTGGGTTGCAGCTTTATTTGAACACCCAATTGCACCGGGCACAAATTTTATTTTGTATGCGTTACCAACAATTATTTTAATTGTTGGATTGAATATGTTTATGACGGTCAATAATTTGGTGGCAAGTACATTGGTTTCACATATTGGACCGGGACTTCGTAATCAAATATCAGAAATTTTAACAACATATGTTCATAAACAATCTATGCATTTTTGGACGGAACGCATGTCTGGTTCTATTCATACACAAATTGGATATATACAAAGTGCGTTTGATGCTTTTGATTTGCTGTGGCACGCATTTTGTCGTTTAGCAATCGTTTTTATTAATGGTTGGATGTTGTTCACTGTCAATAAATATGTTGCATTGATGTTCATTTTTGCTTTGTTTTTCAGGGTAATTTATGCGTGGGCTATGCGAAACAAAGTTAAAAAAGCCAGTGAAGAAGCATCGGGGGCTCAAAGTTCTTTAAACGGTAAATTGATAGACAGTTTTGTGAATTATAACATTGTTAAATTATTTGCCGGCGCAAACAAAGAAAAACAGGCATTGAAAGAACCACGTATAAAATCAGTCAAAGCAATCATGCATTCAAGATATGTTGCGCGTTTATTCTGGGCAATTCCAGGGTTGCTGTGGGATTTGATGATGGGTGCAACAATATTGTTCTGTTGCATTTTGTTCCAACGCGGTGAAATTTTGTTGTCAGAGGTTATCTATACAATGTCCGTATTCTATACTGTTATGGGTATGGTTGGTGCAATCATTGATGTATTACCAGATGTCATAGATAAAACAGCATCTGCGAACAAGGCGTATCGTGAATTGGTTGTTCCTGTGGAAATTGTAGATTTGGAAAAAGCAAAATCTTTGGTTGTGAACAAAGGCTTAATTGAATTCAAGAACATTTATTTTAAATACAGAAATAAATATGTATTGAAAAATTTAAGTTTAACTATAAAACCTGGCGAAAGGGTTGGTATCGTTGGTGCAAGTGGTGCTGGAAAAACTACATTGGTGAATTTGTTGATGCGTTTTTATGAACCACAAAAAGGTGAAATTAGCATAGACGGTCAAAAAATAAATGAAGTTCTCCAAGATTCCCTGCGTGAAAACATTTCTTTTATTCCGCAGGACCCGACAATGTTTAACAGAACTTTGGCGGAAAATATCGCATATGGTAAATCCAACGCAACAAAAGAAGAAATAAGAAAAGCCGCAAGATTTGCGTCTGCTGATAAATTCATAATGGGCACAGAAAAGAAATATGATTCTATCGTTGGGGACAAGGGAATTAAATTGTCTGGTGGACAGAGACAACGCGTCGCAATTGCGCGTGCGTTCTTGAAAAATGCACCAATTTTGGTCTTGGACGAAGCAACATCAGCATTGGACAGTGAAACCGAAATCGCAATTCAAGAATCTTTTGATAAATTGTCAAAGGGGCGTACAACCATCGCAATTGCGCACAGATTATCTACTTTACGCAATATGGACAGAATAGTTGTTCTGGACGAAGGCGAAGTTGTAGAACAAGGGACACATGCCACTTTATTGCGCAAGAAGGGTGCTTATTATAAATTATGGCAGATGCAATCTGGCGGATTTTTACAGGAAAAATAGGAATTTATTTATTTA
>AUXO017919248.1_pt1 | contig 11736 bp, 9 predicted proteins | sample 768731 | NCBI WGS metagenome assembly AUXO01 (sample SAMN02715735, study PRJNA202380) | gut metagenome | biome: sheep rumen | host: Ovis aries | place: New Zealand: Palmerston North | reverse complement strand
TTTTGTGCAAGTCCAAACAAAGTAGCTCTTGATGGAAAAGGATAGTGGTCGTATTTTGATTTAGATTTATCATTAAATATATATCTGCCGCTTATACTTATTATTTCATCATTTTGATTGTAAATAGGAATTGTTATTCTGCCTTGCATTTTTTTATATATATCTAAATCTTTTAATGCTGGATTTATTTTATCTAAAGGGGAATAGCCTAAATGCCAAAATTCTGCTGTTGATTTTGCGATATTACGATAATTTAAGTATGCAACACCTTGGTTATTGTTAGACATTAACTGTTCTATATACCATTCGTTTTCGTCAACAAAATTTTGCATATCTTATTCCTCCTTTTTGTTTTTTATAAAAAATAACAAGAAAGAGGTGGTATAATGATAACAGCGAAACAAGCAAAAGAAAAGTATAATGTTAATAAATCTTTGTTAGATAAAATAAATAAGAAAATAAAAATAAAAGGTTGTTATTATTATGACGAAGAAGAGATTGAACAATTACTTTCTAAACAAATACCTCCTCAATTTCAGGTTACAGTAGAAGAATTATGTAAACAATCAGATGTTTCTAAAAATTTTATTACTACTCTTCGTAATCAAGATAAAATACGATATAATAAACAAGGTAATAAATATATTTATGATATAACCGAAATATTTAAGATACAACAAATGTATCAACAATATAAACAAATTAAAAATCATACCAACGCTTATAAATTAGTATATGAGTTTTATGAAGAACTACAAGTTCCTTGTAAATGTTCATCTACAGAAATGAATATAGTGAATAGTTTGTTTAAAAAAGGATATACAGATGAGGAGATTAAAATAGGTATGACTTTTTTAATATTTAATAACTATACTAATTTATATAAATTAAGTAAAGTAATAAATGATGCCTTAGAGGAGAATGATTGGTATATAAATAGGGATAAAGTTAATTCCGTTGGTTATATAGTAAAACAATGGTATTTAATACAACAACAATATTTTATAAGGAAGAACTTTTATAGCCAATGTAAATTTATCAATCAACTTTTAAATTTATATAGTCCAAATGTACTTATACAAACTTTTAAATATATGCAACAAAATAAACTATCTAATTTTAATAGTATTGAGTTTCATATAGATAAAGCACTTAAATTTTGTCCTCAAGAAGATTTGTTTGTGTATGCAAAACAAAAAGTACAAAGTGAATTGGATTTACAAAAAGCAACGGAACATTTTATTTATAGAACTTATTATAATCAAAAACTTACAAAGTTTGAATATGCTTTTTTAGTTAATTTACCTTTAAATAAAGATCTAATTGAAATGGGCAAGTTTGATAAATCAAATCATCAATGGGCTTTTGAAATAGATAATGTAAACTATACAAAAGAGCAATTATTTAACTATTTAAAACAAAACGGGGTGAATGTTAATGTTTGAAAGTGAAGAAGAAAGAAATAAACTTATAGACAAATGGAAATCCCTTATAATAAATAACTGTAATATGTGTAATGGTACTGGATATATAAATACTAAACCGTGTACTTGTTTTTATAAAGCTAAAAAAAGTGTTGAAAAGGAAGTATCTAACATACCACTTGCTGCTTTTGAATATAATACACCTTTAAAAGTGGATTATAATTTTGATACATATTTTAACTTTATTTTTAGTAATATATATAAAACCAAAAACTTATATTTACAAGGTTTAAGTTATAGTATAAATACTGAAGTTATAGGGTACATAGCGGATAATATAATAGGTGTGGAACATAAAATAACACATAAATATTATAGTATATATTATGATATTTATGAAAATCTAATACAATTATCGCTTCGTTCTAATATAGATAAAGACGCAAGAATTAAGTTAAATGATATAATACAAAAACCCAATGTACTTATTATAGATGGTCTTGGACTTGAATCGGGTTTAAATTCTCAAACAATGCACAATGCAAAGTTATTACAGTTAATATTAAAAGAAAGGATGAATAGAGTTAAATCAACTATTTTATGTAGTTCTTTAACGATTAATAATATACAAAATATTTATAATAAAGAGATAGTAGATTTTATTGTAAATTATTTTGATATAATAAAACCGAGGGGATAAAAATGTCTTTAGACACAGAATATAGATTAATTTCATATCTCTTACATGATACCAAGTATATAACAAAAGTTAGCGGTACTCTTACACCTTTACATTTACCCAAAACTTTTAATGTCTATAAAATAATAAATGCTTATTATCGTAATCATAGAGGTATAATACAAGAAGATTATGCTATAGACTTTTTACAAAAACGTAAATACGATAATAGTATAGTAATGAACTATCAAGAAACAATGGTAGGCATTGCTAAATATACACATTTTGATGATGCTGAGTTTGAAGCTATATTAAATGATTTAGATTTTGAATATAAAAAGCAAAGTTTATTAAATATGGCAGAAAAGATAATAGATGCAGGCTCACAAGGTATTACAAATGATAGTTTAGAGCAATTACAATCAGACATACAAAAACAAGCGCAAGCATTAAGCATAGATAGAGATAATGTAAAAGGTATAGGCGAGATTGGACAAACAGCCGAAGATAGATATAATCAGTATAAAGAAGTTAAAAATAATCCGGATAGTCTTGTTTTATATCCTACTGGATTTAAAGGATTTGATATTAAAAACGGCGGTTTTGCGCCTGGCGAGTTAATTTATGTAATTGGTAGACAAGGTGCTGGTAAATCGGTATTTTTATTAAATTTAGCATATAACTATTGGGAACAAGGTATAAATGTAATATTGTTTAGTTTGGAAATATCCGAAAAAGATTATATGCGTAGATTTGATAGTAGAGCTGCTGGAGTACCTACTAACGGATTAAAAAGAGGTACATTAACACCACAAGAAGAAAAGGTATGGATAGAATACTTACATAAAACACAAGAAGGGTTATCTTTAAATAATAAAAAAGTAGGTAAATTTGTAGTTGTTGATGTTCCTGGTAACTGTACTCCTGCTTTTATAGAGGATAAAGTTAAAGAGTTAGAAAAAGAATATCAGATAACTTTTCCAATAGTTATTTCTGATTACGCAGGAATTATGCAACCTAATATAAAACAAAAGGAATTAAGACATAATAAAGCACAAATAGCTTTTGAATTAAAACAATTTGCAAGGCGTAATAATAAAGTTGTTATTAGCGCAGAACAAATGAATAGAAGTGGTAATAAATCTAATACAATAGAAACTGATGCTGTAGCCGAATCTGACGCTGTTAGCAACCATTTAGATTGGGGAATGGGTATTAAAGTTTTAGACGAAGCTAAGACACAAGGTTCGATAACAGGATTTAAAACAAGAGACGGCGAGCCATTTGAAATTCTTTTTAACAGAGAGTTTAATATAATGTTAATGGCTGAAAAAGAAGAAGTTTATGATTGGGCTTACGCTACTTCTTAAAAAAATACTTGACAAATAGTAAATTATATGTTATAATATAAAAAAGGGGAGAGGTAAATGGAAGATTTAAAGATAAAACAATTATAAACAACAAACTCGTAAGAGTTTATTAAATATTTTGATACTTTCTGATTATAAAAATTATTGATAAGAATTATGAATTAGTTTTTCACTGGTTGGAAGGTAGTTTGTAACTGTTACTTAACTCACTTTATAAAAAAGTATGTAACCCCTTTATAACGGTTTTGATTAAAATGAGAGTATAAAGAGAATATTTTGATTAGTTTAGTGAGTTCAAATGGATTTAACAATCCTTGGTTATTAGTAGAACCAGAAATATTTTTATATATTTTATACTACTATAATTTGACGAGTTGAATAACTAACCATTTCCTTTCTTAAATTTCTTTTACTGTAATTCAACTCAGAAAAAAGAAGTAGCTTTTAAACTACTTCTTTTTTTTATTTATAAATAAAGGAGGAAAGTATTATGAATAAAATAGATTATCAAGATACAGCTCACGGTTTTAAAAATGAAACAGTGAGTTATTTACCTGGCGATGATATTGTATTATATGCTCGTTTTGATAATGATAATAAAATTTCTTTTTTAACTATACCGACAGTAGAAATTTATTATAATAATGAATGTATATTTAATACTCAACTACAAACAGTAGATTATATAGATTACTATTATACATATACTTTACCTTTAACGTGTGGTTATGGACAATATGAAGTTGTATATAATGGATTTTATAATGGTAATATAAATAAAATCTTTGAGACGTTTTATGTATTAAATAAACAATCAACTGTAAATCCTATTAGATTATATGGCAAAGTAAATGATTCTCGTAATCATAATTATATTGAAAATGTACAAGTAGAAATATTAAATACAGTAGATAATATAAAGTATTATTGTGTTTGTAATTTAATAGGAGAATGGGAGTGTTATTTATACAGCGGCAATTATAAATTTATTTTTAAAAAGCCTGGTTATAAAACACAAGAAGTTATAGCAAAAATAAGTAATGATTTACAACAACAAGAATTTAATAATATACTATTAGAAAAGATTACTAATGATATATTAGGAGATGGATTATTTGAGGTAAAAGAACAATACTTATTAAAAGATGGCCAACCTATAGAAAATTTAAATGTTTTTATTTATAATACAAAAGATTTAGCAACACCTATAGTTAAAACTAAAACTAATGATGATGGTTATTGGTATGCTTATTTAGATGAAGGTAATTATTTGTTAAAACTTAATGGACAATTTAATTCTTTTGATTTTAATAAAACTTTTAGATTAAAAGTATATAATAATGGAGATTTTAAATTACAAGATATATCAACTAATTATGCTACTGATAGTACTATATTTATTAGTAATGGTAATGGGCCAATTGATTATATTGATTATATAAAAGATAAAAACGAAACTCCTATACCTGATGTACAAGTAAACATATTAAATAACAAAAATGATATAATATATCAATGTTATACAGATATGGACGGCAAGTTTATATTTCATTTAGATCAAGGGCAATATAATATAGAATTTTATCACCCTTCATTTAAAGTGATTACGAATAAAATAGAGGTGAAATAAAAATGGCAAATAATGCAACATTTGATGAATTAACTGTCAATACCCTAAATATAGCAAAAACGGGTACGATGAGAATTAAATCTGCATCTAGTGTAGATATGCAAGTTGGAGATAATTGTAGAATTATTGTTGGAGATACTAAAGGTAATAAAAAGGTAGTAAATATAGTATCAGATCCTTTATATATAAATGGACAACCTTTAAATAATTCTTTATCAAATTTTATAACGGATGTATTTGTAAATGACGAAGCAGCGCGAAAGGAAAATGGTAGAGTATATATAACAGTTCCTACTGCCGATAGTTTTTTACCTATTACAGGTGGTACATTAACAGGGGATTTATATATACAAGGTGAAACAGCTGAAAATACAACTTCTATTATAGGGGATAATGTAACTACAAGTCAAATAACAGCTGATAAAATAACTTTAACTAAAAATGATATAACTACTATTATTTTAGGTGATACATATAGTATTAAAAGCGGTAATACGGAAAAAGTAAAAATTTCCGCCGCTGAAGTGAAAGCACCGGCTTTTACTTGTGATGGTACTATTGCAGGTAACTTAATAACGGGAGATATACAAACTTCTTCTATATCTCAAATAAACAATACTCCTATTTCTATTGGAAATTTAGAAGGTTTAGATGCAACTTTTAGTAACATAACTATTAGTACTAATTTAACTGTACAAGGCGATACAACTTTAGATACATTAACAAGTAATACAGGTACTGTTGAAAGTACAAGCGATGAAAATAATAGTATAGTAAATGTACAATATTTAAACAATACAATTACCAATAAAATAAATGATACATTAGCATTACTTAATTGTAAATTAAATTTAACAATTTTAACTAATGATAATAAGTTTAGTGTATATGTTAAAAAGAATGTTGCTTGTGATTATACTGTTGTTAAGACAGGTGTTGTATATAAAACAGACAGTACTAAAAACAACTTATTAAATACAGCTGAGGAAGATGTTATTATAGGTAATGAAAATGTACAAGAAGTAAATTTAAGTGATACAGATAGAAAGAAAATTTTAACTACTAATATAACACCAGATGGTGCTGGTTTATATTATGCCATTAGAGGATATATAATAGTTAGTAAAGATAATGTACAAACAACTATTTATACAAATGCAGAAGTAACAAGTTGGAATGACTTACATACAAATGAAAAAATATATCCTTATATTTGGTTAGAAGAAAATGATTAACAAATCTTTTATAAAAAACAAAAAGGAGTTTTAATTATGGAAAAAACACTTACAAATTATGAAATCGTAACAATTTTAAATGGTATTCAGCAGGAAGTATTTACCAATAAGGAAGCAGAGTTTAATTTAAAATTTGCTTGGAAGCTTCGTAAAAACATTAAAGCACTTATGTCTTTAAATGAAACTTATATGGAAGAAATGCAAAAAATTGAACAGTCTTTTGCAGATGATGAACATTCTACCGTAGTAACAGATGAAAACGGTACAGAACAAAGACAAGTAAAACAAGAATATGCAACAGAATTTAATAAAAAACGTAATGAACTTCTTGCTTGTGAGAACACAGTAAACATTGATACAGCAAGTATTGACGATATTGGTGTTGAGAAGATAAGTCCTGTTGTGTTGGATTTGTTATCATTTATGATTGAAGAAAAATAATTTTTATATATTTTATACATATAAAAATTATTGTAATTTCATTTTAATTAAAAATTGTTTTAAAAATCGTTCAAAGTTTTATTTACATTATATAAAATTAATCAATACGCATTTAATGCGTTACGATATAAGCGATTTTTCTTTGGAAAGTGGGGTCAGAACGTAACCCCACTTTTTTATATTTTAAAAAATGATTTATTTTATAAATAAAACAAGAGGTGAATAAAGTGAAGAGGCTGGGTAATAAAATCAATACATTAATAGATAAGATTTTTATAGATAGCGATATTGAATATGATATAGATCATAAAGTATTGCAAATAAAAGGCTCTATTGGTATTAAAGATTTTACATTTCTTGTTGATGGTATATTAACAGATTTTGAAAGACAAATTGTACAAGACAAATGTATTAAGTTTAAGTTCAAAAAACAAACTACTTGTTATATACAATTAACAAAAAATCTAGAACAAAACTTATATAATTCACAACAAAAAAATGAACTTATTCACTTAAATGGTTTATTAGATCAATTAGAAGACAATTTAAACAAATTATGTTTAAGCATTGAAGAGGTGATACATAATGATTAGAATGCAAAGTTTATCAAAACAAAAATTTGATAATAAGAAAAGTCTTAATCAGTTAAATTCGGAATGTATTTATTTTATAACAGATACTCAACAAATATATAAGGGAGATATGTTATATACAGCCGGTACTTGTTTAAATACGGAAATAACTAATAATTTAATTGATGGTTTAAATGATATACAAACTCAATTAACAGTTTATAAAAGTATTAAAGATGTATATATTAACTTAAAGAACAATCATGCTATTGATGATGCGTTTACCACTACTAAAAATAATGTAAATTATTATATAAATGGTTTTAATACTACTATTACATTAAATAATACTTTTACTATTAACGGTACTTATAATGAGTTTAATAATATCGTATTTGATGTTAAACAATTAGAAAACGGTATATGTACTATTACAAAAAATACAGTTTTTAAAAACTGTAAATTTATATTAACTAATAGTAAAGCATTTAGTATTCAATTAGATCCCGGTGCTTCTGTAGAGTTTATTAACTGTATATTTACTACAGATGAAGAACAAAATGTATTGGATATAACAAATAACTCATTATCCGGATTTAGATTAACTTGTATAACAAATTGTATATTACCTGGAGTTGTATATATAAATTCCCCTAATGTAGATGAAGTTATAAACATCACATATACTAAAGGCATTACTATTGATAAAAATAATAATAATCAAGCTATTGTATATGATATGACAGAGCCTATTTTTAATACAGTTGAACTTATTGGGGGTGAATAATAATGAAACAAACTCAAAATGCTATTATTCATAATCCATTAGATTATACAACATTTTTACAATTTAAGAGTAAAAATGGATTTACTTTTGGCACATTAAATAATGAATATATCACATTTCAAAATAATAGTTTTAATATTGATGATATACTTTTTTCTAATGATAATACTATATTAACAGCAACTAAAACTATCAATAATGCTACATATACTATTGACTTTAAAAAAGACACTGAAAATGGTATTGGTATTTATGCTACTACATCAGATGATACTTTTATTAAATTAAAAGGTTTTGATGTATATGATAAGGACGGTAATAGAATTGTAATGTCAACTATTACTGGTAATTATATGCTTAATGAAGGTAATATATTACTTGATACAGATTTTTCTTTAACAAGAAAAAGTCTTGATTTTAAATCAAAAAATAATATAACCTTTGGAGCAGATACAGGTAATCCATATCTTTCTGCAAATCCAGGAGAATTTAATGTATCTATGCAAGGTGTGGTAGATATATCTTCATTAGGCGCTATTATATTAACAGCACCTGGTGAAATAAAATTTAAATCTGCCGCTTCTAATGGTGCCGCTGCAGGATTATGGACACAAGCATTACAATATACTTATAGTACTACAAGTTTTTATGTTGGTTCAGAACATATTGCATATTCAATAGGTAATAGTTCATCTGCACCACAATTAAGAATGGACCATAATAGTTTTACACTTAGGAATTTAGGTGTTGCTGGTGTTACTATATCTGATGACACTTATGGCGGTACAAGTAATAACTATTCAATTATTTTAAATAATAATAGCGCACTTATATCTTCAGGTGTTAAATCAAATAATGCTTATCCTAATGAATTCGGATTCAATAGTACTGTATTTATTGTTAAATCTGAGAGTTATAAAATATTACAAAGTAGAAATTCTCAATTCTTAGCACAAGGTTATTCTAACGATAATTTAGCATTCAAGTTAGAAGTTACTGGTGGTGCATTAACTTATGATATTGGAAGTACACAGCTTCTTAATATTAATTCAGGTGGATTTACTATTGGCAATAGCCGTATTACAGATAATTTAGGCGATATTACTCTTAACGCAGCAGAAAACAAAAAAACATATTATGTTAAGAATGATGCTACTCCTACCGATGATGATGAAATTGCCACAAAGAGAGATATATCAAATATAGATTTGTCTGGATATATACCTAATGCAGGTAATGATATAGAAGATAGTTTTTCTTTAGGTCGTTATAATATTGCATTATCAGGTGGAGGCGGAATTAGTTTATATGGTTGTAACTCTAATATTTCTATTGATGATCTTGAAGCTGGTATATATATTAACGGTTCAGGAAAAACTATTATTTTTGGTGATGACGGTAAAATAGACTTACAAAGTAGTGTCGAAATAACAAGTGGAAAGATTTATAATGCAACTATTGATGATTATGCTCCTTGTGATATTACTTTAAATTCTGCTAAGGATATAATATTAAATGCAGCAGAAAATCAAAAAGTTTATTATGTTCATGATAGTGCAGAACCTACTGATGATGATGAAATAACAACTATCAGCACAGTAAGTGGGAATTATATTCCTAATGCTGGTAATCTTAAATATGATAAGAATTTTACTCTTGTAAGAAATAGTTATATGTTATCTGTTAATGACAGTAATACTGTTGGTAATACTGAATTTTATATTGGAGATAAAAATTTATCTTTTTGTAGTGATATAAATAAATTACCTGAATTATATATTCATGACGGTAGCTTTGATATTAAATTACATGAAAATAGTGATAATGAAGCACGATTTATTATACTTGGTGGTGATTATAACCCTGTTTTTACTTATTATTATAAAAAAGTAAATAATGTGATTAATCAAACTATTGGTGTAGGCGGTATGAAAGGTAATATTGAGCTTTTGAATGATGGTGATATTACTCTTATGCCAGTAAATAATGGTATTGTTACTGTTAAAGGTTATATTAGAGATGAAGGTAATATTGTTAGTAATGGAGTTCCTTTTAATATAGTTAGAAGTAGTGATATTAGTTTAAATACAAATTCAGGTAATTTAACACTAAAAGGTGGTACAACAACACTCACTGCTAATCAAGGTAAATTAACTATTAATACTAATAGTCCTGGTAATATTGAAGTAAAAGCTATATATGGTGATATACTTTTAACTCCTGATAGTACACATAAATTATATTATGTAAAAAATAATGCCACTCCTACTGCTAATGATGAAATTGCTACAAAGGGCGATATTAGTAGTGTATCCGGCGGTATACCAAACACGGGTAATACAGATATTAATATTGATTTTACTTTAGTGAGAGAGGATTTTGATATACACAATTCTTATACAGCAGGTATATTATCAAAAGAATCTGATATTAAAGTATTTGCCAATCAAGGTGATGTACATATAACAACAGATTTAACTAATTATAAAGCATACTATTATGATTATGCGGCAGATACACCTACCGCAGATAGGGAAATAGCAGTTAAAGGTGATTTAGATAATTATGTATTAAAATCAGATTTTGATCAACTGCTTAATGCTTATAACGATTTAGCAGATAGATTAAATCAATTCCTTGAAGAAACAGGAGAAATTTCTGTTGAAGATATAGATACAACATTTGTAACAAGTGATACTACAGTTGCATTTTTAATGCAAACAGAAACAGATGGTACATTTACTATAAATTGGGGTGATGGTACGACAACAGATACAACTATTGGAGAAAGAAATCAATATGGTGATTTAGAACCAAAAAAATTTGAACATACTTATACGGATAATCGTGAAACACATACTATTACTTTTCATCCTAATGTTGAAGATTATGATCATGCACCAATATCTTTTGATGATAGGGATAGAGGTGATGATGGTTATGCACAACATTTTAGTAGAGTACATATTATAAATGTTGATGGTGATTATGATTATGTATCTATCGATGAATTTGAAGTTGATAAAACTGATCAATATCAATATTTCTTCCTTGATGGTAGTGAATTAAAGAGATTAATTGTTGGTGAAAATTGTAGTTCTATATTTGATGGACAATGGGATTGTTCTGAAACATATAATTATTATAATCTTGAATATTTGTATATTAAAAATAATCAATATATGCCAGAAATTCTTACTTATAATGATTCTTATGGTGGTTCTTCTGTTAATACTACATTAAAAGAAATACATTTTACAAATACTACTCCACCTGATTTTGAATATGGTTGGGATGATGAAACTTATGGAGAAGCATTCCGAGCTATTATAAGTAATGATTTAAAAGTTTATGTACCAGCTGAAGCTGTTGATGTATATAAAGCAGCTGAAGGTTATAGTATTTGGGCTGATTATATAATTGGTTATTAAGGAGGGAAAATTTAATGATAGCTAATTCTTTTTTATAAAGAAATAAAGTAGCAAAAGTAAAGAGGAGTATAACAATTATAAATTGAAAGGAGAATAATATGAGTTACTTATTGCACTTACCAGCAAAAAACAAAGAATTATATAGAGATCAATTAAAAGAATGGTTT
>AUXO016132259.1_pt1 | contig 11736 bp, 11 predicted proteins | sample 768731 | NCBI WGS metagenome assembly AUXO01 (sample SAMN02715735, study PRJNA202380) | gut metagenome | biome: sheep rumen | host: Ovis aries | place: New Zealand: Palmerston North | reverse complement strand
CGGGATGCCGCTGGAAATCCGCACTCAGTTGAAAAAGGCGTTCCGTATCTTGTATCGCAGCGGGCTTTCATTAGAAGAAGCTGTTGCTACCATGGAACAGGAATTGGACAGCAGCGAACCGGTTGAACATCTGATGCGCTTCCTGCGTAATGCAGAACGGGGCATTATCCATACGCGGAAATAAGATCAGAAATGAATGACAAAAAATAATAACAGAGGCAGCGGATTGTTTCGCTGCCTTTCGTTTATGAAACAGGCGGTGTATCAATGGAAACTTTGGGCTTGCTGGCCGGCATTGGCCATCTTCCGGTAGATGTGGCGCAGTCTGCAAAAAAACTGGGCTATCGGGTTGTAGCGATAGCGGTGGTAGCAGATACGGATCCGGAACTGCCGGAAAATGCGGATGTATTCTATACGATTAACGTCGGCAAAGTGGGAAAAATTTTGCAGACACTGAAACAGCATGATGTAAAAAATGTAACCATGATTGGCAAGGTTACGAAAGAGGTTTTATATAAAAACGGGGTTATGATTCCGGATTTGACTACAATACGTGTGCTGGCATCCCTTCCGGACCGGAAGGACGATACCATTATGAATGCAATCGTAAAGCTGATTGAAGACGCAGGCATGCAGGTGATGGATCAGACGGCGCTGATCCAGCCGCTTCTGCCTGAACCGGGGGTGCTGACAAAGCGAAAGCCCACGGAACAGGAATGGAAGGACATGCAGTTCGGCTTCCGTATGGCCAAGGAACTGGGACGGCTGGATATCGGTCAGACCGTGGTGGTAAAAAACCAGGCGGTCATGGCCCTGGAAGCCATTGAAGGGACGGACGCCTGTATTTTACGGGGCGGTTTTCTCGGCAAGGGTGGCGTAGTGGTTGCTAAAACAGCCAAACCGGCCCAGGATAACCGTTTTGATATGCCCAGCGTAGGAACTACCACGCTGACATCCATGATCCATGCGGGAGCTACCGGTATAGTCGTGGAAGCGGGACGGACCTTACTGGTTGACCGCAAACGCACACTGGCTATGGCTGAGGAAAAAGGGATTACTATTGTGTCTGTGAGTGAATCTGAATTAGTCTGATAAAAGGCGGGACCATAAAAGAAGCTGAAGCAGATAATAAAAAATGAAATATTTATGGAATCGGCAGCTGAAAGGTTTATTCAGCTGCCTTTTTGTGTTATAATAAGATGATTTAATATGTATAAAAATGGATAATTGTTGGCTGCGACAGGAAATGTTCCCAACTGCGGAACAGATAATGTATCATTCGTTTTTCCTCGCTGCCTGTATTATTGAGGTATTATGACCAAAATATTAATTTCTGCGGGAGAAGCTTCCGGTGATCTGCATGCCGGCGCTGTGGCCCGTGCTGTAAAACAACTGGATCCGGCAGCGGAAATCTTTGGAATGGGCGGCGACTGCCTGCGCGACGCGGGCGGTGAGGTGCTGTTTGATATCAAGGATCATAGTGTGATGGGTTTTGTAGAGGTGTTGCGGAAACTGCCGGATATCTGGAAGCTGCGCAGCGCGTTTATTGAACTTATGGAACGGCGCAGGCCGGATGTATTGCTGACCATTGATTATCCCGGTTTCAACATGCGTCTGGCAAAACTGGCTAAGGAACGGGGAATTAAAGTGGTTTCTTTCATCGCGCCTTCTGCCTGGGCGTGGCGGCCCAGCCGGGCGGCCGGTGTAGTGAAGGTTGTAGATAAAATTGCATCCATTTTCCCGTTTGAGTATGATCTGTATAAATCTTATGGGGCTGATATTGAATTTGTCGGGCATCCTCTGGTAGATACGGTCAAACCAACTCTGCCGAAGGCAGAAGCAGAAGCGCTGACCGGCAAGCGACAGGGCCATCCGCTGGTGCTGCTGATGCCCGGGAGCCGTGTTATGGAAATTCAGCGGTTGCTGCCAGATATGCTGGCGGCGGCGAAGATTCTGAAACAGAAACGCCCGGACATTGATTTTGCCATGCCCCGGGCTGTAACCATTGACCGGGATATGCTGGAAACGCCAATCCAGGAAGCCGGTCTGGAAATCAGGCTGACCGAAGGACATAATTACGACGTGATGAGCTCAGCGGATTTTGCCATTGCTACCAGCGGGACGGTGACCCTGGAAGCGGCCCTGTGCGGTTTGGGCTGCGAAATATTGTACAAATCTTCCCCTCTCAGCTTCTGGATTGCCAAGCGGGTGGTGGAAATTCCTCACATCGGTCTTCCCAATATTGTGGCGGGGCGGCTGATTGAGCCGGAACTGTTGCAGGATGACTGCACGCCGGAAAAGATTGCGTCTACAGCGATGGAGCTGTTGGAGCCGGAACGGTATGCCCAACTGCAGCGGGACCTGCAGGAAGTAAAGAAAAAGTTAGGGGAACCCGGAGCCGTAAAGCGGGTGGCCGAACTGGTGCTCCGCATGGCCAGGCAAAACCGGGAATAGGATTTTCTAAAAATTGAAATTTTAAAATCTGCAAGGAGTTCAGATGGACTTATATAAGCGCGTTTTAAGTTATATCAAACCATATCTTCACGTATTGGCAGTTGCCCTTGTCTGCACGATGCTGGCAGCAGGCGGGAATCTGTATCTGCCCTGGATTTTCCGGGATATGATCGATAAGGTGCTTAACGCAAAAGATTATTATATGCTGAACGTGATATCTGCCAGTATCGTGGTGATTTTTTTACTGCGAGGAATCTTTCTGTACGGGCAGAATTATCTCATGAGCTGGGTGGGACAGCACGTAATTATTGATATCCGCGGTGAAGTGTTCCGCAAATTGCAGCGCCTGTCCATGTCTTTTTATGATAAAAATAAGACAGGTACCATCATGAGTTATGTGACTAATGACGTGAATGCCCTGCAGGGCGCCATGGTTGATAATACCATTGAACTGGTTACGGAAAGTATCATTCTGATCGGCTCTGTCTGTGCCATGGTCTATCTGGATTGGAAACTGACGCTGTTTACGGTTCTGACATTTCCGGTAGTCCTGTATTTTATGAACTTTTTCGGGAAAAAGATACGCCGTTCCGGCGGACAGATCCAGGAAGCTACGGCAGATATTACGTCTGTGCTGCAGGAATCCGTTTCTTCAGCCCGGGTAGTAAAGTCTTTTGTCAGGGAACAATATGAAATTGACCGTTTTGAAAAGGAGAATCAGGCGAACCTGAGAGCCAACCTGAAGAACTCGAGATACATGGCGACCCTGACGCCGACCATTGAGTTTGTGGCAGCCTTGGGCGTAACCCTGATCCTGTGGTATGGAGGTAATAACGTAATTGAAGGAGAAACAACGGCCGGCTCCCTGGTTGCATTTCTTGCGTATGCTGTTAATATTTCCAATCCGATCAAACGGATTACCCGGGTGAGCGGCAATATCCAGCGGGCGCTGGCTGCGGCACAGCGTGTCTTTCATGTGCTTGATCTTCCGGAAGAAGTACAGAATCTCCCGGATGCTGAAGCGCTTCCTGCCGTGAATGGGAGCGTCAGCTTTGAACATGTGACCTTTTCGTATAATAAGGGTGACGAAATCCTCCATAATCTTTCTTTTGTGGCCAAACCCGGGCAGGCGATTGGCCTGGTAGGTCCCTCCGGCGCCGGCAAGTCAACGGTTGCCAGTTTATTGCCACGCTTTTATGACTGTGATTCTGGAACGATTCGGATTGATGGAACGGATATCAAACATGTGACGCTGGACTCCCTTCGGCAACAGGTGGGAATCGTGCCTCAGGAGACCATTCTTTTCAACGGATCTGTGTACGATAATATATTATACGGGCGGCTTGACGCCACAAAAGAAGAGGTTGAAGCGGCGGCAAAAGCGGCTAATGCCCATGACTTTATCATGGAATTGCCGGAGGGTTACAATACCATGCTGGGCGACCGGGGCGTGAATATTTCCGGCGGTCAGCGGCAACGGATCGCGATTGCCAGAGCGATTTTAAAAGATCCGCGTATATTGATCCTGGATGAGGCTACGTCTGCTCTGGATACAGAGAGTGAACGGATCGTTCAGGAAGCTCTCAACCGTTTGATGGTAGGGCGTACTTCCATCATTATTGCCCACCGTCTTTCTACAATAAAAAATGCTGACCGGATCCTGGTACTGGATAAAGGGAAGCTGGCAGAGGACGGCACGCATGACGAACTGATGCAAAAGAACGGTTTATATGCGCACCTGTACCAGATACAGTATCGGAACAACAAGGAAGAGAGCTGATCATAACCTATGATGTATATTCTTTATAATATTTTAGGCCTGCTGATTTTTTTCATCCTGATACTGCCGTTTTATATTTACCGTTTGATTACGGAAAAAGGGTTTAGCAGCCGGTTTCGGCAGAGTATGGGACTGATTCGCCGGGAAGAGATTGCGAACGTGATCAATACTAACTGCGTCTGGATTCATGGCGCATCAGTAGGCGAAATTGTTGCGACCAGCCCGATGGTAAAGGAACTCAAAAGAATCATGCCGGAGCGGAAAGTTCTGGTATCTGCTTTTACCGTGGCCGGTTACAATATGGCGAAGCAGATCATTCCGGAAGCAGATGCCTATATTTTTTTCCCGCTTGATCTGCCCTGGGTAGCGGAATCCATTGTACGCCGTGTGCATCCAGGCATTTTCCTTCCGGTAGAAACGGAACTGTGGCCCAACTTCCTGCGGGCAATCCGGGAGCGGAACATTCCTGTGATGATGGTCAATGGCCGGATTTCCGAAAGGTCTGTAAAGACGTATCAATATCTGTTCAGCATCTGGCGTGACATGCTGCGTACTGTAAGCCGTTTCTGCATGCAGTCCAGCATTGACGCCAATTACATTACCCATCTGGGCGCGGATCCCAAAAAGATCTTTGTCACCGGTAACACAAAATTCGATCAGACCTATGCTGAAGTAACGCCGGAGGATCTGGAAACCTATAAAATTGAACTGGGGTTGGGAGATGACGCATTTCCGGTTATCGTGGCAGGTTCCACCCATGCACCGGAAGAAGACACCTTGCTGACTGCTTTTACTGAACTTCGAAAACAATATCCAAAAGCAAGGCTTATCATAGCTCCCCGTAAGACTGACCGGGTAGACGAAATCAGACGTCTGAGCAGCAAGTTTGGTTATGAGGCCGGATTGCGTTCCAAATTGAAGAACTACAGCGGTCCCCGCCCTGAATATCCGGTGGTCCTCATCGATACAATAGGTGAACTGGGCCGTATTTACGCAGTAGGCGATATTGTATTTGTGGGCGGCAGTCTGATGAACAGGAGTTATGGCGGTCATAATGTGCTGGAACCGGCAGCCCATGCCAAACCTATCCTGGTGGGCCCGAGTATGGAAAATTTTAAGGATTCCTACTCTTTGTTGACCAAAGCGGGTGCCTTACATACGGTACAGGATGCCCGTGACCTGATTAAAGAATTGCTGACAATTTCGGGAGACGATTCCCTGCGCAAAAAGATGGGGGACGCCTCCATGCAGGTCATCCGGGAAAACCGGGGCGCGGCCCTGAATACTATGCATTATCTGACAGATCTGTTGGAGAAAGCCGCGGTTCCCCGTGCTTATACGAAAGAATATCCTGTCAATACCCGTAACTTTAACGACGCGGGCGGCGGGGGTCTGAAACATGGCGCGGCTATCATCCAGTACATCTTCCATATAGCCCATGCCTCGGAACGTCCCTGGTATGCGTTTATCCTGCTGGGTCTTCTGCGGTGCCTGTCCTATATTTACGGTTTTGGTGCCCGGGTGAACCTGTGGCTGTATGAAGCAGGTATCCTGTCAAGACGGAAGCTGGACTGCTGCGTTATCTCTATCGGCAATATTACCGTAGGCGGTACCGGTAAAACGCCTACAGCCCAGCGGGTAGCCATGATGGTTAAAAACATGGGCTATCGTGTGGTAATCCTGAACCGCGGTTACCGTTCCCACTGGGATAAGCCTCTGGGCGTGGTATCCGACGGAAAGAAAATTTTCATGACCAGTTACGAGGCCGGCGACGAGGCCTACCTGATGGCCAAGATGATGCCCGGGATCCCGGTAGTCATCGGCAAGAACCGTGACGTGACCGGCAGTTACGCGGTGGATAAACTCCACGCCGAAGTCATCATCATGGACGACGGTTATCAGCACTGGCAGCTGAACCGGGATTTGGACATCGTGCTGGTGGATACCCTGAACCTGTTCGGCAACGGGAATCTGCTGCCCCGTGGTATTCTCCGTGAACCGCTGAGTCATCTGAACCGGGCGGATATGTTTCTGTTTACCAAGTCCGATCAGAGTTCCCAGCTGACCAGAAGCATTCTGACCGAGAATATCCGGCAGTACAATACGAAAGCTCCCATTGTGGAAAGTATCCATCACCCAAAAGAGTTTGTAGAGATTGCGGACTGGTACAAGGGCATTCAGCAGAACCCACTGCCCCTGAAAGAATTAGAAGGTAAGAAGGTCATGGTGTTCTCAGCCATTGGCAACCCTTCATCCTTTGAGCAGAATGTTTCAGGCTGCGGTCTGGATATTGTGGAAGCGGTCCGATATCCTGATCATCATGATTACGGCATGCTGGAAATGCAGTATATCGGCGAGCGGGCCAGTGAACTGAAAGCAGATGCTCTGATTACCACCGGGAAGGACGCGGTTAAGATTCCCACGGAATTTATTTACTTCAACCGGGATATTCCCCTGTATGTCATGAACATGGATATTATGATTACCCGGAATGAAGAGACATTTGACAAAAAGCTGGAAGATACGGTGAAGGCCGTGCTGCAGAAAATGAAAGATAAAACGCAGGATTCTAAAAGTTCAGTACCAGTAAAGGAGATGCTTTCATGAGAGTGATTTGTGTGATTCCGGCCCGGTATGCATCCACCAGGCTGCCGGGAAAGCCACTGAAGCTGATTGCAGGGAAGCCCATGATCCAGCGTGTGTACGAGCAGGCGAAAAAGGCGGCGATGCCGGCAGAAGTGATTGTGGCAACAGACGACAAACGAGTCTATGATACGGTGCTTGCTTTCGGCGGCAACGCCTGTATGACACGGGAGAACCATCCCAACGGAACCAGCCGCCTGGCGGAAGTGGCGGAAAAATACCCTGATGCAGATGTTATCGTCAATGTACAGGGTGACGAGCCCATGATACCGCCGGAAATCATTGATCGTCTGGCGGAAGCCTTTGTCGAAGAACCGGATTTGAAGATGGCTACCATGAAAACACGGATGGAAGAAACGGAATTTGGCGATCCTTCTGCGGTGAAGGTGGTTGCGGACAAAAACGGGTATGCCCTGTACTTTACCCGCAGTCTGATTCCGTATCCCCGCAATAAATCGGATTTGTTCAGGGTGTACAAACATGTAGGCATTTATGCATATACTCGTACATTCCTCATGCAGTACGCAGCCATGGATCCAACCCCGTTAGAACAGGTGGAAAGCCTGGAACAGCTGCGGGTTTTGGAAAATGGCTACAAGATCAAAGTACTGGAAAGCGATTTCCGGGGTATCGGGGTAGATACCCAGGAAGATCTGGATGCAGTGAACAAATTGCTGGCCGGGAAATAAAGAAGTACTTACGGTGTTTTCTTGCGGAAATAATATTGATAATTGGAGGCAACTGATGCATATTGTTAATGTTGGACCCTATAAAGTGGGACCGGGGCAGCCCCTGCTGCTCCTGGCAGGTCCCTGCGTGCTGGAAGGCTATGAGCACAGTCTGGCCATCGGACAGGAAGTAAAACGGATCTGTGAAAAGCTGGGTATGCCTTACGTATTCAAGGCATCCTATGATAAAGCCAACCGCTCTTCCTATGATTCCTTCCGGGGACCCGGACTGGAGGAAGGGTTAAAGCAACTGGCAGCGATTAAAAAGGAACTGGGTGTTCCAGTAGTCAGCGACATCCATGAAACATGTCAGGTGGAAAAAGCGGCGGACGTGCTGGATGTACTTCAGATTCCTGCGTTCCTCTGCCGACAGACAGACCTTGTGTACGCAGCCGGAAAAACCGGTAAATGTGTTAATGTAAAAAAAGGGCAGTTCCTGGCGCCCTGGGATATGAAAAATGTCATTTCCAAACTGGAAGCGTCCGGAAATCAAAACATTCTTCTGACAGAGCGCGGCTCCAGTTTCGGTTACAATACGCTGGTCACCGATATGCGGGGGCTGGCTATCATGCGGGAACTGGGTTATCCGGTGGTGATGGACGCAACCCACAGTGTACAGATTCCCGGCGGCAAAGGTACCAGCAGCGGAGGACAGAGCAAGTACGTGCCCCATATGGCGCGGGCAGCAGCGGCAGTAGGTGTGGACGCTTTATTCCTGGAAGTCCATGATGACCCGTCCAAAGCGCTGAGCGACGGACCAAACATGGTGCGGCTGGATCAATTGGAAGCATTATTGACCGATGTGCTGGCCATTGACAGGATTGCACGCAAAGCGTAAAACGTACAGATAGTGCCGGGGAAAATGTGTCAGTATTCCCGGAAAACATGCAAATGAATTAAGCAGCGATTCTCTAAACCAGATGAAAGGATACGATAGACCATGAACGAAATGGAGACCGATGCCCAAAAGGTTTTGCAGATGGAAGCAGAAGCCATTTTGGACCTGATTCCCCGTATAGACAATCATTTTGACGCAGCGGTGGAAATGATTCTGGCCTGTCAGGGACGTGTAGCCATGACAGGTATGGGTAAGTCTGGCATCATTGCCCATAAAATTTCCGCCACGCTGGCCAGTACGGGTACTCCGTCTTTCTATCTGCATCCTGCGGAAGGGATCCACGGAGATCTTGGCATGGTGACTTCAGACGATGTGGTAATTGCCATGTCTAACAGTGGGGAGACCGGGGAAGTGTTGAATATTTTACCATCCCTGCGACGAATCGGGGCCAAACTGATTGCCATGGTAGGGAATTCTGATTCTACCCTGGCAAAAAACGCTGATGTGGTATTGAATGTAGGCGTAAAGAAGGAGGCCTGTCCTCTGGGGCTGGCTCCAACCTCCAGTACTACAGCGGCACTGGCCTTTGGCGATGCGCTGGCTATGGCTCTCATGGGGAAACATCATTTTACTTCTAAGCAGTTTGCTGTATTTCATCCCGGTGGCAGCCTGGGTCGGAAACTGTTGCTGACAGTAGGGGATATTATGCACAGCGGCAGTGAAAACCCGGTAGTAAAAGGAAGCGCTACTGTAACGGAGGCTTTGTTTATCATTACCGATAAAGGGTTGGGTGCTGTTTCTGTTGTAGATGAAAACGGGTTCATGATCGGTCTTCTGACGGACGGCGATATCCGCCGTGGTCTTTCCCAGGGGATGGATTTTCTTAAGCGGCCGGTCACGGAACTGATGACGAAGGAACCGAAATATGTTACGCAGGAAAAATTAGCGGCACAGGCTTTGCATATCATGGAAAGCCACAAACCAAAGCCCATTACCGTCCTTCCGGTCATTGATGAAGAGCGGCACGTAATCGGACTGCTGCACATGACAGATTTGGTACGGCAGGGTGTAGTTTAGTCGACGTCCAAAAAGTTTTATAACATATTGTTTTTCGGAGTTTGTAAATGGCATCACAAAATCTTTCACAGAAAGCATTGCGGCAAAAAGCGGAAAAGATAAAACTCGTTGCTCTGGATATGGACGGTACTCTCACGGACGGAAGTATCAATATCAGTGGAGAAGGCGAGCTGTTTAAACGGTTTAACGCCAAAGATGGTCTGGGGATTACTGCTGCCAGACGGCACGGGTTGCGCATTTCCGTTATTACCGGCCGAAAGGGGCCTATTATTGAACGGCGCACGGAAGAGCTGGGCATAGCGGAAGATGCCATGAGCGGGATTTCCGCGAAGAAGCAGGCGTTGCTGTTGCTGGCAGAAAAATATAATTTATCTCTGGAAGAGATTGCCTTCATGGGCGACGATCTTAATGATCTCCCGGCCCTTTTGGCAGCGGGACTGTCGGCTGCACCGGCAGATGCAGCAGATGATGTGAGGCAGAGAGTGGAATTCATTTCGCCCCATAAGGGAGGACAGGGCGCTGTGCGGGATCTGCTGGAGCTGATCCTGAAATCCAGGGGCATCTGGGATGCCATTGTGAAAGAATTTATAGAAGAAGGAAAAGGGGAACGACAATAATGTTATATGCAGTTCTGAAGACCCTGAGCTGGCTGGCTTCTCATACGCCTTACAAGCTGCTGGTGAAGGTTGGCACTGGTCTGGGTCACCTGTATTGGCATATTGCAAAAAAACAGCGTATCCGCGCAGAGGAGACGATTCGGGAACGGTTGGGATACAGCAGGCTGGAAGCCAAAGCGACAATAAAACGCTTATTTATAAACCTGGGTATTTCCGTCATGGAAATGTTGTATATGCCTGCATTGAACAAAGATAATATCCGGGGACTGGTTACGTTTGACCATCCGGAAATTTTGTGGGAGGCCCTGCAGAAGAAAAAAGGTGTTGTTATGCTGGCCTGTCATATAGATAACTGGGAATGGCTGGGGGCTGCTCTGGCACTGAACGGGTTTCCTCTCAGTGCCGTGGAAAAACCGCAGCCTAACAGAGTCTATTCCGATTTTATGAATGAGTTGCGAAGAGGTGTGGGACAGGAAATTTTCGCAAGGGGGAGCAGTGAAATTTTAGGCTGTGCCCGGGCCATGAAAAAAGGCCGTATGTTAGGGCTGATTGCCGACCAGGACGGCGGCTATGATGGCATTTTTGTCCCGTTTCTCGGGAAAATGGCCTCAACCCCTACCGGTCCGGCTTACTTTGCCCGTAAGTTCAAGGCGCCCTGCATTCCGATTTATATTGTGCGAAAACCGGATGGGCATGGACATCAGGTGATTGTAGAAGAACCATTTTACTATGAAGATACCGGCGACAGGAAAGCCGATGACTATAACCTGACCCTGAAAATGACACAATCCGTGGAACGGATCATAAAAACGTATCCGGACAACTGGCTGTGGTTCCAGCACCGTTGGAATACACCGTATGAAGAAGTGAAAGCAAAGGAGCAGGATGGCAGTGAAAAATAAAAACACAATACTGATGACTGCAACTGGCATCATTGTCCTGTTCCTCGTATTTGCCTGGCTGTTCTGGGGCAGTACGGTCCCGGAACCGACAGACAAGACAAAAAAGTCGGAAGCGCCCGTTACGAATGCCGCAGTTTATAATACAACTCTGAACAGGGAAACGGAAGGAAAGCGTCTCTGGGAACTGAAAGTAGGGGAAGCCCGCCAGATGAACGATGATGTGATCCAGGCAAAAGATTTGGAAGGAACCGTTTATCTCAGTAACGGTGATGAGATTCATATAAAATCATCAGCAGCAGAGGTTAAGATTAAAAGTAACCAATTTTCACTGAATCAGGGCGTAACGGCCCGTTGGAAAAATGGCGGCTTTATCAAAGCAGATAAAATTGAATGGAACCAGCAGAAAGATATTCTGACGGCGACTGGTGCTGTCAGGATTATCAAGGATGATATGCTGGCTACAGCAGAAAAAATCACAACATCCAGTAAACTGGAACATTTTAAACTGCAGGATAAAGCGCATATGGAAAGAGGCGGTCATTATGAAGAAGAATAAAGTGATACATGTTGCACTGGCGGGCTGTCTTACGGTGTTGTTGCAATATAATATGGTTCTGGCTGCTCCGGCGGCAGATGCAAAGTACAGCGTGGATGCAACTGAAATTGAATATGACCTGGCCAGCGGAGACGGAACCGC
>AUXO010057963.1_pt1 | contig 11736 bp, 5 predicted proteins | sample 768731 | NCBI WGS metagenome assembly AUXO01 (sample SAMN02715735, study PRJNA202380) | gut metagenome | biome: sheep rumen | host: Ovis aries | place: New Zealand: Palmerston North | reverse complement strand
ATGGTCCTTTCCCGCAGCGATGCAGAAGGCAGCCTGGAATTCGTATGTCCTTCGCATACCCAGCCGTCGTCAGGTGACGATGCCGACCGGAGCATTCACCGCAGCATCCGTATGGACGGCTTTGCCCAGGGCGAATCCGTGATTATCAGCGCCCCCGTGAAGGATGCCCTGAGCGGCGAACTCCGCCTTATGCTTGGCGCGCGCGCCGCTTCCTTTACTAAGGCAGGATGGTCGTACTACTGGGGCGCCGACGGCGAGAACTGGAACAGGATAGACATTGAAAATGCCATCACACCCGGCTCGGATGCCGTCTGGAACATAATCTATTTCACCATTCCTTCATCCCAGGCCATTCCTGCCGACGGCACTCTCTATTTCAAAATCACCGCTGACGCCAAGCCTTCCAAGGAATATATCGCCATCTCCAACACCATCTGTGTTTGCCCCGCAAAGGGAGAGACGGGGAACGTTCCCGCAATGGACGGCAACACTATCGCGTTCTCCACTTCCTTCAACGACCTTGTGGACAGCTATGCGGCCGATATGAGATATCCTCTGGGATGGCTCAGGATAGCCACGAACAGCTATGCATCCAACATGACCAGTTTCAACGACCAGTATGTCCTTCCGGACGAGCTCTCAGCTTTTGCATCGGTAAAGGGCTGCTACGAGAGGCCCGGATACCTGCAGGTCGGATACTATGACGAATCATTGTGGACAAGGATATGTGCAGGCACATTCACCATCAAAATCGGTGAATGCCTGAAGCAGATGGGCGTTGCCGACACCGACGCCAGGATTACTCTAAAGGCCTGCAATATGAAAGATTTCCGCGGTTACGAAAGCGTCGCACGCGCAACCATCGCCGCCGGTGAAGAAAGCTATGTGATGGAAGGCCTCAGGGACGGCGTGTTCGCACAATACTCAACCGAATTCCACAATCTCACCCAGGAGTCGGTGATCACCGTCTTCGCACCGGCGCTCACGGATGAGGAGAAGGCTGCTCTCGGGCGCGGCGAAAAAGTGAACAACCTGCTGGACTACCGCTTCTTCATCGACGACGTGGTAGTGGAACTCACCGCCATCCACGAAAAGGGCAGCGACACTCAGAACGACAACGAAGATTTCTCCAACGGAGGCAACTATAACTGGTAATGGATATGAAAAAGATATTCGCAGCGGCAGCCGCACTCCTTGCTCTTGCGGCCTGCAACAAGAACACTCCCGTAGCCGAACCCGGAACAGAGCTCTATGCCGGTTTCGAAGCCAGTATTACGAAGACCCATCTGGAATCCAACAAGGTTCTGTGGGATGCAAATGACGAAATCAGCGTCTTCTCCCTGGAAGAAGGCACATATAAGAACTCCAAGTTCGCCGCTCCGGAAGGAGGCTCAGGCGCGGTATTCAAAGGCCCCGGAGTCTCAGTGGACGAGAACCTGTATGCTTTGTATCCCTATGATGCCGATGCAAGCTTCAACCCGGCGTCGGGCATAGCCATATCGGCCGGTTACGCCGAGCAGAAAGTATCTTCCGGCAGCTTCTCAAAGGGAATCAACCTTGCTGTGGGCAAGCGCTCGGAAGGCAAGAATGTGAGTTTCCGCAACGTTGGAGCCCTTCTTTCCTTCACTCTCACCCAGGAAAGGGCCGACACTATCCGCCGCATCGAAATCAAGTCGAATGACGGCACTCCCCTCGTATTCAGCGGCGCGGCCGGGATAGCCTGGAACGACGGAAATCCCACGATTGACGTTGCCGACGGAGCCACAAAGGCCGATGTCATCCGCCTGATTCCGGAGGGCGACAGTTTCAATACCGGCGACACATATTATGTATGGGTACTCCCCGGAACCTACAACGGCATTACCATAACCCTGGTCTCCCCCACCCAGATGACCGCGACCAGGATCGGTGAAAGCACGCTGAGCATTGCCAGAAACCAGATTGTGAATCTGGGCGAGATTGGAGGCCTCACTTTCAAGGCAAAGGAAACAAAGAAGAAGACGCTGCATTTCGATTTCTCCGGAGAGCCTCAGGAAGGCTGGCCTACCGCCGACAAATGGAAGGAAGCCCCCGGAGACTCCACATGCGTGTACAAGCTGGACGGGGAGGACTACAAGTTCATCCTCACCGACTGCGGCAACGCATCTCAGGCTCGCGTGGCGTGGGTAAAAGACAAGGGCGGCCTTGTCCTGTTCGCCGGATGGCGCTATCTGGGTCTCCCCGCAATCGAAGAATTCAGACTCATAAAGGTTAGCGGATGTCTATGCCTTGGCTCCAATTCCAAGCGCCAGGCCGGTATAACGAAATCTGTAGTAGCCGACAACACCACGGACACGAATGAATTCGTGCCTGGCGGCGAATCAATCGCATGGGCCACAAGTGGAGAAGTGTACACATATAATCTGGAAGAAACTGTGCCTGGAACGGTTTACTACCTGGCCTGCACCGCTACCAGTATCGGCACATCATTTCTTGACCTTACATACGAAAAGGCAGAATAATCATGAAAAGGGTTTTTGTGTTATTGTTGGTAGTGGCACTGGTACTGGCCGGAGGAACAGCTTCCGGCCAGGCACCGGTGTTCCGTTACACAGAGGCAAGCGAACTCACGTTAGTGGGCAAACTGTTCAATGACACTCCAAATCCCTATCACCGTGTGGACACATCCCGTTTCGGCGGACTCACAAGAAGGGAAAACACACTTGTGAGGATGTCGTCGGGGATAGCCTGCGCTTTCCGGACCAATTCCACCGCCATAACCGTCACCACCGTTTACCGCGAGCCGGGTTTTCCCACCAACGGTAACGGAATAAGCACCCGCGGATATGACCTGTATATCCGCGAGAAAGGAAAATGGTTCTATGCGGCATCGGCCGTGAATCCGGACGACAGACTGGGAGAAGATCTCCTGCTGATAAGCGGAATGCAGGAAGGCAGAAGCTACGACTGCCTTCTATATCTTCCTCTTTACAGCGAACTGGAAAGCGTGAAGATCGGTATTGAGGAGAGCGCCTCCATCGAGCCGCTGGAGAACCCTTTCCGCTACAGGATAGCCGTTTTCGGATCCAGTTTCACACACGGCTCCAGCACCTCCAGGGCGGGGATGAGCTATCCGGCACAGCTGAGCCGCAGCACCGGTCTCCAGATGCTGAGCCTGGGAGTAAGCGGCAATTGCCTGCTCCAGGACAGCTTCTGCGACATCCTTTGCGCCGCACCGGAGGTGGATGCCTTTGTTTTCGACGCATTCTCAAATCCAAGCGCACGGACAATGGAAAAACGGCTATTCCCGTTCATTGAGAAACTCCAGGCCGCTCACCCGGGAGTGCCCCTTGTTTTCCAGAGTACAATCTGGAGGGAACAGAGGCACTTCAACGCGGTGAAAGATGCCGCCGAGGACAAGAAGATGCACATGGCCGACTCCCTTATGGCGATAGCCGTGAAAAAGTACAAAGACGTTTACTACATCACTTCCAATGCCACTTCAAAGGCCCACGACACGTCCGTGGACGGGATCCATCCCGGCGACCACGGATACACGCTTTGGGCCGGTTCCATCAGAAAACCTCTAAAACGGATACTTCGCAAATACGGAATCAGATAACATTATGAAAAGATTCACAGTCCTACTGATTTGCCTTCTGGCCGCAAGCGGCCTCCTGAATGCTCAGCAGACCACTCTCAGCGGCCAGGTGAAGGGCACTGCCGGGGAACCGGTTCCCGGCGCCGCAATAATCCTCACCGGCACTTCCGAAGCCGCCATTGCCGACATAGACGGCTATTTCTCCCTCACCCTCAGGACGAAACCTCAGCAGGGAGCCACTCTCACGGTGTCCTGTCTGGGATATGCCGATGAGGTTGTGTCCATAGGCTCGGGGACCGTCTTCGAGATTGTCCTCCGGGACGACTCTCAGATGCTTGAAGAGACTGTTGTGATAGGTTATTCCACAGTGAAGAAGAAGGACCTCACCGGTGCCCTCTCCACCGTGGGCGGAGAAGACATAGCCCAGCGCAAGACGCAAACCATCTCACAGGCCCTGCAGGGAGCCGTTCCCGGCGTAACGGTTACCAGGAGCAATTCCTCCCCGGGTTCCGAGGCCACGATACGCGTTCGAGGCATAACCTCCATGACCGACGGCTCCACCGACCCGTACATCCTCATCGACGGTGTTCCCGGATCGCTCAGCGACGTGAATCCCGAAGATATCGAGAACCTCACCGTTCTGAAGGATGCGGCATCGGCCTCCATCTATGGTTCCCAGGCTGCTGCGGGCGTGATTCTGATTACGACCAAACGCGCATCCAAGGGCAAAAGCGGAATCAGCTATTCGTACTCGCTTGGAATAGATACCCCCACACGTATGCCCCGCTATATGGATGCCGTGAGCTATATGGAAGCCGTGAACGAACTCAAGTACAACGACCTTCCCGGAAGCGGTTGGTACCAGGCATACGACCAGGCTCTAGTGGAAAACTACTGGCAGCTTAACGCCACCAACCCCGACGACTACCCCAACACCGACTGGATGGGGCTCGTCATGAACAGCCATGCGCTTCGCCACAGCCACAATCTGAAGTTCACGGCATCGGCCGGCAAACTCCGCTCCAGCGTGAGCCTGGGCATGGACGACGTCCGAGGCCTGTACAAGGTGAACAACAGCTGGAAACGCTACACGGCAAGGCTCAACAATGACCTTGGAGTTTACCCGTGGCTCACCGTGTCCACCGACATTTCTCTTGTCTATATTGACAAAGTGTCTCCCCACAGTTCCCCTGCGCTGAAAATGCGCTACATGCCTGCGATATATCCCGCGGTATGGACCAACGGCAACTACGCTCCCGGAAAGGACGGAAGCAATATCTACGCTGCACTCATGAGCGGCGGCGATGTGGATACCGACACCTTCAAGGCAACAGGCAAATTCCAGCTTGAGGCAAAGCCCGTTAAGGAGCTCGCATTTACCGTGCTGTACTCGCCAATGCTGTATTTCAGCAAATCAAGCGATTTCTGCCGCCAGACTCCTTACTACTACAAGGACGAGCTCACAAGTGGAAAATTCATTGCCGAAGCCCTCACCACCACTCTGGAAGAAAGCAGGGGCTGGCGCTATGCCGGAACACTCCAGGCCTATGCGAACTATCAGCAGACATTCGCAGGAAAGCACAACCTGAGCGCCATGGCGGGTTATGAGAACTACTACACCGGCAGCAAAACCATCGTTGCTGGCAACTCGGATTTCCCCAACGCGCTCATCAAGGACCTGAAGGCAGGCAATCCTTCAACCGCCACCGCCACGTCCGAGAACGTGTATGAACTGGCCAGGAACTCTTTCTTCGGCCGGGTGATGTACAATTACGCATCGAGATACTACATCCAGGGCAATATCCGCTGCGACGGAACTTCCCGCTTCGCTCCGGACTACCGCTGGGGCACATTCATGTCGGCATCGGCAGGCTGGCAGTTCTCCGAAGAAGAGTTCATGAAGCCTTTGAAGAAAATCATCGACAACGGCAAACTGCGCGCTTCCTACGGCAAATTGGGCAATGAGCGCATTGGCGGTTACTATCCCTATCAGTCGATGCTGTCGGTGAGCCATCCCGTGGGATATGCAGGCGATACGGCCACATCCATCACGGGCTATGCCCAGGGCGGCGCCATCGTCCCGGACCTCACCTGGGAGAGTACTTCCACGATAGACATCGGCCTGGACCTTTCAATGCTTGGCAGCCGCCTCAACTTCACCGGCGACTGGTACTACAAGAAAACCAGCGGAATGCTCATCGAGGTGCCCGTGGCTCCCGTCATCGGCCTTTCCAATCCCTACGACAACCTTGGAGAAATGCACACCAGGGGCTGGGAGATCACGCTTGGCTGGAGGGACACCGTGGGAGATTTCACTTACAAGCTGAATTTCAACCTCTCGGACGATGTTTCCATCATGGGCGACATTTCCGGGAAGGAGGTCATTTCCGGCGGAAAGATAATCAAGGAGGGATATGAGTACCAGAGCTGGTACGGTTACAGGAGCAACGGCCTTTTCCAGACCCAGGAAGAAGTGGACAGTTCACCCGTCCTCGGCACCCAGTATCCCGGTGACGTGAGGTATGTGAACATTGCCGATACGATGGGCGCAACCGAGCAGATCACCGCCGAACAGGACCGCGTGGTGCTTTGCCCCTCCCTGCCCCATCTTAACTATGGAGCCACCGTGGACCTGTTCTGGAAAGGATTCGACTTCAACCTCACCCTCCAGGGAGTGGGAAAACGCAACGGGTATCTGAACGATTACATGGTCCAGCCCCTGCGCGGTCAGGTTTACAACTTCCCCACCTATCTTGCAGGCGGAGCTTCGTGGAGCTACAAGAACACAGTGAAGCAGAACGAAAACGCCGTGTATCCCCGTTATTCGTGGGTATCAGGCGGTTCAACATCCACAATGGGCAACTACGCCTATTCCGATTACTGGATTATCAACGGCGCCTACCTGCGCGTGAAGAACATCACCCTGGGCTATACCTTCCCATCCAAGTGGATGCAGAAAGCAAAGGTAAAGAACCTCAGGCTGGCCGCCACCCTCACGGACTTCTTCACCTTCAGCCACTATCCTGTGGGATGGGATCCAGAGGTGGGAGCCACTTCCTATCCCATAACCAAATCGGCAGTATTCTCCATTTCCGTAAAATTCTAGAGAGTATGAAACGCATAAGCATTATACTTCTGACATGCCTGTGCCTGGCATGCACAAATATGGATCTCTCCCCCGTGGACAAGGCCGCTTCCGGCAACTGGTTCAACAACGCCGAGCAGTTCGAGATGTGCCTGAACGCACTTCTGCACCATATGTACTGGCCCATGGAGCGCAATGAATGGACCGAAGGTGAACAGATAGAGCTGGACCTCCTTACCGACGACGGTACCAACCGCGCCTCCCTGAGCCGCTTCCTTACCGACGGCGTTGACGGCTCGTTCCCGCTTTCGTCCCAGATGTGGAACATATCCTACAAAGGCATCAACCGCTGCAACAAAATCCTGAAAATGCTTCCTGCGGCAAAGGATAACATGCCGGCAGAAAAATACAATATGATTGAAGGCTGCGCCAGATTCTACCGTGCCTGTTTCTACGGCAGGATAATAGCCCACTTCGGAGACCCCGTGATGGTTCCCGAAGACATGGACTTCGACCTTGCAGAAGACAGGGAACGCGCATACGACCTCGCCCGCAGCGACAGATGGCCCGCAACCGACTGGGTGATAAGTGAATTCGAGGCTGCGGCGGAGCTTCTTCCGGAGCGTTATTCCAATGCCGAGATCGCGCGTGCCACCAAGGGTGCAGCCTGGGGAATGGAAGCCCGTTTTGCCCTATACTGCGCCTCCATCCGCAAATGGGACACTTACGGAATGGCCGATGCGACCGAAGCCGCGCGCCTGTACGGCATAGCCGCCACCGCAGCGAAGAAGGTCATCGACTCCAATGTCTATACCCTCCATCCCGACTTCGGCCAGCTCTTCAGGATGAGCACAAAGAACTCACCGGAAGGCATTTTCATCCTTCCCAGAAGCAAGAGCCTGTCGGCCGAGAACAAATACGAATACCTGTACAAAGGCGCCACCACGGCAAAGCTTTCTCGCCTTTCCGGTGCTGCCACCTGTACCACCTGCTGCCCTTCCTGGGACCTTCTCTGCGCCTTCTATGACGATGAAGGAAAACCCATTGACGAATCAAGCGTCTATAATCCCCAAAAGCCGTTCGAGCACCGCGACCCGCGCTGCACCTACACCATCGTGGAGTTCGGCACGCAGCATCTCGGCGTGATTTACGACCCCCACTTCGACAAGCCTGAGGTGTGGTCGTTCCGTGAAGGGAAAAACGTTCCGAACAACGATTCCCGTACCTACAGGATAAGCGGAACCGGCAACCAGTACGCCTCCTACAACGGCCTGGTCCTGAAAAAGCACGTGGACGATGACTGGCTGAGCCCCTTCGAGGCGGAAAATGACAAGCTTATCCTGCGGTATGCCGATGTCCTTGAAATGTACGCAGAGGCAAAAATCGAACTTGACGATATAGACAATTCCGTGCTGGATGCCATGAATATGGTCCGTGCAAGAGCCTACAAGGCTGATTATACCGATGCAAGCGCATACCCGAAGATTACTGTCACCGACCAGGACGCCCTCCGCAAGGTACTTCGCGCCGAGCGCCGCATGGAATTCGCCTGGGAGAACCGCAGGCTCTACGACATCTGGCGCTGGAGGATTGCTCATAAAGTCCTGAATTTCGCCAACTACGGCCTTCCCGCCAAGAACGAGAAAAACCAGCGCCGGTACATAGACAACGGAATGTGGTTCCACGGCGCCACGCCGGAAATCGACGATGACGACTGCCCTCACTTCGCAGATCCGGTGGCAAGCGGAGAGCCCTCCTTCTTCACAGGAGGAAGCTATGCCGTGAAGCTTTCCCAGCGCAAATTCGTTGCGCCGAAGAGCTATCTGTGGCCCATTCCCACCACCACTACCAACGTAATGAAAAACATCCGTAACAATGAAGGTTATTAGACTACTTGCCTGCTGCCTGCTGCTGTGTGCCTTCTCCTGTGACCGCGGGAAAGACGCTCCCGAGCCACAAAAGAAGGCTGCCCAGATAAGCGTAATGTCGTTCAACGTGCGTAGCGCCACCATTACCTCCGACACCGGAGACCGCAGCTGGGACAAGCGGAAATATGCCGTTCAGACTATGGTAAAGGAGATAAAGCCGGATATGATAGGAATGCAGGAATGCACTTCAAAGCAGCGCACAGACCTCATCGGCCTGATGGAAGGATACGAGCTTTTCGAAGTTCCCGGAACAGGCGGTTCCAAAGGCGGAAACACGGTGATCATGTACAATACCGCAGTGCTTGAGGCCCTGCAGTGCAAATCGTTTTTCCTGAGTTCCACTCCTGACAAGGCCTCCGTGAACGGCTGGAACGAGGAAACTCAGTACCGCACCACTATCTGGGCGCACTTCAGACACAGGGAGAGCGGCAAGGAATTCTTCGTTGCCGATACCCACATGCCCCTTGGCAGTGAGGAAAGGGACAATACCGCCCGCATCAATTCCGCAAAACTGAACGTTTCCCGAATGAAAGCCGCCGCAGGCGAAGAGGCAGTGGTATTCATAATCGGCGACATGAACTGCGCACGCGAGAACAATGTCACCGCGAAGAGCCTTGATCCCTACTACGAGTGGCTGTCCAACGCAAGGGAGAAGGCTTTGAAGACAGATTCATCCATCAGTTACAACGGCTACGGGGCATCATCCGGCTCCAGGATAGACCATATTTTTTACCGCAACGCCATCGTAAGCGAGTTCCGTACAGTGAACGGCAGCAACTACGGCGTCACCTATATTTCCGACCATTATCCCATTATCTGCTATGCGACTGTTTTGTAGAAGAAGTGCTGTGATTGCCCTCCTTCTTGCCGGAGGCATATCCGTCAACGCCCAGGAGTATACCATGGGGAACGGACGAGTGGGCGTAACGATTGGAAGTGACGGCTCTCTTGTGTCACTCCGGAACGAAATCACGGGACAGGAATACGCCTCGGGAGCATACCTGTGGCGTCTGTATTACGACTCTCCGCAGGAAAAGGAGATACAGGTTTGCGGAGAAGGAATGGCCCCTTCCGTGGAACAGGTGGCCGATACGATCTTCATCAGGTATTCTTCACTCTCTTCCAAGGAAGGCAGCCTGGACATGCAGCTTTGCCTTAAAGTCATTCTGGAGGACGATTTGGTCAGGTTCGGCTCCGCGCTCGTGAACAATCAGCCACACACGGTTATAAGGGAGCTGCACTATCCGCTCGTTCACGGGGCAAGGCTCCCGAAAGACCATAAGCTTTATACCGCCGAGGCCGGCGGCCAGCTGTTCGACAATCCGGCCGCCACCATCGGCAAGCTTTCGGCATCGCCATATAAAAAGCCGGAACAGTTTTTCCGCCAGAAAGACGTGAAGTACGGAGCGAAGGTTTTCATGAACTGCTTCGGCCTGTTCGGAGAGAACCAGGGGTTGTATTTCGGTTCCCACGATTCCACATTCCAGGACACCTGGCACGGCCTTCGCGCCTACAGGAACCCCGGCAGCGGCAGGTTCGACGTCCTGGAATTCGGCTTTTTCAAATACCCCCACTGCTTCTGCGGGGAAAGCTGGGAGTGCAATGCCAACGTAATATCGCCTTACACCGGAACCTGGCACGTTGCTTCGCGCCTGTACCGCCGCTGGGTGGATACCTGGTGGGACCATCGCCGCACTCCGGACTGGGTACTTGGGATGAAGAGCTGGCAAAGGGTCATTTTCAAGCACCAGTATGGCGAGACCCTCTTCCGCTACAGCGACCTCAACGGCATCGTGGACGAGGCCGGCCGCAGCGTCGGCTGCAACGCCCTTTTCCTCTTCGGCTGGTGGGCTGAAGGCATGGACCATGGTAATCCGGACTACTCCCCCGACGAATCCCAGGGAGGAGACCTGGCCCTTAAGGAAGAAATCGCAAAGTATCAGGCCGACGGGAACCATCTCCTTCTCTACTACAACGGCAAGCTCATCGACCGTGAAAGCCGCTTCTATCGGAGCGGTGCCGGAGCGCAGGTGTGCCGCCACGACAACACCGGCTCCGAAATCCTGGAGCGCTACAAATTCACCGGCCAGGGCACCTGGCTTGGCGAATACGACCAGCGCACGTTTGCTGTAGCAACCATGATGAACCCCCAGTGGAACGAGGTCCTCAGCGCCCTGCAGGACCGTGCCCACGAGCTCGGTGCCCACAGCGTCTTCTTCGACCAGCTGGGATACACCGAGCGCGAGAGCACCGACTGGGACACTTCCCGCGAATATCCGGTGCCGGACGTCCTTGGCATTCTCAAGCGCGCCCAGTGCCTCAAGATGCTCCGTGACAGATATGCCGATATCGACCCGGACTTCGCCCTCGGTGCCGAAGGCAGCGTAGATGCCCTGGCCCAGTACTGCGACTACACCCACGGCTATCCCGCGAACGACGGTCCGGAGCGCTGGATGCGCTTCTATCGCTATACTTTCCCGGAACTGGTATTCACGGACCGTGGCCTCAGGGACGATATGGATGTCCCCCGCCACGTGAACAATACCGTGCTGGACGGCCAGCGCAACGACATTGAAATTTTCCGCTGCCGGGATCTCATTTCTGCCGCTCCCGTATATCAGGCCTACCTTGCCCAAGTGAACGCCATCAAGGAGAAGTACGCCGACTGCCTCCTATACGGACGCTACAACGACTCTTTCGGCTTCACCTGTTCAAATGAGTCCCTGGACGCCCGCGCCTTCGTGGGCAGGGAGCGCATGGCTGTAGTGGTTGCCAACCAGGGCAGCGACCGCGTTCAGAAAGGGAGGATTTCCGTACCCGGATACAGGTTCGTGGAAGCATCGGCCACCGGAAACGGAAAGGTATCCCGGAAGGGAGACAAAGTGAAACTTGGACAATACGATATGGCTGTTCTTGTGTTTGAAAAGACCGACGTCAGGATTGGAACCTACAATCTGAGGCGCGCGAAGCTGGACAGAAACTCCGAAACCAACAACTGGGAGGCACGCCTCCCCCGCCTGGTGGAATCTTTCCTTCTCTGCAATATGGATATCTGCGGGGTTGAGGAAGTGGACACAGAGCAGCAGGAGAGCCTTCCAAAACTCCTGGCAGAAAGGGGGCTGGATTACGACAGTTACTTTTTC
>AUXO014634061.1_pt1 | contig 11737 bp, 7 predicted proteins | sample 768731 | NCBI WGS metagenome assembly AUXO01 (sample SAMN02715735, study PRJNA202380) | gut metagenome | biome: sheep rumen | host: Ovis aries | place: New Zealand: Palmerston North | reverse complement strand
GACAACAAGCGTCTGCGCGACTTCACCAAGATCGAGCTTCAGCCAGGCGAGGTGAAGACAGTAACCTTCAGTCTTCCTGCTAAGAACTTGGCTTTTGTAGGTGCTGATGGCAAGTGGACTCTGGAAGAAGGCGACTTCATCCTGAAGATAGGCAACCAGACCGTTGGTACTGCTTGCACACAGACAAAGGTTTGGGATGAACCAAATATTTAAATAGGTAGACAGGTGACTTCTACTGTATATAGACAACAGCTTGTAGCGAAACTGTACTTGACAGTTTCGCTACTATTGGTTTGCATGGCTGCCTCTGCAGCCAGATTTGACTTACAGGTTCAGTTGGCAAGGTTGGATAGTTGTATTCAAATGAAAAACCAGTTTGACAAGCAGAAAGAAAAACACTTGTCAAAACTGAAACAGGATCTGGTAGCAGCAAAGGATGTTGAGATACGCTATCAGACGGCTTATCAGTTGTTTAAAGAATACGAATCTTATCATTTTGATTCTGCATTCTACTATGCGCGCCTGGCACAGAAACAAGCCATGTGGCTCAAAAATCGTAATTACGAGGTGCAGGCAGGTTGTGCTATTGTGTTCTGCCATTTGTCAGCAGGACTTTATAAAGAGGCCTTCGATGCCATGTCGGGCATTACTCATTTTGGGGCAGATACAGAATACCAGAAACAATACTATATGATGTGGACAAGGCTGTATTATGACATGGCCAACTATAATAACTCGCAACCTTATGAGCAGTATTATGTAGAGAAGGGAAATCTTTATACCGACACACTCTTGCAGTTTATCCCAAAAGGCAATGAATATTGGTACTACGCTCAGGCGCAACGACAGATGAAGTCACACGACTTTACTGCCAGTACAGAGACCTTCCTGAAGATGATAGCGCTGAAGGATACCGACCCACATATGCAAGCCATTGCCTATTCCTGTATAGGCTGGAACTTATGGATAGAAGGAAAGGAAGACGAGGCCATCGGGTATCTGGCTGAGTCGGCCATCTGCGATATTCATTCATCCACCAAGGAGAATACATCAACTTGTAACCTGGCTAATATTCTCTATAAGCGCGGCGACATCAAACGAGCCGTTGGTTATGCCCAGAGTTCGTTAGAAGATGCCAACTTCTATGGTGCCCGACACCGGATTATCCAGGTTGGAGAGATCCTGCCTATCGTAGAGCAGGACCGCTACAACCTGATGAAACGTCAAAGTAATCTGTTCATATCGGCCATTGTGATAGCTATTATGTTCATCATTGGCCTACTGGCAGCAACCATCATTATCCGGCGACAGGTTAGAAGGCTGAATAAAGCACAAAAGACCATCGATGACCGCAATCATGCTTTGGAACAGACAAATGGTCAGTTGGAAGAGGCCAACCGCATTAAAACGGTTTATATCGGCAAGTCGTTCTATCTTAATGCTGAATATATTAATAAGGTGGAGAAACTGTATAAGATGGTCGACAGGAAATTGGCTGCCCGTCAGTATGAGGATCTGCGCTTATCGCTGAAAGAGTCCACCTTGATAGCAGAACGCAAGAACATGTGTGCCGATTTCGACGAGACATTCCTTAAACTATTCCCAGATTTCGTGGAGAAGTTCAATCTGATGTTTGAAGCCAAGGACCGACGACAGCCAGAGAATGATAAGTCGTTGACCAGTGAGATGCGTATCTTTGCACTCATGCGTTTAGGTGTTACTGACACCGAGCGTATTGCTAATTTCCTCGATTACTCCGTTCATACAGTTTATACCTATAAGACACGTGTTAAAAACCGTTCGATAGTGAAAAACGAATTGTTTGAACAGCGAATTATGGAGATATAACCCTCATAAAGCGTTGATATTCAATTAATACAAAACGATAAACGCGAAAAATGCAATTGGTTGATAATCAACTGATTGCATTTTTTATTTGGCATTTTTCGTTAGTACAAAGTTTTTTATTCATGGCAAGGAGCGAAAGTTGTTGTACTTTTGCACCATCAAGTTTGTTATTAACTATCCAATTAATTAAAACCAAATTTAAAATGCGTACAAAAGAATTCATCAAGTCATTATTGCTATTGACGGCGTTAGTTCCTATGATGCTGTTCACGTCGTGTGCGACAACCGACGATGGTGACTATGTAGCTCCGATTCAGCTCACAGAGAAAATCGGTGGCAACTGGGTGCTGAACACAATCGTTCAGACCGATGAGACAAATGCTACAGAGTTGGCATTAACCTCACTACTGGGATTCGACACTTTCAACCTGAATCTTTCTGAAGGTGGACAATTCTCCGTATCGGGCAATGCTCCCAAGCTATTGCCAACAAGCGGTACATGGGAACTTGACAACAATTTCGTAAAGTCGACAGGCGATGCCATTCAACTGATTTTAAAAGGCAGTGAAGGCATTGCTACATTGACAGTGACAGCTACACCTGGTGCCAAGCCAGAGCTAGGCTTCCAACTTACACGTAAACAGGGTGGCCAGGCTTTCGTTAGTTATAAGTATAGTTTAGTTTCAGTACAATAAGTAAGGAGGAGAAGACTATGAAGAAGAATATTTGTCTGTTGCTGACCATACTGATGAGCTCGGTAATGGCTATGGCGCAAGAAGAATTAGGCAATCCTAAGGTGTATACCGTTCCTGCAGTGTTCTATCCAACCGATGAAGTAACGTTCTATTTTGATATGGCTGATGCGGGATTTAAGGATGGCGAAGAATTATACTGGTGGGTATGGCAGCCCACAGAGCCAGATGCAGGAAACTGGGAAAACTCATCCGACTTTGCCAAACTGGAGTACCTTGGCGATCATATGTATAAAAAGACATTTGTGCCTGTTGACTATTTCTTTCAGAACCAGACACGTTTCGCAACAAAGGACGAACTGCTTGCCTTTATGGAGCAGGACTGGGGCGAGGCTGGTTTCTGGAGTCGCCTGAAGACAAAGAACGGTCAGATACAAAGCGGTGTGTTCTGTGTGGAACATAACCGTACAGAGATTGCCGACTTTGCTGCTTCGGGTGCTGAATACCAGATTTTCTCTGGTGATAAGACTGTAGGTTACACAGATAAGTGGACCATGAACAAACCATTAAGCATTCTTTTTAATGGTGATGTGTTGAAGATAGAAGGTCGCACACTCAACGAGTGGGCTTCTGATGCCGACTTCAAGTTCTTTGGCACGCATGCCGGTTTGCATGGTTTCTATACCAATCAGAACGACGATGTGATAGAATACGATTTCAGTGATCCCCCAGCACCCAACCTCAATCAGCAGTTCAATGTATGGCGTCCTGGCTGTATCGAAAAGACGTCTCTTAAGCATATTGGTCATGGTGTGTGGCGTTGGAATATCATGATACCCCAGGAATACTTCTGCTATAACCCTGTTAACGAGGACGAAGGTGGTATCTTAGGCACTCATGGCTACTATTACCTCACCGATATGGGTATGACTCAGAATGGCAACTGGGCCCCCAATCCTGATTTTGTAGGCTCGTTTGTAGCACAGGAACTAAAGTTTGGTATTGTGGTCAACGAGTGGGCTCATAGTGGTTGGGGCTTCGAGTTTAAAGCCGGTACAGCTGAGGCCTACCCCGATCCGGCTTTCTCTACTTTCCCAAGTCGTATCACTATTAAGGATATTCTGACACTCACCCGTCAGTGGAACGAGCGTACTGCTGGTGTCCTCACCTATGAGATCAGTGCCGGTGGTAAGACCGTCAAAGGTGAGATGGATGGCAATCGCGACAAACGGACTGCCACAGTCAACCTGACCGACGAATTCTATGGCGTTAGTGCGCCAGAACTGAAGGTTAGTATTTTTAATGCCAAAGGTGCAGAGGTAGAGTCGAAGACAATCACTCTGATAAATGAGGACTAAATAAGTATAAGAATAAAGAGTTACAAGTATGAAACGATATATATTTCTATTGCTGGCAGCATTTATCGCAGTCTGCCAAGGCGTAAACGCCCAAAGTCTGACAGCTACAGGTACGGTTGTCGACAGCAATCACGAGCCGCTCATCGGTGCTACAGTCAGAATTGTAGGCCAACAGGGTTCTGGCTCTATCACCGACCTTCGTGGTCAGTTCTCCCTGGACACGAATCAGGGTGCTATTTTGGAAATCTCCTATGTTGGCTATCTCACCAAACAAGTAAAGGCAGGAAAGGATTTACGTATCATTCTCACAGAAGATGCCAACGTGCTCGACGAGACTGTTATTGTGGGTGTAGGATATGGAACCATGCGCAAGAGCGACCTGACTGGTGCCATTGCTTCTATCAGTGCCAAAGATATGAAGCAAGGTGTCATCACCTCTACCGAACAACTCTTACAGGGAAAGGTTGCAGGTCTGTCTGTCATACAGAGCTCTGGTGCGCCAGAGGCAGGTGCAAGCATCCGTCTCCGTGGTGGTACATCGCTCTCTGCCAGCAATGGTCCATTGGTGGTGGTTGATGGCATCCCCGGGGTTGACATCAACTCCGTACAGCCCAACGAGATTGTGTCGATGGACATTCTGAAAGATGCTTCCGCTGCTGCCATCTATGGTAGCCGTGGCGCCAATGGCGTCATCATCGTCACCACCAATCGTCAGGGGGGTGATGTAGAGCAGAGCACAATGCAGTATAATGGCTATGTGGCTTTTGCTACAGCCTCCAAGAAATTGGATTTGTTATTTGCCAATCAGTGGCGTGGCTATGTGCGTGAGCGTCAGTTATTATCAGCCAATGACTATGGTGTTTCTGACGACTATCAGGATGCGTTGCTTCGCACTGCCATCAGTCACTCGCACAACTTCTCTTTCAGCAATTCAAAGAAAAACAGTGGCTATCGTGCTTCGATTACCTATAATAATAATCAGGGCGTTATCGAACGTAGCAGTATGAACCGTCTGGCCGGCTCACTCACAGCTTACCAGACAGGCTGGCAAGGTCGACTGCGTATTGACGAAGGTATCAACGCCAATTTCGATAACTGGCATCCTGTTGACACACGTATCTTTGAACGCATGACCAATGTGAATCCTACATTCCCAATTTATAATCCTGACGGTTCGTTTGCCCAGCAGCCTGGCGTAAACACAGAGAATCCTGTGGAATTGAATACCAACCGTGACGACGACCAGAAACGCCATCGCTTCCTGGCCTATGCTAAAGTGGAACTCGACATTATCGATGGTTTGAAGTATACGGTGAATGGCTCATATGAACAGAATGCAACAAACAACGGTGTCTATAAGCCCACCTATGCCCGTCTTGAAGGACAGAGCATGAGCGGCTGGGGGCAACGTACCTTTGGCAACTATACCAACAAACAGTTGGAGACCTATCTCACCTTCGATAAGCAGATTGCAGAATTACATCGTTTGAACCTGATGGCTGGTTATTCTTATCTGAATAATGTGTATGATGGCTTTGGAGCACAGCGTTCAGGTTTCGATACCGATAAGTTCCTTTATAACAATCTGGCTGCAGGTACTGATTTCAAGCAGGGTGACGTCTACTCCTATAAAGGAGAGGCAACGTTGATATCGTTCTTCGGACGTGCCAACTATACCTATGCTGAAAAGTATATGGCCACTGCCACAATCCGTCGTGACGGCAGTTCGCGTTTTGGCGATAATCACAAGTGGGGCGTGTTCCCTTCTGTTTCTCTGGCTTGGCGTATCAGTAATGAGAAGTTTATGGAGGGCACCAAGGGCTGGCTCGATAATTTGAAGTTACGCGCTGGCTTTGGTATCACTGGCAATCAGGATGGTATCGGTGAATACAAGTCGCTGCCTACCATCGGTATCGCTGGCATCACAAAGAATGCTGATGGCACTTGGAAAAACACCTACGCTCAGAATCAGAATCCTAACCCTAACCTAAAATGGGAGGAGACGGCGCAGTGGAACATCGGTCTCGACTTCTCAATGTTCAATCGTCTGCATGGTTCTTTGGAGCTCTATCTGAAGAAGACCAGCGACCTGCTTTGGACTTATCCTGTACCACAGCCGCCTTATCCATTCGGTACGATGTTGGCAAATGTAGGCGATATGGAGAATAAAGGATTTGAACTGACACTTGGCTATAATGCCATCCGTACTAACGACCTGACACTCGATGTCAATGCCTCATTGTCATACAACCATCAGGAGATAACCAAACTATCTAACGACCAATATGAGGCTGTTGGTTTGCAAGCAGGCTCCCTACATGGCCTGGCAGGAATGTCCAACATGTATGCTCAAACTATCCGTGAAGGTTATCCTGCTGGAACATTCTGGGGCCCCAGATGCAGTGGCATAGATGCTGATGGGCACTATATCATTGATAAAGGCCCGAACGATGAGGGGTATTATCTTGGTTCTGCACAGCCCAAGTGGAACGTCGGACTGAGTATCAGTGGCTCTTATAAGAACTTCGACTTCTCTGTGGCAGGTTATGGTATGTTCGGTCAGAAGGTGCTCAATGCCACACGTATGGTTCTTTTCGATCCTAATCGTTTCCCAGCGGAGAATGTGCTCGACGATGCGATGACTAGCGGTATCACCGAGGCTCCTGTCTATTCCGACTACTTTATTGAGAACGGTTCGTTCTTCCGTTTGCAGTCACTAACGTTGGGGTACTCTCTGCCCAAGCCACAGCTATTTGGACTGAGCCGTTTGCGTGTCTATGTCACAGGCGAGAATCTGCTTTGTCTCACAGGCTATAAAGGACTTGATCCAGAAGTACAGATTCCCGACAATGTGCTTAGCGACCCAGGTATCGACAAGTTTAACTCATACCCTCGTCCTCGCACAGTTTCTGTAGGTATCAATATTGGATTCTAATCAATTTAATCAGCAAAAGATATGAAAGCTAAATATTTAATTTCAGCATGGTGTATGTCGGCTATGGCCTTGATTTCCTGCACCGACCTCAATGAGACATTATACGACAAACTGACGCTCGATGACTTCAAAGGCGATAAGAGTAGTGTGTTGGCTGAGTCGTTCGTCAACAGCGCTTATGCCACACTACGCGGCTATGGGGCTGGCACTGATGAGGGTAATGGTGTGAACTGTTATCCCACCTGTGAATACGTGTTTTTTACTTCCGAGTGTGCTAGCGATGAGGCCTGTATCCCTACACGTGGTTCCGACTGGTATGACGGAGGCCGCTATCAGCAGTTGCAGTTTCATACCTGGGATGCACAGAACGATGGAGTGACGGCTGTGTGGCGATATAATTTCGTAGGTGTATCAAAGATTAATGCCGTGCTCAGTCAGGTAGACCAGACCAATATCCCTGCTGACGCTAAGGCCAGCGCAGAGGCTGAGCTTCGTGGTCTTCGTGCTTACTATTATTATAATCTGCTCGATAATTTCGGCAATGTGCCCATTATGAAAGACTTCAATACCAACGAACTGCCTGCTAATGCTAGTCGCTCTGAGGTGTACAACTTTGTTGAGAACGAACTGCTCGAAGTGATACCAAAGTTGCCTTCGGGTGTCCTCTATGGTCGATTCACACAGAATGTGGCCTATACCTTGTTGGCACGTCTCTATCTGAATGCTGAGGTGTATACCGGCACCCCTCAGTGGCAGAAGTGTCTGGATGCCTGTGCCAAAGTGAAGGGATACAGTCTCGAAGGTAATTACAAGGCCAACTTCTACATTGAGAACGAGAAGTCGGGGGAAATCATTTTCGCTATCCAGTACGACCATGCCCAAGGTACCGTTGGTAACTATCTTGGTTCGATGTCCTACCATTATAATCAGAAATATGCTTTCTCACCCGAAGGTAACTGGCAGTGGAGTGGCAATGGCATCTGTGGTCAGCCAGGACTCTACTCCTCATTCGAGGAAGGCGACGTGCGTCGTAACTGTCTGATGATTGGTCAGCAGAAGAGTGCCAAGGATGGTAGCAACGTGCTGATGGACAATGGTGAGCCACTGAATTACACCGAGGAGATAGAGAATTTTACTAATGCCAAGCAGAATGAGGGTGTGCGCTTAGATAAGTATGAATGGAGTGTCAACGACCAGTGGGAGCGCGACAACGATTGGGTACTGATGCGCTATGCTGAGATCCTGATGATGCAGGCAGAGGCCAACTTCCGTCTAGGTGATACCGGTGCTGCGCTGAGCTATATCAACCGTATTCGTGCGCGTGCTGGTGTCGACGGCTTGACAAGTCTCTCACTCGATGCAATCGATAATGAGTGGAAACATGAGTTTGTTTTCGAGGGACTTCGTCGTACCACCAATATCCGTTTCGGAACTTTCTACAATGCCTGGTGGAACAAAGCGGCGGATGATGCTGACCATCATACAGGCCTCTTCCCTATACCTCTGGTGGAGTTGGAAAAGAATCCCAACCTGAAACAGAACCCTGGTTATTGATATGAAGAAATTATTATTAGACACCCTATTCCTGACCGCAAGTTGCATTTGTGCTGCTTGCGGCAGTAGTGGGGCCGACCCAGAGCTGGCACCAGTGAATCCTGTGATACCTGAAACGCCCGCTGATGAAGAGCTCATTGCACAGAATCCGTCAAAAACGAATGCCATGAAGATTTATGCCCATTATATGCCTTGGTTTGTAAATCCTACAGCATCTGGCGTATGGAATCATTGGACGATGAGTGCCAATGCGCTAAACAGCACTAATTATGCTTCTTGGTATCACCCGTTAACGGATGCGTATGCCTCTGACGATGCTATCATTCTCGACTATCAGTGCCTGTTGATGAAATATGCAGGTATTGACGGTGTGATGGTCGACTGGTATGGCACCCAACAAAAGAATGACTATCCACAGAACGAGATAAATACAAAAGCGCTACTGAAGGCTATTGAGAAAGCGAATTTGAAAATGGCTATCGTATATGAAGATGCCACACTTGACGGACTGGATGATAGTGGTAAGCAGACGCAGGCTCGTAGTGACATGCAATACCTCAATAGCACTTATTTCAAGAGTTCAAGCTATGTTAAGGTAGGTGACAAGCCATTGCTATTATGCTTTGGTCCTCAGCAGCTTACATCACCTAAAGGCTGGAGTTATGCTTTCGGTACGCTTGCCACCAAACCACAGTTTATCGTACTCAATGGGTTCAGCAATCGTGCCAACGATGCTAGCAACACAAACGCTCAAGGGGAGTTTCTTTGGGTGAACCCGCACCCCTCCTATAGCGACAAGGATAAGTTTGGAATGTATATAGGTGGAGCAATGCCTGGTTTCTATGATCATTACAAGGAGTCGGGACAGGGTAATGGCTATACCACCTATGATCGTGAGGATGGCGCTTTGTTCCAACGTCAGTTGGATGCTGCCAAGAATGCAGGGCTCGACTGGGTACAGTTGTCAACATGGAACGACTATGGCGAAGGTACCATCATCGAGCCCACTACCGAGTTTAAATATCAGTATCTGGAGATGGTTCAGAAGTTTGCTGGTGTCGGCTACACCAACACGCAATTCGACATCATTTATCGCTGGTATCAGGTCGCTAAGACTAAAGGTGCCAGTCATAGCGATGTGCAGAAGGCGTACGACTATCTCAATGCTCTACATCCAGATAAAGCAGATGAAATCATCAAGAAATTAGAATAATGCGATACAGAAAGATACTCTTTTTCGTTTTTTTGCTGTCTGCAAGTGTAACTGTGCAGGGAGCAGAACAGGTAAAGTCACCTGATGGTCGTCTGGTACTAACCGCTGGGGTGAAAGGCGGCACACCTTTTTATCAGGTGTCACGAGGCTCTGAACCTATCATCTTGACTTCCAACTTAGGTTTCAGACTAAATGATAATCTGTTAGGCTCAAACATGAGATTGATTGGTAAGAGTCGTGATGCCCAAGACGAGATATGGGAACAGCCTTGGGGAGAGGCACGTGAGATACGTAACCATTATAATGAATTGAAACTTCGACTGTGTGAGAGCAAAGGACTGAAGCGTTGCCTAAATATTGTCTTCCGAGTGTTTAACGATGGTTTTGGCTTTCGATATGAGTTTCCGCAGCAGCCCAACCTGAAGGACTTCCAAATAATGGATGAGCTCACAGAGTTCAATCTGCCGTGGGATGCTCAGGCATGGAGCCAGAAGACCAATGGTACCAACTATTATGAGGCTGTTTATACACGTGAGCCCATCAGTCAGAAAGATACCGTCTCCACACCAGTGACGATGGAGGTAAACGACTCGCTCTACCTCACTATCCATGAGGCAAACCTCACAGACTATGCTAGTATCAACCTGACCCCTCGTGGTACCAGACTTCTCACAGCGCTGACACCTTGGCAGTCTGGGGTTAAAGTCTATGCCTCAGCCCCTTTCCGTACACCGTGGCGTTATGTGGTGATCGCCTCAAAACCAGGCAATCTGATTACCTCGCATATAGAACTGAACCTTAATGAGCCTTGTAAGATTGATACTTCATGGCTAGATACCGGTCGTTATATTGGTATCTGGTGGGGGATGCACATGACTGACTATACCTGGTCGCAAGGTCCGAAGCATGGGGCTACCACCGAGAACACCAAGCGTTATATCGACTTCGCTGCCCGACATGGTTTCAAAGGGGTGCTGGTTGAAGGATGGAACGAGGGCTGGGACGGTGATTGGACACGTATTGGCAATCACTTCAACTTTTCTAAAGCCTATCCTGATTACGACCTTTTGGGGTTGCAGCAATATGCCCTTTCGAAAGGTGTCCGACTCATAGCCCATAATGAAACAGGAGGTTCGTCAACCAACTACGAGCGCCAATTAGATGCTGCTTTTGCCCTGTATCAGCGCCTGGGCATCAATAGTGTAAAGACGGGCTATGTAAACCCGATGCTCGATGGTAAGGAATTGCAGCACTCGCAGTTTGGTGTGCGCCATTATCGTAAGGTTGTGGAAACAGCAGCCAAATATCATCAGATGATTGTCAACCACGAAGGTGCCATGCCCACAGGCTTGCGTCGCACCTATCCCAATTTGGTGGCAACAGAGTGTATGCGTGGTCAGGAGTATAATGCGTGGAGTCAGGATGGTGGTAACCCGCCATATCATGAGGTCATCCTGCCCTTTACCCGTGGTTTGGCTGGTCCCATGGATTTTACCCCTGGCATCTTCAATTTCAACAACAAGGCGGTGCCCACTACGCATCCACAGACCACTTTGGCTAAGCAGTTATCGCTCTATATCTTATTATACACACCTTGGCAGATGGCTGCCGACATGATTGAGAACTACGAGTATCAACCAGCCCTTTCGTTTATCGAATCGTGCCCCACCAACTGGGAAGAAACTCGCGTGTTAGATGCCAAAATTGGTGGTTATTTGGTGATAGCTCGTAAGGACCGTGAGAGCGACAGGTGGTTTGTGGGAGGCGCTACTGATGAAATGGCGCGTGACCTCACCTTGTCTTTTGACTTCCTGGATGCAGATACTCGCTATCGGGCAATCATTTATAAAGATGGAGAGGGTGCTGACTTCCGTACCAACCCTTATCCGATGACCGTCCTTCAGCAGGATGTCACGTCAGCTACCAAGCTCCCTATACACCTTGCTCCCAGTGGCGGTTTCGCCATTCGCATTGAGAAAATTAGTTAGTTAGAGTTGTTTATTATTAGTTTAATTGTAAAAGAAGGTACAACCGAGACGGCTGCACCTTCTTTGTTGTTTATGAATCTGATGTTTTACTTATAGATGGCTGTTCCGTATGAATAGCTGATTCCTACAGGATTCTCGCCAATATCGAA
>AUXO012406037.1_pt1 | contig 11737 bp, 10 predicted proteins | sample 768731 | NCBI WGS metagenome assembly AUXO01 (sample SAMN02715735, study PRJNA202380) | gut metagenome | biome: sheep rumen | host: Ovis aries | place: New Zealand: Palmerston North | reverse complement strand
TATACCCGTGGTACCACCTTAATTTATGAATTATTTTCATACACTTAATTTAGCTATAACGCACAACCGATTAAACTCCTGATTTGTATTTCGTTATACTATTTTTGTTAAGTTCCACCAAACCTTAACTCTCTATAAAAAATTATAGCAAACTACTTAAGATCATTCTTCATTTATTTTTATATTGTATAATAGAATAACATATTATTTATATAAATGTCAATACCTAAATTTATTTTTTTAATTTTATTAAAAACTATTGAATCATATAGTCTCTAATTTTGAATAAAGTTTTTTCATCAGATATTTGACTTAAGCCAAAATTGTCTAACACATTTTTATCACCTTCATCTTCCCAATTAATATCAAAATAGTTTACTTTTTTGTTATACCTTGGAAAAGCGTGATAATGAACATAATTATCATGCATCATCATAACAATATAATTAAACTTTTCTGCACCAAATTTTTTTCTACAAATATCTTCATACCACTTTACAACACTTGGAAATTCAGCAGCTTCTTTTGCATTCATATTACTTATATCTGGAACTTCTCTTTTTAATAGAATAACTGAATCTCCTAGTGTTGTTTGTTTTCTTCTTAATACTATTATCCAGTTCTCAAATTCCTTGATACATAACTCATCAGGTCTAAATTTTTTCATAAAACCATATTTTTCCATAACTAATATTTATTGATATTCAAATTGAATATCTTTTTCTCCTCTCTTTAAAATATCTTCTTATTTATATTTTAAAGAGTTTTTTATAGTCTGTAAAATACATATCTTTTATATTTTCATAACCTATGGTTATGATGCAAAAATGGTAGATTAATTTCTACCATTTTTTATTATTATTAAATTCTTTTTCTAACATCTTTATTAGATTGCTTAATTCTTTAAATTTATTCTTTTTGTTATAATAAACTCCATATTCTTCTTTAGGCAATGAAAAGTTTGTTTTTAATATATTATATGTTCCATCGGCTAATTCTTTTTCTATAAACTCTTTTGAAATTGCACCAATGCCATTTTCAAATTTAAGAATCTCTAACATTACTGTATTTCTTATATACTTAATATTCTTTTTTTCTTCTTCAGAATATTTCAAACATTTTATAATATTTAAAGCTCTTTTTGAACTTGGATCTGAAAGATATACTGTTTCCTTTTTTATATCTTCTTTAGAAAATTCTTTATTCATTTCTTTATAATAACGACTATTTACAAAGAAAACATCTGTAATCTCCCCAAGTTTTATAAAACCAATATTTGGATCATTTAAATCTTCATCTCTTTTACTATATATTCCTATATCAATTTTTTGCTCTAATAAATCTTTCTTTAGCTCACTTGGTTTTACGTAATTAATGTTTATTTTCATTTCAGGATATTTTTCATAAAACTTCAAAATATAAGGGCTAAATAGTCTGCTAAAAATCATAGCTCTTGTTCCAATATTTATTTCTCTTGCATCTTTAAACATATTTTCGGCATTTTCAAGTAAAAAAACAGCTTCATTTATTTTTCTAAAAAGCTTTTCTCCTTCAGATGTTAATACCATACCTTTTCTGCTTCTCTCAAATAGCCTAACATCAATTGCATCTTCTAAATTTTTTATTCTTTTCGTAACAGCTGGTTGAGAAATATTTAGTAATTTACTAGCTTTTGTAAGATTTTTCTCGTTTGCAACTGTTACAAATATTCTGTATAACTCAAAATCAACCATAATACTCTCCATTATATCATTTGTTTTTTTATGTATCAATCTAGCTTATTCTATAACTAAAAAGACGACTCAAAATAAGTAAAATCATATATACAAACACTATTGCAGCTCCTGCTGGCATACTTAAGAAAAATGATGCAAAAATTCCTATAACAAAACAAATAATTGATGTTATTACAGATAATATTACCAATCCTTTAAAACTTGTTGTGAATTTTTTTGCGATAATTGCTGGGAATACAATTAAACTTGAAATTAACATCGTTCCCATCATTCTCATTCCAACAACAACTACTAATGCTGTAAGTAGTGCAATAATAAATTGATAAAGTGCAACATTTATTCCAGTAGCTTTTGCATAAGTTTCATCAAATGTAACTAAAAACAATCTATTATAAAAAACTATGTATATTCCTATTGATAATATTGAAAGAATAATACTTAATATTACATCATTTTGATTCATTGCTAAAATACTACCAAACATATAATTATAACTATCTGTTCCAAATCCACTAGTAAATGATGTAATAATTACACCTAAAGCTAAAGCACCTGTTGCAACTAATGCTATTATAATATCTGCAGATTCACCTTTCTTTTGGCTAATAACCATTATAATAATTGCAGCAATGATTACTATTGGTATAGATACAGCAATTTGTGGCAAATTTAGCATATTTGCCAAACAAAGTGCTGCAAATCCAACTTCTCCTAGTCCATGCCCTATCATAGAGTAATTTTTTAATGTTAGAATTACTCCAATTAACGCTGCTGAAAAAGAGATTGCAATCCCACATAATACTGCTCTTTGCATAAATGTATATGATAATAAATTTAATATTTCACTCATTTTTTAAAATCCCTTCCAACCTTCTAGATTACCATCATATTTAAGAGAAGTAGCCAAATTTATTATTCTTGGCTTAATGTCCTCTACTTCGTCAATATCATGTGTTGCCATTATAATTGTTATTTTATTTTCTTTATTTAATGTATTTAATATATTATATAATTCTTTTGTTATATTAACATCTAATCCAGATACAGGTTCATCTAATATTAATAGTTTTGGTTTTCTAATTAAAGATCTTGCAATAAGCACTCTTTGCTTTTGTCCACCTGATAAGTCACCTATTCTTCTATTTTGCAAATCTTCAATTTTTAGTTTTTTAATTATTTCTAAATAATCTTCTTTATCTTTTTTGGTATAAAACAATTTTTTATGTTTTTGAACTCCAGACATTATTATTTCTTTAGCTGTTGCAGGAAAATTTAACTCTTTCAAATTAGTCTGAGATAAATATGATATCTCATCTAATGAAATATTTAAATTCACGCTTCCTTCTTCAGGCTTTAAAAGTCCAACTATTGTTTTAATTAAAGTACTTTTTCCTGAGCCATTTTCTCCAACTAAGCAAACATATTCTCCATCCTCAATTTTAAAACTTATATTATCAATAGCAACATGATTAGAATAAAGTACTTTTAAATTCTTAACTTCTAAAATGGTCATTTTATCTCAATCCCTTTTCCAAGTTTTCTAAATTTTTCTTCATTAATGAAACATAACTGTCGTTATTAACATCCCCGTTATGTATTGAATAAAACACTAAAGCTTCTGCGTTAGTTTCTTCTGCTATCATTTTAGCAACTGTACCTTCACTTAATTCTTCATAATATACAGCTTGCATATTGTATTTATTTATATAATCTATTACAGATTTAACTTTTGCAATACTTGGGTCTTCTCCTTCTCCGCAGTTTTTATAAACACTTACAAATTTCAAGTTATAATGATCTACAAAATATGCATATGCAAATTCTCCACCTACTGCAATTTCTCTTTTTTCAGAATTTTCAATAAGATTTTTAAGATTGTTATCTAATTCTAATATTTCTGACTTATAATTTTCAGCATTATTTTTATAATAATCAGAATTTTCTGGATCTATTATGCAAAGCTCTTCTAAAATATTATCAATCATAATAATTGCATTTTCTGGATTCATCCAAATATGTTCATCATATATTTCTTCATGTTCATCATGATGTTCTTCATCTTCTATTATTTCAGAATTAATATATTTTTCTTCAAAATCTTCTATTTTCATTAATTCTACATTTTTTGCCACATCTACAACTTTTGAATTTGTTTCATTTAAATTATTAACAATATTTTCTGTCCATGGTTCTAAATCATTTCCAATATATAAAAACATATCACTATTTAAAATATCAATCATATCTTTAGCAGTTGGCTCAAAGTTATGTGCTTCAACTCCCGAATTTAAAAGTAATTTCACCTCTCCCTTATCTCCTACAATATGTTTTGCAAAATCATATTCAGGAAATAATGTTGCAATTATTTGTATTTTATCACTTTTGCTCTCAAAATTATTGTCTTTTCTATTTTTTAAAAAGCTTATTAAGCTTATCATTATTAACACTAGAATAATAATTGAAAGAATATAATTAAAAATTTTTTTCAAATTACTTTTCCTCCATTTATAAATACATAAATAAACATATTATTTTTTTATATTAACATATTATAGAATACTATATTTTACAGAATTTGTCAATATTATGTAAATTCACTTTTTATTATGTTTTCAAGCACAAAAAAGCATTCCAATAAAACTATTGGAATGCTTCTATTATTTGAATTCTTATCTAATTTCTTTATTTACTTTTTCAAATTTTATATAAAATACTATTGCTACAACTATTAGTGCAATTATAACATATAAAATTGTATCTTCAACACCTGTATAAGGAATGTCATCATCACTAGATGTATTATTCACTACATTATATCTAGAAGTATTAGTATTAGTATTATTTACTACATTATTTACTGTATTGTTAACTGTATTATTTACTGTTGGTGTGATAGGAACTATATTTAATACACCTGTGTTGTTTTCATTTGTAACATTAGCAGTATTTGTGTTATTTGAACCTATTGTAATAGTTGTAGATATATCTGAAGCATTTATTTCATTTTCACTATTTGATGCAACTATATTTGTAAATAAAATTGTTCCTGATTCTGCTGTAACTTCACTCTTTGTTTTAAAAGTAACTTGGAAAACAGCTTCTTCAGTTTTAACAAATGTAGTTTTAGTTAAAGTAATTTTTCCTGTTGTAGAATTAAATGTTGGACTCCAACTATTTAATCCTTCGATACTTGAATCTGTAATTTCTTCAAACACATCTGTATCATATTTTAATGTACCACTTAAAGTATTAATTCCATTTGTTCCAACATCTAGATTTGATACAAATACTCTTACAGTAAATTCTGTTGATTCATCAACTGATGTACTACTTGGATTCATTGTTGCAGAAAAGCTTAATGCATTTACAATAGTAGTATAAACCCAAACTAGTAATAATGCTATAATACTTATTTTTATAATTTTCTTTTTCATCTGAACACTCCTTTATTTAAGTATAACTATTGAATAAATAAAAATCAAGTTAAATTTATATATTTTATTTTACATTTATATTACAATAATATTTATATTTCATTATATAACTTAACCATTAAAGAAACATCAACTAAATTAACTTTTCCATCCACATTCATATCTGCTGCTTTTAATCTGTTTCCAGTTAATTCAAAGCCTTTATTTTCATTGTAATGCAAAATTAATTTAGATAAATCAGTTAATGTAAGAAGACCGTCTTCTTTAATATCACCTTTTACTATTATAACATATTCTTCTTTATTTGACAACACTATTTTCATGCCTGTTTTTACTAATTGATTATTATTATTAATTTCTTTATTTTCATCCTTAAAAGTAACATTAGCTGAATTTGTTTCTATATTGTTCAAAAACTTTGAAATACTAGTATTATAATCCACATTAGTTATATATTTATTTCCATCAATATTATATATTTTTGATGTTATAGTAATATTCTCTGGGTCTACTGTTGGATTTGGATCCACTGTTGGCTCTGGATCTACTGTTGGCTCTGGATCCACTGTTGGTTCTGGGTCTACTGTTGGTTCTGGATCTACTGTTGGTTCTGGATCTACTGTTGGTTCTGGGTCTACTGTTGGTTCTGGATCTACTGTTGGTTCTGGATCTACTGTTGGTTCTGGGTCTACTGTTGGTTCTGGATCTACTGTTGGCTCTGGATCTACTGTTGGTTCTGGATCTACTGTTGGTTCTGGGTCTACTGTTGGTTCTGGATCTACTGTTGGTTCTGGGTCTACTGTTGGTTCTGGATCTACTGTTGGTTCTGGATCTACTGTTGGCTCTGGATCTACTGTTGGTTCTGGATCTACTGTTGGTTCTGGGTCTACTGTTGGCTCTGGATCTACTGTTGGATCCGGATCTACTGGGGCTGGATCATCTGGGTCTATAGGTTCATATGGTTCTTCTGAACTTTTCAAATTAGTAAATGCTTTTATACAAACATCTGCTTTATTAGTATCTATTGTTCCAACATTAATTTCATTTAAATTCATCCATTCTGTACCATTAACAGATACAAAACTTTTATTTTCAGAGCTTACATTTTTATATGCTGTTCCTGCTTGAGGTCCCTCAACAGAAAAGTAAAATGAATTATCTTGGCAAGTTTGTTCAACTACAATTGAAAATTCAGAACTACTCAATTCTGTTGGTGTTATTCTAATTCTATGATAACCAGGCTCTAATACATTTACCTCATTATCTACTTTTATCAAATTATTTTTATCAAAATCAGAACCATTTGGATTAACATATATATTAATTGTAGAATATTTAGGAATTGTTACACCTACATAATTTAACATTTCCGGTTCTTCAGCTACTCTTGAAAATTTTGTACCAATATATCCTGTTGAAACGCTTCTAGTTCCAATGTTAAATACTCCACCAAATGTATCATATTGATAAATATTCTCAAAATTTATTTTTTTAGTTCCTGTAATTCCATACATTTCTTCTTCTATGAATTTATCTTCATATGAAACATATATATATCCATTATCAAAAGAAGTTTCACCATATGAGTTCAAACAAATATATGCACCATCTGCTAAAGGTTTAGCTCCTTCTGCAAAATTATCCTTAGAGTAATTGTCATCCCAACCAACTATTGCAATTGCATGGTCTCTTATTTTTGAATCGTCATTACAATTATATGCTGTAGCCTTAAATGGATTTGATTTATTATTGTAATATTGAGAATAATTTCCACCATTCATTGTAATAATAGCACCATTGCTAATAATATGCTGTTTAAACATATTTCTTACTGCTTGTAATTCTTCTGCTGAGTATTCATTATTTGAACCATCATAATATTTTACTGATGTTGTATTTCCACTTGAATTCTTTACATATTTTTTTACAACATTTGGAAAAACAATATAATCTGTAACAACAGTATCTACTTCTTGGTCTATATCATTAATACTAATTTTATTATAATTATTTTCAAATGGCATATTATCTTCTAATACTGCACCTTGTCCATTAATTAAATATGCTAAGCCAGAAATAGGTAAACCACCATCTTTTGCTTCTCTTTCAAGTCCCATTTCGTTTGTACCATCATAAAAGCTTTGAGAAGTTGCATAATCCATATGTCTTTCAGAAAAGTTCTCCAAGCTATTCTCGTAGTTAGATAATGCTATATTTGTTTCTAGTGCTTTAATTGTAGAAAAAGCCCAACATTCATTAGTATCCTTTTGATTTTCTACTCTTAAATTTAGATTATATGCTAATGTATATCTTGAATCTTGAGCAGATGCACCTAAGGTGTCTTTTAAGTTTGTTATACCATTAACTCCAAAATCTAACATAGAATATTTTCTTTTACTTCTATTTTTATATCTATTTAAGATATTTTCTGGAACTACTGTAGAAGAAGTTCTAGGCATTAGTTGTTTACTTTTTTCTTCTAGTGGTAAACTATTCCAACTCTCATATTCAGAATTTGTAACTAATTCAAATTCTGTTGCTAAAACGGTATTGGTTAAACTTATAATAACAAAAATAATCCCAATACAAATTATTTTAATTTTTTCATTTGATAATTTCATAATAACTCTTCCTTTTATATTTATTAATCATTAATTCATTAATAAAAAAATGTTCCACATATTAATTATACCACTTTTGGTACAAAAAATCAAATCAAAACCATGAGTTTCTAAGGTTATATGTTTTTTTATACTAATTTTTTATTACGGAAATACATCATTTAGAAATTATGTTAAATTTATGTAACTTTGCAAAAAAGCCTTGATGTAACGCAATTGTAATCATATCTTAATGATAATGATATGTATCTTAATAAACTTTTAAGTTATAATATAGTATATATTAGATTTTAAGGAGTTACAAATGAGTATTAATTCTGCCTTAAAAAAAGAAGGCATTAGAGTTGTTGGAAAACTAAATACTTTAGAAGTAAATAAAATTGCAACTATTATCTCAAAATCAATTGCAAATTCTTTTCCTGAACATAGTATTAACCAAAATGATCTATTTATTTCTATATCTAGGCTTAATATGTATATAGCTGAAATGCCAAACGATATGGCAATGGCTAAATATTTTTATAAAAATAATTCTATTTATTTCAGTAAAAACATGAACTTAGATGATCTTAATACTTTAGCCGTTCATGAATGTATACATTTTATGCAAGAATTAAAGAATAATTCTGGCAAACTACTTAGACTTGGATTATATAATCCAAAAACAGGTAATGGTATGGCAATAAATGAAGCTGCTGTTCAGCACATGGCTTCAGTTGCAACAGAAGCAAAAACTGATAATGTAAAATACTATAATATGGAATTATCAACAATAAGTCCAGATTTTTATCCTATACAAACTACTTTACTAAACGAAATGATTTATTTTACAGGTTCTTATGCTCTATATCATAGTACTTTTTATAGTAATGATGTTTTCAAAAACACATTTATTGCTAAATCAAGTGCAAAAACGTATTCAAAAATAGAAAAGAACTTTGACTTAATATTTGAATATGAAGCTTTGCTTTCAAATGAGATTCATAAACTTTCATTATACTCAAACAATACTGAAAAAGATGCAGAAAAAATTCAAAAAATTAATAATAAAATAGATTCACTAAAAAATATAATCTTTGAAAAAACATTAGAAACTCAAAACATTATTTTACAAAATTGTTTTGAAAAAGAGTTTAATTCTATTAGGACTATTGAAGATATTAAAAATTTTAGAGAACATTTATATAATTTCAAAAATGTATTAATATATGCTGAGAATTATAATTATTTTAATGAATTTTACATTGAAATGACAAATAGATTAGAAGAAAAACAAGAATTCATTGAAAAATATGGTAATATTTTAACTGCTCAATCTATAACAAATGAACTTACATCAGTACAAGAAAATACTTACGGATTCCAGTTTTTCAAAACATTGTTTTCAAAACTAAAACTTCTATTTGAAGAATTTGTAAGAGAAAAAGATTATTAATAAAATTGAAAATGGGGCTATAAAAAAGCCCCATTTTTTTATATTATAAAATTGTTCTTTTCTGCTTCTTTTTTTACAAGTTCTATGTCCTTCCAAAAGTCTAATTTTTTGCTTTCATCTCTAAGAAGTGCTGCTGGATGAAATGTTGGCATATATTTTATACCCTTTTTTTCAATCCATTTTCCTCTACTTGATGTTATTCCATAATTTTCGCCTATAATATTTTTAAGAGCAGTATTTCCTAAAAGCACTATAATTTTTGGCTTTATAAGTAGTACTTGGTTTCTTAAATAATCCATACATATCATTGCTTCTTGTTTTGAAGGTACTCTATTATTAGGTGGGCGGCATTTTACTATATTTGCAATATATACATTTTCTCTATTAATACCAAGTCCAATAAATGCTTGATTCATAAGTTTACCGGCTTTACCAACAAATGGAATCCCTTCCATATCTTCATCTGCTCCTGGTCCTTCACCAATAAACATTATATCAGCATTAATATTTCCAGTTCCAAATACTGAATTTGTCCTATTTTTACACAATTCGCACTTATTACATTTTTCTACAATTTTTTCTAATTCTTCCAAATTATCATACATTTTCTTAGTTATTCAATTCCTTCTATAATTTTATTTATAAACTTATTAATGCAGTGGCTAGCTTAAATTCTTTACCTTCTACTCTATATGAATTAATTTTATTAGAATTACAAACACTACATATTCCAGAATCTATAATATTTTCATCTTTTATTCCTAAGTCTTGAAGCAAAATTTTATTTATAAGAACAGTGTCTATTAAATATTTATTATTTGTATCTTTTTTTAAAATAAATTCATGAGTTTTATTTGTAAATGCAAAAATATATTCACATAAATCTTTTACATCAGTATCAACTTCAAAATGACATTTTCTAATACTAGGTGAAATGAAAACCAAAATATCTTCAGGATTACTTTTATAGCAATTAATCATTTTAACAACTGCTTTTTGAAGGATTTTCTGAAATGTACCTCTCCATCCAGAATGCACATTTGCTATTACTTTTTTTACAGGGTCATATATTAAAAATAAAATGCAATCAGCATTTGTACTAACTAATGTAATCCCTTTACTATCTGTTATTAGTCCATCAACATTTTCTAATTCTAATTTTTCCATAACTCTATTTATACATCTAACATTAGATGTATGTTTTTGAAGTGGTTTAACAAGTGTATTTACATCTAATCCAACAGCTGAAAAAATTTTTTTATAACTTTCTTTTTCCTCTGGAGAATTACTTCTAAAATTAATATTATCTCCCTTTAGTGTATATGCATGTTTTATTCCTAATTCTAATAGTTTTTTAAATTGAATATATTCAATTCCATTTTTTGAGTTATATAAAATATTTGCATTGTTAAACATAAAGTATATCTCCTCTTACTTAAAAATTCTAGGAACTCTATCTGATACCGTACTCATTATTTCATAATTTATAGTATTACATTTTTCTGCTATTTCATCTAAAGTAATTATATTATTGTCCCAAATATAAACATCATCACCAATTTTAACGTCTTTAATATTTGTAACATCAGCCATAAAACTATCCATACAAATATTTCCAACAATTTTTGCTCTTTGACCATTTATAGAAACATAACCTTCTTTAGCATATTCTCTTCTAAATCCATCTGCATATCCTATTGGAATCGTAGCAATTTTAGAATTTTTAGAGGTTATGTATTTTCTTGAGTATCCAATTGAAGTTCCTTCAGGAACTTCTTTTAAAAATGTAATTCTAGATTTCAATTTGCACACAGGTTTTAAAGGAATTTTTAAACCTGCTCCTTCAAATGGTTCATACCCATAAAGTATTATTCCTGGACGAGTTGCATTATAATATGCATTTTTATAATTTAAAATCCCATTTGAAGCTGAAATATGAATATATTTTAAATTTTCAAAATTCTTTTTTATTAAATTTACACCATTTTCAAATATTTCTATTTGCTTATTTGTATAGTCATCATCAAAATCTGCTGAAGACATATGTGAATAGACACCTTGAACAACAATTTTATCACATGATTTTACTTTATTTATATATTCTTCTAAATCATTTTCATCAATTCCTGTTCTTCCCATACCTGTTTCAAGTTCTAAATGTACTTTAATTTCATTTTTAGTATTAATGATTTTATCTAAGAATTCATTTGATGAAAGCCCTATTGTAATATTATAATTTGATATTTTTTCAATCTCATCTATATATGGCTGATTTATTACTAAAATTTCTTTTGAATATCCTAGTTTTCTTAATGTAACAGCCTCATCAACTAAAGCTACTGCAACAATATCAAATTTGTTTAATACTTCTATTCTTGTATTTATAAATGTTCCATATCCATTTGCTTTTATAATAGGAATAAGAGTAATATTATTCCCCACATACTTTTGTATCTGATTAACATTTTCTTCAAAAGCTTTTATATCTATTTCCATTATAGTTGGTCTTGT
>AUXO016446572.1_pt1 | contig 11738 bp, 5 predicted proteins | sample 768731 | NCBI WGS metagenome assembly AUXO01 (sample SAMN02715735, study PRJNA202380) | gut metagenome | biome: sheep rumen | host: Ovis aries | place: New Zealand: Palmerston North | reverse complement strand
TTATATATTGATAATTTGTCTTCACTGCAATCATAGGCTATGCTAAATACATCTTTATCTGTATATAATTTGGCAAAATCCATGTCATTATAAAGTTTTTCAACACGACTTTTCAACTTTTCTTCTTTTATTGATTTCAAGAATTCTTTTGCTACCATATAGCATGCTGCAAGGTTTCCATTATCTACTGATGATATATCATATGGCATCATCTTTTTCATTGTTTTTATGTTATACCAGTTATAGATAAATCCATTCCACTTTTCTAACTTTTCTATTGAAGTTATTATCTTATCAAGATAGAAACATGCTTTTTCTTTATCAATAAAGTTAAATGTATAGGCAGAAATAACAGCTGTAATTGACATTCCTATATCAGTTGGTGAAGTTTTAGAGTCAGTCATTATCTCTCTATTTAACTGGTAGTTATCAGGTATTAAATAATTATAATCTTCTTTTAGTAAACTTTCGAAGAAAGTCCATGTTCTTCTAGCTATTTCTGTTAATTTTTTAGTGTTCTTAGAATCTAATTCTATTTTCTTATTCTTTTCTTTACTTACTTTCCATAGTATGAAAGGTGCTAATAAGAAACATGCTGATACTAGTATTCCTACATAGGCATATTCAAGATTATATAAAGATGCTATTACAACAATAAATACCATTATATAATTTGGTTTAAAAGCGCTTATGTATGTCATTAATTTGTTGTTGATTGTTTTTGCTGCATCCTCTGCAGTAATCCAGTTTAATAGATTTTTGTGACTTATAAGCATTCTGTAAAGAGATTTAAATGCTGCATTTAAATGCATATAAGCAACATATGGCATAGTTATTAAATCTATAAATACACGTGCTACAAGTGCATTAGTTCCATACATTAATGATTCATAATGCTTAAACGAAGCTGTCGTTTTCTTTTCAATATTTAATATTTCTCTTAAATAAAATAGTATTGGTAAAAAAGTAACAACTATTGAAGTTATTAAACTTAAAAGAGGATTTCCAAAGAAGAAAGATAATACCATTAGAATTAGAAGTGAAGGTTTTACAAGTATTCTTCTTAAATTGTCAAATATTTTAAATTTTTCTACTTCATTAAGTTGGTTTTTTACTCTTACTCCATTTTTATTTCTTATTTTCTTTTTTAGCCATCCAAGTATTTGAATGTCTCCTCTAGTCCATCTATGTTGACGAGACATATCTACTAAAAATGAAGATGGGAAGTCGTCTATTAATTCTATGTCAGATGCAAATCCACATCTAATATAATTTCCTTCAAGTAAGTCATGACTAAGTATTAGGCTTTCTGGGAATCTTTCACCTATTACTGTTTCAAATACTTCAAGGTCATATATTCCTTTTCCCACAAAACTACCTTCATCAAATACATCTTGATAAAAGTTTGGGATTATAGATGAATATATATCAAATCCCCCAATTCCTGCAACTAGTTGTGAATATGTTGATTTGTTTGTTGACTCAATATCAACGCTTACTCTTGGTTGTACTATTCCATACCCACTAATAACTTTATCTTTTGTTTTATTTAAAACTGGTCTATTAGATGGATGAGCCATTAATCCAACAAGGCTTTGAGCTGTATTTAAAACAAGTTCTGTATCTTGGTCAAGTGTTATGACATATTTAATTTCTGTTCTTAATTCAGAAATAGTTTCAGAATATACATATTTCTGTTTGTCTTTATCAGATAGTTTTCCAAGAAGAAGTTTATTAAAATGCATTAATGCTCCACGTTTTCTTTCATATCCTAAAAACTTTCCTTCTGACTCAATAAAAACTCTTCTTCTATATAGGAAAAAGAATAAGTCTTTCCCATATTTTTGATTCAATTCATGAGCTTTTTTGATTCCATATTCAGATACTTCTTTATCATAGTCACAATCTCTTGTAATTGATTCAGCACAGTCGGCAAGAAGAGTAAAATATAAGTTTGGCGTTTTATTTGATAAATAATATTTTTCAAGTTGTAAAAACATATCGTCTATTTTTTTTGTATTTTTAACAATTGTAGGTATTACTACCATTGTAGAGTACTCTTTAGGAATTCCTCTTGAAAAATCATATTTAGGAAGAGATTTTGGTTTATTAAATCTCATAAATATTTTATTTATAAATTGCAATACGATATCACTTGTAGGAAATAATAATAGTATAAATGCTACCGGCCAAATAGTAAGAACATACTTAGACCAAATAAATGATATTATAATAGTTAAAGTAAGTATTAGAAAACTATATAGTTTATAAATTCGTTTTGTATTTTTCTTTTTAAAAATATAATCTGCAATTTCTTTATCTGTTTCTCTTACTTTTTCCATTATGTTATAAACATATTTATATTCATCTATTTTTTTTGTATTTTTAACTATTTGTCTTCTGTATAAGTTTTTTGACTCTTCTGTCATATTTTTATAAACAGAATCTGTTAATAATAGTTTTTCTGTTTTACTTATTTTGAAACATAAGTCATCATATTTTAGTCTTGATACTGTTCTTAAATTATTAAAAAGATTTGAAACTAATAAATCATCGTTAATACTAGATAAATGTTCATTATTTATAACTTCTTTTAAATCTACATGATTTTCTTCTAAATATCTATTCAATTTAACAAATATGTCGTTTGAAAATTCTCCAAATTCTTTTAAATTGGCATTAAGATTATATAAGTAATATGGATGTTTTATAAGATAATTATCTATTTTAACATAATCAGCTAAATCTATTTCAGGATTATTCATTCGATCATTATCAATTTTTGAAATTAGATCATTTACTTTTTTTAAATCATCTAATTTTTGTGCTCTCTTTTTACATAGACTATTTAATTCATCTACTAGAATCATTGAGATAAACGTTGGTATAACTGAAATTGAATTATATGAGAAATATATATTACTTTTATTCTGATATAAATTGATTTCTTTAATTATCATCGCTTTATCAAGATTATAATTGTGAGAGGAAAAGATATTTTTAAGAACATTATATACATTTTCATTCTCTGATAACATTTCTTTCATATTCTTTTTATTCTTAAATAATCTTTTAATTACGTTTCTTTGCTCCACAACCATATAAAAATTATCTATAATCCACTCATTTGTAGATCCTACAAAATTATGATTCTTGGTTAAAGTAACCAATTTTTCATAATAATTCTCTATATTTTTACAATTGTCTAGAAATTTAGAATATATTTTGTTCATACAGCTACTCCTTCAATATTTCTTTTAAATATTTATAAAACTAGTTATTAACATAATTATATCACAATATCAACCAATTATGATAGAATATTATTGATTATAAATGTGAAAATTTAGAGGAGATTTTATGAAAGAAAAGGCAATTTCAAAGTTATCATTTTTTGTTAATTCTGCTTTATTTTTTATAGTTGGTTTAACAATTATTTTTTTTAAATCAAATTATTTAAATTCTATTCACATATTAATTTCAAATTTATTAATTATCTTAGGTTTTATTACTTTATTTTTCAATATCATAAAATCTAAGAGACCAAGAGATATTTTACTTTCTATTACTACTTTCACTACAGGTATTTTCTTTTTAAATAATAAATCTAAGTTTCTTTCTATTTTTCCAATTATTTTTGGTATATATATGCTTATAAATGGTATTGTTAAATTTGCTTCTTATATAGTTTTTAAAAATTATGAGAAAACTAGTTATTACAAAGTGTTAATTAGCAGTCTTATAGATTTTGGTTTTAGTTATGTTATGATTAGTCATCCTTCTAAAAATATAGATAGGTTAACAATTATTTTAGGTCTTTATTTAATTCTATTTGGGCTTACTTATTTTTATGATTTTTTAAAAGAATGCTTTCCTACTTTTTTTGGTAAGAAAAGACGTTTCAGAGTAACTCTTCCAATAATTCTTGCAACATTTATTCCTTATGAAGTTTTATTATCTATTAATAAAGTTATAAATAGTTGGAAAACCCCTGTAAAAGTTTCTAATAAAGATACAAGTGGTGAAGTTGATCTTGAGATATTAATACATGTTAGAGAAAATGATAGTATAGGAAGAATGGGTCATGCTGATTTATGTTATAAAGGTAGAGTTTATTCTTATGGATGTTATGATGAAGAATCTAAAAGGATTCTAGGATCTAGTGGAAGTGGAACTCTATTTGAAATTAAAAATAAAGATAAGTATATCAAATATTGTAATAATAATTCTGATAAAACTATTTTTAGTTTTGGTATTACACTTACTAGTAACGAAAGAAAAAAAGTTGAAGAAAAACTAAGATTAATAAAAAAAGATTCATATAAATGGAATCCATTATTTAGTGATTCTAAAAAGAATAGTTATGCAGTTGAGCTAGTTGAAAAAACTAAAGCACAGTTTTATAAATTTAATAAAGGTAGTTATAAAACGTATTTCCTTTTTTCAACAAATTGTGTGAAACTTGTTGATGACGTTATAGGTGTTACTGGAAGCGATATATTAAAAATAAATGGGGTAATTACTCCAGGAACCTATTATAATTATTTGGATAAGGAGTTTAAGAGGAAAAATAGTAATGTTATATCTAAAGAAATATATTCTAAAACAAAGTAAAACATCGTTAAAAAATTAACGATGTTTTACTTATTATTAATCTCCAACAAATGTAATTCTTGCAAGTCCATCATAAGAACCACAAGCATTATTTGTAAATCTTTTACATCCGTATGCGCTTGTACAAGTGCTTCCCCATCTATCACTATCATTTTTGGTATTACATCCCCATATACGATTATTTTCAGCAGTTGATGTTGCAGATGAAGTTATGTAGTTAGTTCCATTATATGAATAATTTCCACAAGCATCTGAAGTGTTGGCATATGTTTTTCCTCCATAGTAGCCACCACCACCACCGCCAGTTCCGCAATTTCCTCCATAGATACCAGCTTCTCCAGTACCATTAGAAGTGTGGGTTGCACTATTAGAATTTGTAGCAACTTTACTATTACTTAATACATCAGCATTACTATATGCAGTATCCCATCCGATACTTCCAGCTCCTCCTCCAGCAACTAATATTCTTGTACTTGCTGCAGTTCCTGTTCTAAAGTCAGTGGCACCTCCGCCACCTCCACCTGGATCGTGCTTATAGTATTCTGGTTCGTCCCATTCTGGTTCGTTATCTCCACCACTGCAGTCTTTTCCACCTACTCCACCACCGTTCCATCCGGCAAGTCCTCCTGGGCTGTGAAATTTTTCAAGACATACTCCAGATATTCCAACATATTGAACATAGTTTTTCTTAGCAGCAGTATGTCCACCATCACCACCTGCTCCACCTACATAAACATAGTAAGTAGTTCCTTTTGTTAATTCTAAGGTAGCAGTAACCTTATTTCCTCTTCCACCTGGTGTATATTTTCCATCCATTCTTCCTCGGCCACCCTGTGCACCCCATAATTCAATTTTGTATTTTCCAGTATATGTTGGTTTAAATGTTTGTGATGCTCCTGTATAGTACAAGTTTGTTGGTGTTTTACTTCCCCATATAGCATAAAGTGTCATGTTTCCTGTCAATGAAACAGAAGCACGATTTCTATATACAACTGTTCCTGATGCTGATTTTGCCCATCCAACAAAACCATAATCGGTACGAGTAAAACTATTTGCATTTAATGTAACTGTATTATCTTCAAGTCCAGTTTGGGTTCCCATAGTTCCAGTTCCACCATTGGCTAGATATGTTATTGTATATTCCACATTCTCCCAATGAGCATATAATGTTTGATTTGCTGAACCTGCTTGGGTTTGATTTTCTAAAACTTGAACACCTCCAGTTTGACTTGTATACCATCCTCCAAACTCAATATTTCCTCTTGTTGGTGTAGGAAGTGAAGTATAAGTTTGTCCTTGTGGTATAACTAACTTACATTCTCCATCAGCTAAGATAAATGGGTTTGGACAAGTTGAAGATGTCCAAGCATCTCCTTTATTCAAATTGAATGTTATTACTGTATCAGATGTTGTTTCTATAACATATGGATTTTGTCTTGTTCCATCACCTAAAATGTATTCAGTTCCTTCAATTAAAGAAATAGCTGGTCTTACTCCATATGTTCTTAATGAATTATAATCTGTTAAAGCCCCATTTGTATCAGTAATCCCTAAATGTGATAAATGATAACTGAAGAATTTTGGAGTGCCGTTCCAATAGTAATCTCCTACATTTCTTAGAATATCATTGTTTAACAGATTCATTTCGTTGCTTGTTAATAAACCTGTTTTATAATTCAAACTTGCTGCTTCATTAGCAGTTGAAAACTTGTCAGTAGAATTAGTACAACTCAAATCAATGGTATTGTCATTGCCTTTAAAATATAAATACTTTGTTGTATCTCCTCCACTACCATTCCATCCATTAAGTGTATTAATTGTTCTATCATTACAGTAAATTGTATCTTCAATATAATTATTATATGGCAGTAAATTCATTGCATACCAGGCTTCTATTTCACCCTTTATATTAGAGTTATACCTATTTACATTACTACTATTTAACATAGAATTTAATGCGTCTTGGACATTAGTTGTTCCATCTGTTAATTTAATGTAATACATACTATCACTTCCTGTGTAGTAATGCACATATGCAAGTTCTGTACATGTTGTTGCATTATCAGTTAAACATGTGTAATGATGAGTTGACAAGGTTGTTAGATTATTTGAAATTTTCACTGGATTTGTTAAAGTGTATTGAGTTCCATTCCATGTTGCACCTGTTCCAAAATATGCATTTCCGGTTGGAGTATATGTTAGGTAATTATAAACAGTATTAAATTTATATCCCACCATGGCAGGAGATCTTGGATTTCCATTAAATGGGCTCGTTCCTATTTCACTATAATTAACAGTATTTCCAATAGTGTAACTTGTTACATATCCCGTTGTTGAATTTACATATCCATCAATGTGATAAAGTGTTGAACAAGTAGTATTAGTTCCATTTGCACATGTGTATCTTCCAATTATTACATGAAAGTTTGCATCAGACCAAGTTTTAGTGAATAGACTACCTTTAACGGTAAAATTATTTGTTGATGGATTATACTCGTAAGTTGTTCCATATACATAAGATGAATTAAGAGCTTTATTTGTTCCATCTGTTCCTATTACTCCTGTATGAGCTCCTCTTGTTGATAAACATTTATTGTCAACTGCTTCTCCATTATAAAGGAGTTTTACTCCACCTGTATCAGTAGTTCTTATCATCTGCCAACAGAAACCTGCAAATATTACGTTATTTTTATCAAGTATTGCATTAGCATTATTATCGCTTGTTGCTTTCCAATAATAAATATTCTTAGTACCAGGGCTCATTGAATCTTGATGAGATCCGGTATATGTAGTTGCATATTCTCCTTCATTTGCTGCTTTTTCTAAAACATAGTATAAAGTTAGCGGATATGATAATATATTACTAGAATTTATATTCAATAAAGTTTGTAGAGATGAATATCCAATTGATACTGATGAAATCAAAAGTAATATTGCAACAAATATATAAGTTTTTATTTTTTCTTCAAGTTTTCCCCTCATTTTCAATTTCCCTTCTTATTTATTTAAAAATGCAATTATTCTCATATATATTTATTAAATATTCTACTTCTTTCTTTTTTTCCATTATTTTATTTAATAAATGTTCTTTAAATATTTTTCTGTTACTATATTTAAGTATTAACAAATGCATTTCTGTTAAAATTTTATTTAATTCTTTGTAACTATTATTTTTACCTATTACATTGTCAAACATTGTAGGTATTTCATCAATAAAGCCTTTGAATCTTAAATTATTGATTGTTGGAGCAAAAGTTTTATTATCTATTAGTCCTTTACAAATGCTTTTTTGAAAAGCATAGGCATCTGATATATATCCGTTATCTCCAATTTCTATTTTCAAGTTATAAAGCATATTTGCAAGTTCTGAGTTTTCTATATTATATTTTCCAAAGTTATTTATTATATTTATTATTTCTTCTGTTTGACTTGTATTTAATATTTCTTCTAGTGCTATTTCATCTGATTTTTTTAAAAATTTCATTGTAGATTTATCATATATTAGATTGCTTAAACCAGTTCTTACTTTAATATATTTGTCATCATATTTTATTTCATTATTAATTGAATTAATTGCATGATTAAATTCATGAACTATATTATCTATTAAAGTAGGTATTGTATTCTCACTATAATTATTTATTACTATATATTTATCTGTATAATATGAGGTATTTTCTTTTTTTAAAATTCTATTAAATGATGCAGTTACTATTCCTTCTTTATGATTGCTTTTATATATTTTTACTTTTCTAAAGCAATCAAGTATTAGAGTTTCATTGTTAGCCTTATATTTATATATAAAAGCAGGTACGATTACATACAAAAGATGTCTTATATTTGAATCATATCTAAGTTCTTTAGAAATTTCATCAACATAAGAAATATATTTATTAAAGAATAGATTTATATTTTCATCATTTAGGTTCATACTATCACCATTGTAATTATATCATTTATTTTTTATTTATTAAAGATGCTCTAGTTATTATTTCACTTCCATATTTATCTTTTATTTTATCAATTGCTTTTTGTACTTTTTCACTTTCTTCACTATTGTTTGCTTTATTAAATAAGTCACTTTGTAATACTCTATTTGTGGTTAGATTAGAAAGTCTTATTCCTATGTTTCTAATTTTTTCAAAGTTCCATGTTTTATATAAGTTATTAAGTACAGCTTCATAAATATCGTCATTTGAATTTATTGGGTATTTTGTGCTACTTTGTTTTGAAGATGTTATAAAATCGTATGTTTTAATTGTTACTGCAACAACGCTTGCATATAGTCCTTTTCTTCTTAATGATCTTCCAACTTCATCCGTTTGTTTCATGAGGATACTTTTAACATAATCAATGTCATCTGTATCTTTTTGAAGAGTCCAAGATATGCTTATACTTTTATTTTCTTGAATGCTAGAATCGACAATACTATCATCTATTCCATTAGCTCTTTGCCAAATATCTTCTCCATATGAATTAAAAACTCTTATTAGTTTTTCTTTATCAGTTTTTGCTACATCACCAATGGTGTTGTATCCCATTTTTCTTAGTTTTTCACTTGTCTTTTTACCGACCATGAATAACTCTTCTATTGGTAGTGGCCACATTTTGGATTCTATTTCATTATTAAATAAAGTGTGTACTTTATTTGGTTTTTCAAAATCACTAGCCATTTTTGCACATAATTTATTATTGGCTATTCCAATATTAACAGTAAAGCCAAATTTTTGATAAATCTCGTCTTTTATTTTGTAAGCTAGTTCTATTATATTGTTATATAGATAATGTGTTCCAGTAAAGTCTACAAAGCATTCATCTATTGAAAATCTTTCTATAGTCGGTGAGAAATTACTAATGTATTCAAACATTTTATTAGACATTTCTTTATAATATTTTCTATCAGCTTGGAAGGTTTGTAAATTTGGGCATTTTTTTCTTGCTTGATATAATGTTTCAGCTGTTTTAATTCCTAGTTTCTTTGCTACTGGAGATTTTGCTAAAACTATTCCGTGTCGCGTTTGTTCATCTCCTGCTATTACAGAAGGTATTTCTCTAATATCAATTTTATATCCTTCTTTTAAAAGTTTGACAGCTGTCCACGATAAGAAGGCATTATTAACATCTATATGTAAAATAATTCTTTCCACAGATATCACCTACTTTTCTTATACAAAAAATCCACGAATTATCGTAGACTTTTATACTAAATCAGATAAACAGAATGTTGCATATAGAGGAATATATCTTATTCCTTTTTTTATGCAAAAATTATCTTGTGTAATTCTAATAGATTCTTGTGGCTTATATTTATTTATGTATACTGATAAAGCTTTTGATTTTGTCTTAGTAAATGGTACTAGTTCAATTGGAATTATATTTCCAGTTCTAGTTTGTATTACAAAATCTACAAATGCTTTTCCTTCAGATTGATAATAGAATAGTGAGTATCCAGCACTTATTAAGGAAATGGCTACACTATTTTCATATAATACTTTTCTTATTTCTTCATCTATTGTAAATTGTTTTGCATTAATATTTAATTTTTTAAAAAGTAATCCAGTATCATTCATATAAACTTTAAAGTTATCTTTATCTTTATAGTTGCTTATAGGTGATTTTATGTCTTGTAATTTATAGCACTTATATATGAATCCATTATTATGTAAAAATGTTAATGCGTTTTCGTATTCTTTGCTTCTTCCTCCATCTTTAATAAGTCCATATTGAAATTTTTTATTTGATTTAGATAGTTGAAAAGGAATACTATCATATACATCATTACTTCTTGTAATGTCTATTAAATTGTCTTGTAGCGACATTTCTTTTTTATATGAGTCAATTATTTTATCAAATGCAGAATTTAATAAGTGAATGTTTTTTTCTCTACTTAATAGGTCTATTGCTTCAGGCATTCCTCCTGTTATGACATAAGAGTTATAATATTCCATTGCAACTTTATGAAATGGGTTTTTAGTATTATTTTTAAAGCAATTTTTTATGAAATCAACTAATTCTTCTTTTCCAACAGCTTTTAAATATTCTTCAAAGTCCATTGGAAGCATTGACTTAAATTGTAATTCTACTCCTTTAAATTTAGATAAGTTATCTCGTAAAGAAGTTATTAGTATTACATGGTAATCATTTTTAAATTTACCAATTGTTTTTATGGTATTAACTATTTCAACATCATTAACGTTATCAAGGACAACAAGAGTATCATCCTTAGCAATATCTTGATTAGTTAATTCAGATAATTTAGAAATTATTCCATCAATTGTATTTTGTTTTTTTAATGCTTCAACTAATTTTTTGTTATTGTCTGTATCGATATAGACTACATTGTTATAATTATCTTCACCAAATTTTAAAACCGTATAAGTCTTTCCTACTTGTTTACTTCCATATACAACAAGAGGTTTTCTGTTTGGATCAAGTTGCCAATGTTCAAGGAATTTTACTATTTTACGCTCCATAAAGTGCCCTCCTATATCATTTTTTTATATTTATATTATATATTTAACAGATAATTAAGTCAAGTGAAGATATTGTGATAAAGAAAAAAGTGGAATAATCCACTTAATTAATTCTAGTTATAAATATCTACATACACAGTTTGATGTAATTATATTTTACTTTGTATTCAAAATTTAGTTTAATATGACAGAAAGCATAAACAATACTAACTACTCAGACTATTTAGGATCAGGTACGACGCATTTTGGGTTTTCTAAAGAAGATATGTCACATCTCCAATTACTCTCGTTCTCTTTTGCATATACATATCCACTATCATAGGAACCAGCTTCAAATATTTCATTTTTACATTCATAATGTTTGAGTGCACCAGTAGTTCCTTCTTTGCATTTACTTGCTCCAAATGCGCTATCAAGTATTGCTTTATTAGATTGGTAACTATCTCCATTGTCTCCTCCAATTAAATAGTATTCTTGATTATTTAATTTAAATCCTACAGATGTTGATGGATTTCTTCCAGTTATATATCTTAGATAATTCAAATGTCCTTCTGCCTCCATTGCTTCATTTGCTGTTTCATATAAAACAGGATCATCTCCTCCTAAAGCAGAGTATCCAGTTTTAAACTCAGAACATTTTTCATAATCATC
>AUXO013333605.1_pt1 | contig 11738 bp, 8 predicted proteins | sample 768731 | NCBI WGS metagenome assembly AUXO01 (sample SAMN02715735, study PRJNA202380) | gut metagenome | biome: sheep rumen | host: Ovis aries | place: New Zealand: Palmerston North | reverse complement strand
AAATCGTTGTCAAATTCGTTTCTGTCCATTAAATGCTTAACCTCCTGCTACCTGTCCGTTCTCAATATGGTACAGCTGATCGATCTCAAATCTATTATTTACAAATTCATCCAGTCCCGTGCAGGTGATCATTGTCTGAATCCCGCCGATCGTATTCATAAGGTAATTCTGCCTGCTGCTGTCCAGTTCGGAGAGAACATCATCCAGCATCAGAACCGGCTTTTCTCCGATCAGTCTTGTGACAAGTTCGATCTCTGACAGCTTCAGAGACAGCGCGCATGTCCTCTGCTGTCCCTGAGATCCGAATCTCCTCAGGTCAATGTCGTTTCCCACAAATGAAAAATCATCTCTGTGAGGACCGACATTGGTATTCCTGGTCATTTTGTCTCTCTCTCTGGATCTTTGAAGGTCTGACGCGAGTTCCTCGGCCATACTGTTGGGCTCATAGGAAATGATCAGCTTCTCTCTCCCCCCGGAGAGCTTCTCGTGAATTGATTCCACGATCTCTGCCAGTTCCTCTATAAACTCTTTTCTTCTGTTAATAATCCTGGATCCGTATGTGATAAGCTGATCATCCCAAACGTCCAAAGTGTCTGCCAGCTGCGGAAACTGCCAGACATCTTTTAGAAGCTTATTTCTCTGTTCAACAGCTTTATTATATTGACTCAGATCATGAAGATAGGACTTATCCAGCTGACACAGTTCCATATCCATGAAACGGCGCCTCTGCGCCGGGCCGTCCTTAACAATGCTGAGGTCTTCCGGTGAAAAGAAGACGATATGCAAAAGCCCGATCAGTTCGGAAGCTCTGCGAATCTTCTGTTTATTGATCGCAACACCTTTCGATTTGCTCTTCTTAAGGTGCATATCCACCTGATAATCCAGATCATTTTTGATCAAAACAGTGCGGATATGTGCTTCCTCCTGCCCGAACCTGATCAGATCTCTGTCCTTTACCCCTCTGTGGGATTTGGTAGTGGAGATCATATAGAGAGATTCCAGAATATTTGTCTTTCCCTGCGCATTGTCCCCGTAGAAAATATTCGTTCCTTCAGACAGCTCCAGATGAAGTGACTCATAGTTTCTGAAATTTAAAAGATCCAATGTCTTTATGATCATATAAACTGATTACTCCGATGCCCGCACGGTGAAAGTATTTCCCTCTGCGGAGAAAACGTCGCCGTCTCTGAGTTTCTTCCCCCTTCTGGTCTCCGTCTCTCCGTTTACAAGAACCAGTCCGTCCTCGATCAGAGTCTTCGCCTCAATTCCGGAGGAAGCGATTCCGGCAAGCTTGAGGGCCTGCCCGAGTTTGATATATTCATCCCTGATTTGTAATTCCATTTTTTTATTCCGCTCTTTAAGTATTTCGTTTGAGGGCCCGCAGAGCGGGCCTCTTTGCCGAATCAGTCGATCGTAATGAAGTTTACGGGGAGGATCAGATAGCAGTACTTCTCCTCATCATCCCTGATAAAGCAGGGAGCCTTGGGACTTACCAGATAGAGCGTGATTTCCTCGCTGTCGATTGCCCGGAGCGCATCGATCAGGAACTTGGGATTGAATCCGATATTCATGTCGATTCCGTCCTTGGTGATCTCGATCACTTCATCCATGCTTCCGATCGTCGTATTGATCTTAAGCTCCATGCTCTCTTCGCCGATCATAATGATGACAGGCTTCTTGTCCTCTTCCTTGACAAGGAGCGTTGCTCTGTCAATGCAGCTGAGGAACTCTTTCCTCTGAACCTTGATCCTTGTCTGATAACTGCTGGAGAGCATCTTGTCGATCCTGTAATACTCTCCGTCGATAAGGCGAGATACGACTACCGTGTCATCAAACTCGAACATTGCGTGTTTGTCGTCAAAATAGATATTGACGTTCTTGTCTGTGTCACCCGAAAGGATCTTGCTGATCTCACTGAGCGTCTTTCCGGGGATGATGACTTTTCTGTCCTCATAAGAATTGCTCAGTTCCACATTTCTGATCGCAATGCGGTGTCCGTCGAGGGCGACCATCCTGAGCCGGTTGTCCCTGATTTCTAAGAGCTCGCCGGTCATCATTCCGCTGCTCTCGTTTCCGGAAATGGAAAAGATCGTTCTGTTGATCAGATCTCTCAAAGTGTACTGGGATACCTTGACTTCATTCTGTCTCTCGATGTCGGGAAGGTAGGAAAAGTCCGTTCCGTCCTTTCCCAAAATGGTAAACTTGGCTTTCTGGCAGGTGATCGTGATCTTCTCCCCTTCTGTGGAGATAACAACGTCATCATCCGGAAGCTTTCTTACGATATTGGAAAAGATCTGCGCATCTACGGCAATGATTCCTCTGTTGATGATGATTCCGGGAACCTTGGTCTCAATTCCGAGTTCCATATCATTGGCAATGAGCCTGATGTCACTGACCGATGCGTCGATCAGGATACATTCAAGAATAGACATTGTGGTCTTACTGGGTACGGCCTTGGATACAATCTGTATTCCCTGTAAAAGATTCGATTTGGCAATTCTCAGTTCCATAAATTCATTCCTTCCCAAAACTGTGTAGGTATCCTCAGTCTGAAAATCCCCTGTGCGCGCTATATGTATAGTTAAGATCGTAATCTTAGTATATAGGGCTCGGGGAAATGAGGATAACCATTATTCATTATAGTATTTTCCGAGTTAAATTACAATCTGGAGGTGTGGAAATAACGGCGATTTAGCGGTTTAAAATCGATTTGTTGTCCACATCCGTAAACAGGTGTATGTGGGGTGGGTAAAATGCCCTTAAAACGGAAATTTGAGGGTATCCACATGAAAAATCATTAATCCGCCAGAATTCCTCATCCAATCCACAAACTTGTCCACAAAGATCGTGCCGGTCAGGGCTTGATATTGAGTTTCTTCAGGATCACATCCACATTGCCCTTTAGTTCATCGTTGTCAGAGAGGTCATTTTTGATCTTGTTGGCCCCGTGCATGATCGTGGAGTGATCCTTCTTGCCGAGCATCTTGGCAATGGCGTCATAGGTGATGTCTGTGTAGTTCTTGCACAGATACATGATGACCTGTCTGGGGATGACGATCTCACTGTCTTTTTTCTGGGAGACGATCGCCGCGGGCTTTACGCCATAGTGATCGCAGACGACCATCATGATCCTCTCAGGTGTCACGACATCGTTCTTCTCCGGGTAGATCATATCCTTGAGGGCGTCCTTGGCATTTTCAAGAGTGACCTCCACGTGGTTGAGCCTCGCGTAGGCGTCGATCTTCTTGATTGCCCCCTCCAGCTCACGGATATTGGACTTAATATTGGTAGCGATGTATTCAAGGACCTGGTCATCGACCGTAGTACGGGAGCTCTCCACATTCTTTCTGAGGATGGCCATCCTGGTCTCGTAACTGGGCGGCTGGATGTCCGCGATGAGTCCCCACTCGAAACGGGAACGGAATCTCTCATCGAGTGTTTCCATCTCCTTGGGCGGGCGGTCCGACGACAGAACGATCTGTTTGCCGGCCTGGTGCAGCTCATTGAAGGTGTGGAAGAACTCTTCCTGTGTCGACTCTTTTCCTATTATAAACTGTATGTCATCGATCAGAAGAACATCGACAGTTCTGTACTTATCGCGGAGCCTTGCCATGGAGGAAGAATTTCCGCTTCGGATGGATTCGATCACTTCATTTGTAAACTGTTCGGATGTGACATACAAAACCCTCATATCAGGATTTTGTTCTAATATAAAGTGTCCGACAGAATGCATGAGGTGCGTCTTTCCGAGTCCCGCGCCTCCGTACAGGAAAAGGGGATTGTAGGTATTGCCGGGAGACTCCGAAACGGCAAGGCACGCGGAATGGGCAAACATATTGTTGCTTCCGACGATGAAAGTGTCGAACCGGTACTTGGGATTTAAGTGAGCGTCCTCGATCTTGACCCTGTTTGTATTCTTCACGGGCGCAGGCTCACTGACAGGTGCTGCCTCGTGGGTCTCAAGAACAAACTTTACATCGTATTCTTCGCCGATCAGCTCGGAAATCGTAAAACGGAAAAGGTCGCTGTAGTTCTTGGAGATGTAAGTGAGCTTGATCTGGTTGTCGGAGGGAATCCTGATGATGACTTCGTTTTCCCTGATGTCCGCGATCTCAAGATCCTCGATCCATGTCTTATAGGAGATATTGCTCAGCTCGTAAGCGTCCCTGATGTGTTCCTTAATATTCTGCCAGCTTTGTCTTATGATCTCATTGTTCATCGTATTCCCCGCTATTTCTGAAAAAATATAGTGTTTCCTTGATTTGTTACCGATATGAAAACAAATATGTAATATCTGTTTATTGTGTTATTTATCGCAGTTGGGAGGAATCTGCCAACACCCTCCCATCCTATGAGACTGAATTGTATTTTAATATAAATGTAAAAATTGTTCAAATTTGTCAAGGTTCAGAAAAATGTTGATAAAAATGTGGATAACATATTTTTTAATGAGAAATCCACCACGAAAAAATGGACATAAACGGTTGAAAAAATAAGGAAAAAAGCTCAAATGTGGATAAAAAAGGGGCAAAAAACAGAGTTATCCACAACATTTCCACAAATTGTGGATATAGGGATAGTAACAATGTGGAAATGTGGATAACCCGGATTACCCCTATATCTTGTAAAAAAAAATTTTGATATTCAATATCTAGAATTCCCAAAAAGCCCTTAAAATAAAGCTTTTTTAAGTATTTTTACTTGACCGTGCCCATAAAAATCTATATAATTAGAATGCTGTTTGCCACACAGGACAGCAGATGGCCCGCAGGAGAGACTGCCTGTGAAGATCTCTCTTTTCAGGGCGGCGGCATAAGCCGCACATCTACAGAGCGTGATCGTTCCGATCATGACAACCGTTAAGAAGATAAACAAGAGGAAAACAACTTTAAGGAGGATACCATACATGAAAATGACATTTCAGCCCAAGAAGAGACAGCGCTCCAAGGTTCATGGATTCAGATCCAGAATGAGCACCCCCGGCGGAAGAAAAGTTCTCGCAGCAAGAAGAGCGAAGGGCAGAAAGAAATTAACCGTTTGACAGACAACCAGAAAAGCCGCAGCAATGTGGCTTTCTTTGTTATGTTTAGGGTATTGCGGAAATGGAATCTTTGAAGAAAAACGATGATTTCAGAAAATGCTACAACACCGGGAAATCCTATGTGAACCGATACCTTGTCCTTTATGTGTGTGGAAATGACAAGGGAAAAAACCGGATCGGTATATCGGTCAGCAAAAAGGTGGGAAACAGCATCGTCAGGCACAGGGTCACAAGAAAGATCCGGGAAATCTATCGGCTGCATGAGCATATGTTCAATAGTGGTTTGGACATGGTAGTCGTGGCGCGGACCAGGGCGAAAGATGCCGACTATCACAGGATAGAGGGCGCGCTTCTCAATTTGGCGGGAAAGGCTGGAATCTATGATCAAAAATCTGATGATCGCAATGATTAAGTTCTACAGAAAATATCTCTCTCCTTTAAAGAGTACCAAATGCCCTTATATTCCCACATGCTCGGAGTACGGACTCGAGGCAGTGGAAAAATACGGGGCTCTTAAAGGAGGGCTTCTTGCATTGTGGAGAATAATAAGATGCAATCCGTTTTCACATGGAGGATATGATCCCGTACCCTGAAGAGGTCCCTCAAGGGGACACTATTTTGACTAATCCTGAAGGAGGATTATATGTTTTTAACTAAGTCCAGCGGAATGATAATCGGACCTATCGCAAGTTTGCTCGGAATGTTTATGAACGGAATTTTCTTTGTTCTTAACAAGCTCGGAATTCCCAACATCGGTCTGGCTATCATCATTATGACCATATTGATCTATATGGCAATGCTGCCGCTGACCATCAAGCAGCAGAAGTTTTCCAAGCTTCAGCGAAAGATGCAGCCGGAGCTCAACAAGATCAACAAGAAGTATGAGGGCCGCAAGGACCAGGAGTCCATGGAAAGACAGCAGGCGGAGATCAAAGAAGTCTATTCCAAATACGGCGTATCCGCAACCGGAAGCTGCGTACAGCTCCTGATCCAGATGCCCATCCTTCTTGCTCTTTACCGCGTGTTTTACAATATCCCTGCTTATGTTCCCATGGTCAAGCAGGTGTTCTTCCCTCTCGTGGACAAACTGATCGAAGCGGATGCAGGAAGTTATCTGCAGGCTACCAATGCAGCCAGATACTTCGCAAAGCAGTTTGAAAATGAGTCTTACACATCCGGTGTTACGGAATATGTGCAGAATACATTCATCGACGTACTCAATAAGTTCAACACTGCGGACTGGACAGCTCTGAGTGAGAAGTTTTCAAGCCTTCAGGCGGATATCACGAACACAGTGACAAATCTGACCAGATACAACAGCTTCCTTGGTCTGAATATGGCAAACTCTCCCTCCTCCCTGTTCAGAGAGGCAATCGCCAATAAGGCTTATCTGCTTGTGATCGTTGCCTTTATTATTCCTGTACTTGCTGCTCTCACCCAGTATCTCAACGTCGCTCTGATGCCCCAGGCACCCCAGGGAGACGGCAATGACCAGATGAATCAGACCATGAAGTCCATGAATGTCATGATGCCTCTTATGTCTGCCTTCTTCTGCTGGAGTCTTCCCAACGGTATGGGCATCTACTGGATCGCCGGTGCTGTGATCCGCTGCATCCAGCAGGTCGTGATCAATAAGCACATCGACAAGATGGACATCGACGCAATGGTCGAAAAGAATCTTGAGAAGATAAGGGAAAAGGAAGCTAAGGAAGGCAAAAAGGACAAGAGCCGCGTAAGCAGCAGCACAATGAGCACCTATTCTTCTATGAATACCAGAAGAATGAAGGATAAGTCCAGTACTGCCGTAAGCGCGGATTCTGAGAAGAAAGCGCAGCAGGCAAGACAGACAAACGGCAAAAAATATAAAGCCGGAAGTCTTGCAGCGAAGGCCAATATGGTCAACCAGTTCAATGAATCAAGCGCGCCTTCGAAGAAGCAGGATAAGAAAGAGGATAAGAGAGGATAAGATATGTCGCAGGAATATATCGAAATAACAGAAAAAACTGTAGACGATGCCATTACCGCGGCCTGCCGGAAGCTGTCCGTGACCAGCAATCGCCTGGACTACATCGTTGTACAGAGAGAAAAATCCGGATTTCTCGGGTTCGGTGCCAAGCCTGCTATCATTAAAGCCAGAGTAAAGGATGCCGCTGATGCGGCACAGGCTATACTTGACGATGTGATCATGAAAGCCGAGAAGAAAGTTGTCGATCAGGCCGAAAAGAAAACTGCCGCCTCTTCGGAAAAAGCAGAGAACAGGCAGGCCAAAAAGCCTGAAAAACCGGCCAAGACCGAGAAAAAAGAGACAGCAAAGGCAGTAAAGACACAGAAGAAAGAAGCTGACCAGACACAGAAGGCCGAGAAGAAAGCAGAGAAGGATAAAGAAAAAGAGGGAAAGAAAAACGTCAGGAAGAATAAGAAAAAATCTCCTGCCCCTCAGAAAGCAGCTGCGAAAGATCCTTTTGAGAAAGAGTCTTCCGATCACAAGCCTGCGGAAACCGAAGCGGCCGCTGCATCCGTAAGTGCGGAAACCGCGGTTCAGGCACCTGAAGAGGGCGAAAAGGCTGCTCCTTCTCCCAAAAAGAAAGTGGTCATTCCTCAGCTCACGGATGAAAAGATCGCGGAGATCAAGAAGATCGCGCATGATTTCCTGATCGATATCTTCGGGGCAATGGATATGGATGTTGTGATCACAGAGGATTATCAGAAGGATACCGGAATTCTCACAGTCGATATGGAAGGTGAGGACATGGGCGTTCTGATCGGAAAGAGAGGCCAGACTCTCGATTCCCTTCAGTATCTTCTCTCCCTTGTCGTCAACAAAGATGTGGACGGATATATCCATGTTAAGGCTGACACAGAGAACTACAGAGAAAGAAGAAAGAAGACGCTCGAGAATCTTGCCAAGAACATTGCCTTTAAGGTAAAGAGGACAAGACAGCCCGCAGCTCTTGAGCCCATGAATCCCTATGAGAGAAGGATCATCCACTCTGCTCTTCAGAATGAGAAGTACATCATAACTTACAGTGAGGGCGAAGAACCCTTCCGTAAAGTGATCGTAGATCTCAAGAAGGATGAGAACGGGGAAGATCTCCTCAAAGAGGAGCGCTTTGAAAAAGGCGGCCGCGGAAGGGGCGGCAAAGGCGGAAGAGGCCGCGGAGGAAGAAGGGGACGCGATAACCGCGGCTCCAGAAACAACCGCCGCAGCGAAGACAACGCCGGTGACAGCCAGGCATCAGAGAGCAGGGAATCTTTTGAGGAATAAGAGTTAATCAGCATTTTACGATTGCTGCGTTTGGAACGGTCAGTTTCGGACGCAGCAATTTTTTGGCCATAAAACAGAAGATCACCTGTAAACTGCGGACTCCGGCTTCGGAATTGACTCTCCTCTTTCATTTATCGCGGGATTATTGTATTCTGAAATTTGAAACAGTTCATTAATCTTTTAAGGAGGCGTCAGGCGCCATGGCTCTTACATACGATCATGCCCAAACAGATACGATCGCGGCAATCGCGACAGCGATGTCAGAGGCGGGTATAGGAATCATCAGGATCAGCGGACCCGAAGCTTCTGCAATCGGATCCCTTCTCTACCGAACGCCCGGAAGGAAGAAGACTGACATCTCGATGTGGAAACCCGGAACGATCCGCTTTGGCTACATTGTGGAGACGGACAAGGATGGGAAGGAAAACCTGATCGATGAAGTCATGCTCTCCTGGATGAAGAGTCCCCACAGTTATACGACAGAAGATACGGTGGAGATCAATACGCACGGCGGTATGTTCCTGATGAACCGGATTCTGGAACTGGTACTGAAAGCCGGGGCCCGCTTGGCTGAGCCTGGCGAGTTCACAAAGAGAGCCTTCCTCGGAGGAAGGATCGATCTTGCCAGGGCAGAAGCCGTGATGGATCTGATTTCTTCAGGCAATGAGTTTGCGAGAAAGACTTCCGCGGCGCAGCTGGAAGGCGCTGTCTCCTCAAAGATCAGAGAACTCAGGGACAAAATATTGTATGAAATAGCATTCATAGAATCCGCCCTGGACGATCCTGAAAATTACGATCTGGACGGCTATCCGGAGAGACTTATGGAAACGTGCCTTTCCCTGGAAAAAGAGATGCGGTCTCTCCTCTCCCACGCTGAAGAGGGAAGGATCCTCAGAGAGGGAATCCGGACAGCCATTGTCGGACGCCCCAATGTCGGCAAATCCTCTCTTCTCAATCATCTCGCCGGAGAAGAGAGAGCCATAGTCACAGAGATCGAAGGAACTACGAGAGATACGCTGAGTGAGACGGTCAGAGTGGGCAGCGTTCTTCTTCACCTGACAGATACAGCCGGAATCAGGCAGACGCAGGATAAGGTGGAACAGATCGGTGTCCACAGGGCGCAGCAGGCTCTCGACAGCGCGGACCTGATCCTATTTGTGATCGACAGCTCCAGAGCGCTCTCCCAGGAAGATGCTCAGATCGCGGACAGGATCATCGGCAAATTTGGGGACGGGACCAAGTGCATTCTTCTTATGAACAAGACAGACCTCTCTTCCAAAGTGAAGGAGGAGGATGTCAGAAATCTCTTTCTCTCCAGGGGAAGCGAGTGCCCTCCTCTCCTCTTCTGCTCTCTGCAGACCGGCGAGGGAACGGACGAACTGGGAGCATTTATCTCCGACCTCTTCCATACCGGAGAGATTTCGGAGAAGAATGAGATCTTTCTCAGCAACCTCCGGCATAAGAGCGCGGTCAGGGAAGCTCTCGACTCCATCTGCCTGGTGGAGGACAGTATCCGAGACGGCATGAGTGAAGATTTCTTCTCCATCGATCTCATGAATGCCTACCGTGTACTGGGGACAATTCTGGGCGAAGCTGTGGAGGACGACCTCGTAGAGGAGATCTTCTCCAAATTCTGCCTTGGAAAATAATCTGTAATTGTTCAGTGCCTCCGGACGCCACAGTCCCGAAGGAAAAGCGTGCGGAGACTGATTCAGAACAATTCCATGTAAATGCGAAATTATATTTAAAAAGCGAATTTTAGAAAAGGATAGAGTGAATGGAATACCATATTGACACACAGGTCTGCGTGATCGGCGCCGGCCATGCCGGCGTAGAAGCTGCCCTGGCCTGCAGCAGACTCGGACTAAATACAGTGATCTTTACCATGAATGTCGACAGCATCGCGATGATGCCCTGTAACCCCCACATAGGAGGCTCCTCCAAGGGACATCTTGTCAGGGAAATCGATGCCCTCGGCGGTGAGATGGGTAAAAATATAGACAAGACCTTTATCCAGTCCAAGATGCTCAATGTCTCCAAAGGACCTGCCGTTCACTCCCTCAGAACCCAGGCCGACAAGGCCGAGTATTCCAAAGCCATGCGCCAGGTCCTCGAGCAGCAGGAAAATCTGACCATCCGCCAGGCAGAAGTTACTCAGATCCTGACGGAGGGGCGAAAGGTCGTCGGCGTCCGGATCCACACAGGAACCGTTTACAGATGTGAAGCGGCCATCATCTGCACCGGCACTTATCTCAACGCGCGCTGTCTCGTCGGTGAATCCATCACAGAGACGGGGCCCAGCGGGATGCAGAGGTCGACCGGCCTTAAGGATTCTCTAAACGGAATCGGCATTCCCCTCCGGCGCTTCAAGACAGGGACCCCTGCCAGAATGGACGGCCGGTCACTGGACTATTCCAAGATGACGATCCAGGAGGGAGACAAGGTTGTCGTTCCCTTCTCCTATTCCACCGATCCCGCCGATGTACAGATCGAGCAGGTTCCCTGTTTTCTGACTTATACCAATGAAGAGACGCACGACATCATCCGCCAAAATATTGACCGCTCTCCGATCTACGCAGGCATCATCGAGGGAACCGGTCCCCGCTACTGTCCTTCCATCGAAGATAAGGTAGTCAAATTTGCCGAGAAGACAAGACACCAGGTCTTCATCGAGCCGGAGGGACGCGGAACCAATGAAGTCTATGTGGACGGCATGTCCTCTTCTATGCCGGATGATGTGCAGCAGAGAATGTACAGAACCGTGCCGGGCCTGGAAAACTGCGTGATCGTCAAGAATGCTTATGCCATTGAATATGACTGCATCAATGCGAACCTCCTCAAGCTGACGCTGGAAACGAGAGACGTGGACGGACTCTTCTGCGCCGGCCAGTTCAACGGAAGCAGCGGATACGAAGAAGCTGCCGCGCAGGGACTGATGGCAGGCATCAACGCGTCGATGAAAATTCTGGGAGGCGAACCTCTTGTACTCAAGCGCTCGGAAGCCTATATCGGTGTTCTGATCGATGACCTAGTGACCAAGGACAACAGGGAGCCCTACAGAATGATGACCTCCCGCGCCGAGTACAGACTTCTTCTCAGACAGGACAACGCGGACCTTCGACTCAGAAAATACGGTTACCGGGTCGGCCTGATCAGTCAGGAGGAATATGATCATGTCTGCCTCAAGGAAAAAATGATCGAGGAAGAAATCCGGAGACTCAAGAGTATCCGCATCGGTGCCGCCAAGGAAAATCAGGAATACCTGAGGTCTCTCGGCTCCGCGGATCTCAAGACAGCCTGCACGCTCGCAGAGCTCATGTGCAGACCGGAACTTGGCTACGAGAAGGTGGCCGGCCTCGATCCCGACAGAAAGCCCCTTCCGAAGGAAGTGACGGAGCAGGTAGAGATCAATATCCGCTACGAGGGCTATAT
>AUXO017324128.1_pt1 | contig 11740 bp, 11 predicted proteins | sample 768731 | NCBI WGS metagenome assembly AUXO01 (sample SAMN02715735, study PRJNA202380) | gut metagenome | biome: sheep rumen | host: Ovis aries | place: New Zealand: Palmerston North | reverse complement strand
ATCTTTTCCTTCACTTTCACCATAAAGTTGTTTCCACCATTCTGTAAAATAATGCATTTTAGGTTCATAATTTACTAATATTTCAGTATTTTTATATAGTTTATATAATATATTTCTAGCTATAGCATATTGATAGCATTCATTATATTTTATGTTTGAATCATTATAACGTTCTTGAGCATTTCTTGCTCCTTGCATAAGTTTATCTATATCTATTCCACTTGTTGCAATTGGAAGTAAACCAACAGCAGTTAAAACTGAAAATCTTCCTCCCACATTGTCAGGAATTACAAACGTTTCATATCCTTCATTATCTGCTAAAGTTTTTAAAGCTCCTTTTTCTTTATCTGTAGTTACATAAATTCTACTTCTTGCTTCATCAATTCCATATTTATTTTCTAACATTTCTCTAAATATTCTAAAAGCTATAGCTGGTTCTGTTGTAGTACCAGATTTAGATATAACATTTACAGAGAAATCTTTATTACCTATATATTCAATTAATTCATTAATATAATTTGGACTTAAATTGTTACCAGCATATAATATTTGAGGATATTTTCTTTGTTTATTAGGTAGCATATTATAAAACGAACTAGTTAGAGATTCAATAACAGCTCTTGCTCCTAAGTAAGATCCTCCTATTCCAATAACAACTAATATATCTGACTCTTTTTTTATTTTTTTAGCAGCCTTTTTTATTCTATCAAATTCTTTTTTATCATAATTTGTTGGTAATTCAAGCCATCCAACAAAATCTTTTGAATCATTTGCTCTTTTATGTAATTCTTTATGAATTAATTCAACTTGTGTTTTATACTCTTGTATATTTCTTTGACTAATTCCAGTTTTCTTTAAATCTAATTTTATATTTGCCATTTTTTAATCACCCTCATTTCTTATTATTTGTTGCTATTATACAAAAAAGATTTTAATATTTCAATACTTCATTAATAACTTTTGAGAGATATTTCATACTAGTTAAACATTGCTCTAATGTATTTCCAGTTGAACCAACTTCTATAATACTGGCATATTTTGCCGAATGCTGATTATATCTTGATTTAGTAACAAGCATTGGTTTAAATAAACCGTGGATACATTTTTTCAGCTTTTTGCTGTACTTTTACTGCAAATTTTAAATTTTGATTCCAATTTGGATGCCATAACCCTCCTTCATTTGTTCCTATAACAAACATTATTTGTGCAGCATAATCTTCATCACCTATTTTTACTGTTGGTGCATAATCACTTCTACTCCCAATTGCATCTCTATGTATATCAAAAACTATATCTGATGGTGTATTATCTAATATATTTGATACTGTTTGAAGAGATCGTGTATAAGAACCATTATAAGCAGGATAATCATGATATGTTTTATCATGATTTACATTAAAGCCAAATTGTTTTAAATAATTTTCTAGTTCATTTCCTACTCTTACAACACTAAAATTTTGGTCTGTTGTTCTAAAAGTTCCTGTTGGTGTATATGGATATTTTTCACTTGATGTATAACTTTCACATGTGTGAGTATGAAATAATACTATATTTTTATTTTCTATTTCAATATTAGGATTTAAAATATCATTGTTTAAATCATATGATGTTTCATTTTTTATTTTTACATTCTCATATTCTACATTATATGTTAATTTAATTGGATTTTTTGTAACAATTTCAGTTTTTAATTCAGAAGGGATCTCTGTTTGAGATACAGACGTTGTTTGTGGTTCATCGTTACTTTCATTGTTTTCATTAGTTTCATTTTCATCGTTTTCATCGTTTTCATCGTTTTCTATAATTTCATTTTCATTTAAATATTTAGCTGAAGTTAATTCTGTTTTTAAAAAACTTTCAAGATAATCGTTTTTTTCTGTTGTTTGATTTTTTTCTTCAACACTGGACATTACATGAAGAGTTTGCTCCATACCATGTGATAAATTTTTCTGAAAAAATTTTGAAAATAAGAAAATTATTATAATTGCTAATGCCGCTTCTATTAAAAATTTTATTATATCTCTTAGTTTTAATACAGTTACATTAAACATATATATCTCCTTGTCCAATATTTCTTATATATGTATATGCAACTATATTAAAATATATTACAATAACTATTTAAAATAAAAAAAGAATTTAAGAATTTCTATACACTAAAAAACTTAGGAATTCTTAAATTCATTTTATAATTCAATTATTTTAATTCATTTTCTATTAGATCTGCTATTTCTTGAGCTTTCTTTGTTATGTATTGTTGGTCTTCTCCTTCAATCATAACTCTTACTAAAGGTTCTGTTCCAGAAGGTCTAATTAAAACTCTTCCATTTCCTTCAAATTCTTTTTCTAATACCTCTATTGCTGTTTTTATTTTATCATTTTCTTTATAATCATATTTTTTATCAGAATTTACTTTTGCATTTATTAATACCTGAGGATATAGTTTAACTATACTTGTTACCTCAGAAGCGGGTTTATTTTCTTCTAATATTGCTTGTATTAACATTAATGATGTAAGTATACCATCTCCAGTTGGATTATAATCAAGTAAAATTACATGTCCAGATTGTTCTCCACCAATATTATAACCACTTTTTAGCATTTCTTCTAATACGTATCTATCTCCTACTTTTGTTTGAATAAAGTTTAAATCATTTGATTCTGCATATTTATTTAAGCCTAAATTACTCATAACAGTAGCAACTAAAGTGTTATTTCTTAATTTACCTTTATTTTTCAAATATCTAGATAAAACGGCAAGAATCTTATCACCATCTATTTCATTTCCTTTTTCATCTATTGCTAAGCATCTATCACCATCACCATCAAAAGCAATTCCAAGACTAAGTTTATTATCTAAAACATATTTTTTAAGTCCTTCTAGGTGAGTAGATCCACAGTTCTCATTAATGTTTATTCCATCAGGTGAATTATTAATAATCTTATATTTAATTCCTAAAGTTTTAAAAACTTTTTCTGCTACAACAGAAGTTGCACCATTTGCAGTATCTATACCAACAACAAAGTCATCTCTATTATATTTTGCAATATTATCATCAAAGTTTTTTCTAAAGAAATATACATATTCATCTAATAATTCTAATGCATATTCAGATACACCAATTTTTTCATTTACAGCTGTTAATTCATCTAATTTTCCAGATTCCATTATTTCTTCTATTTCCTCTTCTAATGTATCTGGAATTTTCATTCCTTTATTACTAAAATATTTAATACCATTAAATTCAAATGTATTGTGAGAAGCTGAAATAACTACGCTTGCATCTGCATTTAATTTTCTTGTTAAATAAGCAACTGCTGGTGTTGGAAGAACTCCAAGCAATTTTACATTTGCTCCATAACTTAAGAATCCTGCTACCATTGCACTTTCAATTAAAGTTCCAGAAATACGTGTATCTCTTCCTATTAATATTGTTGGTGCATGATCTGTATGTTTAGATAAAACATATGCACCTGCCTTTGCTACTTTATAAACCAATTCAGGTGAAAGTTCAGTATTGGCAATTCTTCTTATTCCATCTGTCCCAAAATATTTTCTCATTATTATCATTTCCTTTCTAATTTATAAAATTTGTAAAAAACATTTTTATTTTTTCCTGTTTTGTTATTTCAAATTCAATAGGTTTTCTAATATCAATTCTTTTATTATGAATTGCTAAATAAGGATTTGTAGTTGTAAGTTCTAATAGCCTTTCTTCTCCTATTTTTTCCTCTAATATATCAAGTATTTCAGGAACTTTTCTATATATTGTATTTTCTCTATGTGCATCTGTTCCTAAAAAGTGAACCATATTATTTTCTAAAAACTTTTCTGCTATAAATTGAGCTTTTTTTCCATATTGTCCTATAAAACTACCATAATTCACTTGCATTAGTACTCCTTTTTGAATTAAATCAAAAATTAGATCCGGTTCTTTTTGGATATATAAATACCTCTCAGGATGAGATATTATTGGTACTAATTTATTATGTTGCATATCAGATATTACACCATATAGATTATCTGGTTCTGTATCTAATGGTAATTCTAACAACACATAACTTGTATCATTAATTGTAGATGCTTTTCCATTAATTAAAAGATTCATTATATTATCTGATATAAATATTTCATTTGCTAATAATAATTCTGTATTTATGTTTTTTTCTTGTAAATTTTGCATTACTACATCTAACCATACTTCTGTTTCTTCTCTATTTGTTTCGAAATGGTTTTCTGTATAATGTGGTGTTAATAAAATTTGATTAAACCCTGCTCTTTGAGCTTCTTTTATCATATTGTATGTTTCATCTATATTTCTTGATCCATCATCTATGTTTGGTAATATATGTGAATGAAAATCTATCATCTTTTTTCTCCTCGTATTTTGTTTTACATTTTATTTGGCATTTGTATTCCTAGTAATTCTGCACCTTGTTTTAAAGCATTTCCTACTGCATAAGTTAAATAAATTCGTGTATTTTTTACTACTTCATCTTCTACTATAATTTTATTTTCATTATAGAATGAGCTAAAAGCTTTAGATATATCTATTAAGTATCTTGCTAAAAATGATGGTTCATTTTTTTCTGTTACTTGAATTAAAATATTTTTAAAATTACTTAATAATTTTAATAAATTTTGTGAATATTCATCTGATAATACAGATATATCTATATCTTTTAGTTCTGGTAATTTGTCTATTTTATCTAATATACTTTTTGTTCTTACATAAGTATATTGAATATATGGACCTGTTTCGCCTTGGAAGTTTAACATTTCATTTATATCAAAGATTTCATCTTTAATTCTATTTGTTGATAAGTTATTAAAAATAACAGCTCCTATCCCAACTTTTTTTGCAACTTCTTTTTTATTTTCTAAATCTGGATTCTTTTCTTCAATAATTTTTTGAGCTTCTGCTATAGTTTCATTCAAAAGGTCTTCAACTTTAACAAAGTTTCCTAATCTTGTAGACATTTTACCAGATGGCAATCTAACGAAACCATAAGGTACATGTTCTAACCCTTTTGTATATTTTTCATCTAATCCTAATAATTTTGCAACTTCAAAAATTTGTTTAAAATGTAAGTTTTGTTCATATGAAGTAACATATAAACATTTATCAAAATCATAAGTTCTTGCTCTATATAGAATAGATGCTAAATCTCTTGTTGCATATATTGTAGAGCCATTTGATTTCCAAATTATACATGGAGTATCTATTCCTTTATCAGATAAATCAATTATTTTTGCTCCTTCTGATTCAACTAATTTTCCGGTTTTGTCTAATATTTCCATAACTTCACCAGTTTTATTAGCAATAAATGCTTCACCATCCCAAGAATCAAAATGACTTCCTAATAAATCATATATTCTTTGGAATTCTTTTAAACTTAAATCTTTAAATTCCTTCCATATTTTAGTACAGTATTCATCACCATTTTCAAGTAATTTAAAGTTTTCTCTACATTGATTTAATACTTCTTCATCTTCTTTTGCTAAATCATTTATTCTTTTATATATATCAGCTAATTTATCAATTGGGTCTTTAGTTAAATCATATTCATTTCCCCATTTTTTATATCCTTCTATTAATTTGCCAAATTGTGTTCCATAATCTCCTAAATAATTAATTCCTACTACATTATAACCTAAATGCTTGTATATATTATATAAAGCACCACCTATAACTGTTGTTTTCAAATGACCTATATGGAATGGTTTTGCAATATTAGGTGCAGAATAATCTATAACTACAGTTTTACCATTGCCTATTTTTGCAACTCCAAAAAGTTCATTATTACTTATTTTTTCTAATACTTCAGAAGTAAATAAATTTTTATTTATATAAAAGTTTAAGTATCCTCCTACAACTTCTATTTTAGTAATTAAATTTTCATCTATATTTATTTTTTCTTTAATTTCATTAGCAATAACTGGTGGAGCTTTTTTTAATTCTTTTGCTAATCTAAAGCAAGGAAATGCATAATCTCCATTTTCTATATTTTTTGGAACTTCGATATATGTTTCTAATTCATTTGCATCTATATTTGTTGCGTTTGATATTTTTTGTGCTATTTCTTTTTTGAAATCAACCATAAATCAATCTTTCCTTTCATTTTTTTATAACCTTGCTCATTATATCAGTTATTTTTGCATTTTGCAATAACTTAAATAATATATTTATTTTGGAGGATTTTTTATATGAATATTTTAAAATTAAGAAAAAATATAATACCATTTTCATTTTTAATATTTACAGTTTTTTTAATTATATATTCGAAATCAAATATTATAGCAGTAAAATCAGGTTTATCACTATGGGCTACTTCTGTTATCCCTAGCTTATTTCCTTTTTTTGTTGCAACAGAGCTTTTGCTACATACTAACATTTTTTCTTTATTTCAAAAGTTTTTAAATTGTTTTATGAGGCCTTTATTTAATGTAAGCGGAGAAGGAAGTTTTGCTTTTATTATGGGAATTATAAGTGGTTATCCAATAGGTGCAAAAATTGCATGTGATTTTAGGAAAAAAAATATATGTTCCAAAGTTGAATGTGAGCGTTTATTAAGCTTTACAAATAACTCTGGTCCATTATTTATTATTGGAACTGTTGGAATAAGCATGTTTGGTAATTCAACAATTGGTTTATTACTATTTATTTCACATTTACTAGGATCTATTACAGTTGGTTTTATATTTAAATTTTGGCATAAAAATTCAAATTCTAAAGAGTACCACTCAGTTAATGTTTCAACAAGAGACGTTGTTAATTTTTCTAATCTTGGAGAAGTTCTAGCAGAAAGCATAAAACAAGCAACATCAACTATCTTATTAATTGGTGGTTTTATAGTAATATTTTCATGTTTAATTTCAATTTTAAGAAGTAGCAATATATTTTATTACTTTACAATTACATTAACTCCATTATTTAATTTCTTAAAGATTGATATTAATTTTATAAGTGCTTTATTAACTGGATTTTTAGAAATAACAAGTGGAATAAAGCAAATATCCTTAATTCATATTAAACAAATATCAGTTAATTTGGTTCTTACTTCTTTTCTTTTGGGATTTGGAGGTATATCTATATTATTACAAGTATACAGTATTGTTTCTAAAACTGATTTATCTATTAAGCCTTATATTATAGGAAAAATATTGCACGGATTTATTTCTGCATTTTATACATTTTTAATTTTCGAATATTTTCCTATGTTTAATCTAAATTTGTAATAATTATTAAATAACTAAAATATTATTTACTAGATTGGAGTTGATAAAATGGAAAAAGATAATAATAATTACCAACCATTTGATTTTGGGATGCAACAACCTGGAAATCCTTATAATGGTTTTATGCAAGATGAACAATTATTTAATCCTATGGCACAATATGAGCAAGCATATGTTTATTATAAATATTTATGCATGCAAATGGATTATAAAATTAAATGCAAAGAATATGAAAAAATGAATAAAAGTTAAAAAAATAAGAAGTACTTTTACTTCTTATTTTTTGTTTATTTTAACTATTCCAGTCTTCCATTATCTCAGGATATGTTTCTTCTGTTTTCTTTATTATTTTATCTATTAAATCATGAAAAGATTTATCTTTTATTTCTAACATTGAATCATCTGTTTCTGGTACAAAATAAATTTTTTGTTCTCCTAGAATAAAAGCATATAATGTTCCATCATTGCAAGAAATAATTAAATCTAAAGGAAGGTATTCATCTTCTACTTTTGCAACTTCTAAATCTTTGTCTGCAAATTCTTTAAATAATTGTAAATCTGTTTTAGCAATTTTATAACTTGAAGGTACATCGTCATCATATAATCCTTCTAAATAAGCATTACTTATTTCTTTTAAACCTTCCAACCTTAAAGTATCTTCACTTCTTGTTTTATTATTGTTATTTTCACATCCTGTTAAAAATACTAATCCAATTATCATAATTATTATTAGTGCAATACTTGTTAAAAATTTTTTCATTCAATTCCTCCATTTAAAATAGTATCATGATTAATGATTAAATACTAAAAAAAACAATAAAACTACTATTCCTAAAACTATTCTGTAATATCCAAATATTTTAAAGTTATGTTTCTTTATATAATTCATTAAAAATTTTATAACAAATACTGATATTAATAAAGATATAATCATTCCTACTAATAATACAATTAATTCAATACTTGAAAATCCTAGTCCAAATTTCACTAGTTTTAATAAACTTGCTCCTAGCATAGTTGGTATTGCAAGGTAAAAAGTAAATTCTGCCGCATTAGCTCTAGAAAGTCCAATTATTAGTCCTCCTATAATTGTTGCACCAGAACGTGATGTACCTGGGAAAATAGCAGCTAATAACTGAAAACACCCAATAATTATTGCATCTTTATATGTTATTAATGCAGATGTATCTTTTAGGTTTTTTTTGTTGGTGTTTCTATTTTCTATTATAATAAATACTACACCAAATACTATTAAAGCAAGCGCTATACATGGTGGATTATAAAATAGTGCTTCAAAAACATCATCAAATAATAATCCAATTATAGCTGCTGGTATACATGCTACTAAAATTTTTCCCCATAAATTCATAATTTTTTTATCGAAAATTGATAATATACCTGTTTGTTTAATTGCCTTTTTCTTATCATTTGTAAAAGGCCATATTTTTTTTAAATATATAATTACCACCGCTAGAATAGCTCCAAATTGTATAACAACTTGAAACATATCCCAAAATTCTGGAGATACTTCCTTAAATTTCAAAAATTGTTCTACTAATATTAAATGTCCTGTACTACTTATAGGTAACCATTCTGTAATTCCTTCTACTATTCCAAATATAATTGCTTTTATTATTTCTAATATCATTATTTATCTTCCTCTCTTTGATCAATAATATTATATATTGTATTTTTCATAAATTGTGCTGATGTATATGGTGCAACCTTTCCAGGTAAGGCTAATGCCCAAATAAAGTTGGCTGATTGATCAAACCCACCTGGCTTTGATGCTAAATCTATCAATATACAATTATTATTTATATAAGCTAATTTTTCTTTTGTTATTATTAAATGTGGTACTGTGTTAAAAATTATATCATAATCTTCTAGATTTTCACCTAGTGTATTTATATTCAATTTTTTATATCCATAACTTGTCATCCATGCGAAATCTTCTTTTTTTCTTGCTGCACATGTGACATTAACTGATAAAGCTTTCAATTTTTGAGCTAAAATTTTTGCTATTCTTCCAAACCCTAATATTAAAGCATTTGCACCATGTAATAATTTATTACTATTATTCATTGCAACTTGAATTGCACCTTCTGCTGTTGAGAGTGCATTTAATATAGTTAAATCTTCTTGTTCCATTAAATCATATGAATTAATACTTTTTTCATCTAATGCATTTTTTATTTCATTTGATAACCTACCAGCTATGAAAATTTGTGTAGAAATAGCCTTTATTAAATCAGTAATATAAATTTTTTTATTACTATATGAAGTATTTACATATATGTTATCTGATGAAAAAGGCATAGGACCAATAACAATATCACTATTACATATTGCTTCTTCCAACGTTTTTGACACATGCAATTTATAAATACTGTTTAGCTCTTCTAACTTCTCCATTCCATAAACAAAAGTATTCATATTATCTTTAGCAAGCATTTTTGCTAAATAAACTATTCTTTGGTCTCCACCAATAAGTGCAAAATTTTTACTCATAAAATCCCTCTTTTCATTTTAAATATTAATAATAATTATATTGTAAAATAAGGATTTTATGAGTATATTATCATTCTTGGATTTCTCTTTGATTATAATCTATGTTTTTTTCACCTAAATCTTGTTCTTTTTCTCTATTTTTCTTCAATAATCTAATATCGTTATAACTCAAATTTCTTGTTATATCAAACATTTCTTCTAAATGTTCTTTTGCTTTTTTCTCAATTGGCTTCATCTTTGTCTGCTTTTCTTCATTTTCAATTATATTAAATGGAATTGAAATTTTTGCCATAATAGGTATAAAAATAGAATCATTTTTTATTTTTTCTACTATTTTAGGTGCATCAAGTTCTATTGCTAAATTTGCATATCTTATTGCAGCTTCTTTGTCTAGTTGTATTAAACTAATTTTTGATAATTCAAAATATGCATCAGCAGCTAATTCCTCATCTTCAGTTGCTTGTAAAAACCTTTCTTTAGCTTCTTCTAATTCTTTAAATATTAATGCTATCTCAGCTAAAGAATATTTTGAATTATAAATTAATGAATTTAATTCAGCAGCCTTTTGATAAGCATTTTTCGCATTTTGAAAATCATTTAACATTGTAAAAGCAATTCCTAAGCCATAATATAATTCGTAGTCAGTTAAATTGTATTTAAGTGCATCTTGATATACATTAACAGCTTCCTTATACATTTCTCTTTCTATGTATATTTCACCTAACAATTTTGATGCTTCAACATATTCTGGTTTTTTATCTAATAAATTAACTAGCATTTGACTTGCTTCATCTTTTTTATCTAAATCATTTAATAAACCTGCAACTTTATAATAAGAATCATAATCGTTTTTCTTAATATCAATTGCTTGAACATATTCATCAATTGCTTTTCTCATTCCACCTTCAAGTTCATATACTTCTGCTAGTCTTTTATGTGCTTTATAGCTTCCTGGATTTCTATTAATTATTGTTATTAGTTCCTGTTTAGCCTTTTTATTATTTCCTAGTTTTATATATATTTCAGCTTTTAATTGATGAAATGTTTCAAAAAGTGTTATATTCTTCTTTTCTAATAATATTATTACTAATGGTAATAATACTGACATTGACCACATTATAAGTTTTAAAACTATATTTAACTTAAATGAACCAATAACACTAATAAAATTTATTGTTATTCCTATAGCTTCTAATACTAATATTATTACATAAGTTGTATCATTGTATTTTATCATTTTATAAAACATAAAAATAAATAAAGCAAATGCAACTATTATAAAAATCAATTGTTCTATTAACATCTTGTTTCTCCTTCTATTTTTGAGTTATATTTTCTGTTGTTTCTACATTAGATTCTTCTTTATTAATGCTATTATTATCTGTATCATTATGCAAGTCATATATCATAAAAACAACTGTTATAAATAAAATAATTGCTATAATTATTTTTACAACTGATATAACTTTTACATCTCCTCTTTCACTTTTCAATTTCAATTCCCCCTATACACATTTATACTACTATTTTATATCAAAAAGGGCGAATGTTCAAGTATTTCGTATAGTTTTTTTGTTTTTATTTTTAGTATTAATATTCATATATATCTATTTCTCTATTATATGGTCTCATTGGAGGTCTTGGTGGCATCGGTGGACGATGTGGCCTTGGACCAGGCATTATAGGTCTTCTAAGTAATTCTCTTATTAGTAAAATTTTAATTAAATCACTTAAATTTTTATTAAAATGTCTTGTTTCCTTAGAATTATCTGAATTTTTATTATTTGTTTGACTTTGTAGTCTAACCTCATCTTTTTGAATAACTTGATTATACACATCATTTGTCATGTCCTCAATTAAATCTTTAGTAATTCCTCGTGTATTCTTTTTGCATGTTTTTTGAATAATTGGATATACAATACTGTATATTTCGGGATAACAATTTTCTAATTCTCTTCTATTATTTTCATCATTTATATCTTGATAAGT
>AUXO013937340.1_pt1 | contig 11740 bp, 9 predicted proteins | sample 768731 | NCBI WGS metagenome assembly AUXO01 (sample SAMN02715735, study PRJNA202380) | gut metagenome | biome: sheep rumen | host: Ovis aries | place: New Zealand: Palmerston North | reverse complement strand
TGAAATTAATTATGTATACCTCAGGACTGCTTAACTGTCTCCCCGTCCTGAGCTTCTGTCTTTACTGCATCAGGTTTCTTAAGCGCTTCAAGTTCTTCTCTCAGCGTTTTGTCAGTTCCCTGCTTTTTAACCTTATTAAAGTTATATATAAGGAGTGTCAATCCCACTATGGCAAGAATACCTGACAGCATCTGCGATACCGCGATGTTAGTCCCCCACAGGTACAACGAATCCGTACGCAGTCCCTCTATCCAGAAACGACCGACACCATAGGTCAACAGATACTGAAAGAAAATCTGTCCTGTAAACTTCTTCTTTGGAGCCATGTTATAAAAAATTATCAAAGTACACAGATTCCACATGGATTCATAAAAGAATGTAGGATGCACCTGGATAAACATCTCCGAACCTATCCTTTGCGCCTTGTTCAGAACATCTGCGCTTAGCATATTGGGATTTACGATGCTCTCCTTTAACCGCATGGCAAAAAATCCATCTGTGTATCCGCCGAATGCCTCAGCATTAAAGAAATTACCCCAACGCCCGACACTCTGTCCTGTAATGAGTCCGAGGATTGCCGAATCCATCATTGACAGAACATTGATCTTCTTAACCTTGCAGAAAATACTACAGCCGATGACACTTACGATGATACCGCCATAAATCGCGAGCCCGCCCTGCCGGATATTGAGAATCTCATCAAGGTGCTGTGAGTAATAGCTCCACTCAAAAATCACATAGTAAGCTCTGGCACCAAGGATGGCAAATATAACTGTATACAGTCCCATATCCTGGATATTGTCAACATTCAGACCACGACGCTTGTAGTCCCTGCTTGCAATGAGGAAACCCAGTACCATGCCGATTCCGATAATGATTCCGTAATAAGCTATTCTGAAACCAAACACAGTTATATCGTTTTTCAGGTGCTCTATGCCGATTCCTATATGTGGAAAAAATATATCAAAGTTGTCAGTATTCATCAAAATGTCCTTTCAATATTACTTTCAGCAGTCTTAAGAACGTCCTGTCAATATCAATTCGCACCAGTCTTAGAACTGTCCTATCAATATCAATTTGGTATCAGTCCTAAGTTGGCTTCTGCCGAATGAGTATGCATCCATACGTCATTACTGAAAAAATGTCCTGTCCACCAATACCTCTCCGGTTTCTCGGTTCTTTACAACCATACGAGCTACTGGTTGAGCGAGTGTCTCTGGATCCGGGTCTGTCACTGCAGTCTCTCCATCAAGATCAAAATATGCTCTTTTATCAATCTCATCTTCACCTATAGAAGTCACTTTCTTGGTGGTGATAAGATCATTATGGCTCTTAATGAGTTTGTCACAGACATCATCACCTTTATAAAGCCCTGTCAGCGAGAGTTCCGTCTCGAATTCCGGATAAGCTGCCAGCATAAGACAGGTTTTGAAATCCGATTGCAGTTTGAGATCCACCGTCAAAGCCGGTAGATAGACATTTTTATAATCCTCATTCCAGCTTTCATAAGCCGGGTTCGTGAGTTTATTCTCAAAACCGTAAACTCTCGTAAACCACTCACCTAAAAATCTCGTCACCTTATAAGCACCAAGAGCATTTAAATGAGCGTTTGGATCTACGAGATCGGTATCCCAATCAACCACTATCGAACTGAGTTTCCCGTCATTTTCAACATCATACATCATGTCGATGATCTGAACCTTCAGTTCCTCTGCGAGCTTCAGTACTCTGTTCTCAGCTCTTTGATTGTCCGTGGAGGCCGGATACGGAACTCTTATGAAGCAAATGTCTACGCCTTCACTCCTGCAGGTTTCCACAAACCTTTTTATATAATCGTCAGCGCCCTCTGAGCCTTCCGTCATGTCCTCAGCCGGCACTCTGTCAATCGAATTTGGTACCGCAACGCCATATCGTGCCTCTGAACCACAGTAAGGATTAAAAAGATTCTTGTCAAAAGATTGCCTTATAGAATCAGATGTCACCTCATTCCATCTGCTGTGATAAACAGAGAAAGGAAAAAGCAGCTCCATCCTGGCAGCGGTCGTGTCATTTCTGAGAAGGTCCTGAACTGCCTCATATTTTAGCTTACTTAGAGGATAAGCATCCAGCGAATAATGCATAAAGCTTATATCCATATAAGGCTGATCAAAGGCATACATATCATAAATATCAAGCGCTACAAGCTTCGGCTTATGATACTGAAGGCTCTCCCTGAGCACCCAGTAGGACATACCGAGAGATGCCGCATGACCTGCCAGATTATAACTTGTGATACCGTAGCCCTTCCATAGCTCCATAGGCTGAATTCCACTCAATACATGACTGGAACCGTAAAACAGCACATCATAATCCTGCTTTTCCGAAAAGAACTTAACGTATTTTTGCTGACTGACACCTCGTGTCGTAAGTTTATCGCCCAAAAATATTCCACCGGCCACAAAGCCTGCCACCAGAACAAGCGAAACAATCCGTTTCCAAATTCTCATACAAAACCCATCAATACTGGAAATAAATAAAACTTGAGGCATCATATGAGTTGCCCCAGATTCCAAAAATCAAAACAAACAAAATAGCTGCCGCTATAATAAATTCTCGTATAACCATCGGTCGCTTCAGTATCCATCGACTTAAATTGCCGCCATGATACTTAACATAATCACTCATCATCAGGATGATACAGCAGATTATAAGAAGCCAGAAATTCTTCATATCAAGGCCCAAATTATATAGATCTGTCAGGCTGAAAGCTCCCTGATAAAAGTCTCCGAGTACTCTCTTTATCATGAGGACTGCATCTCTTAAACCTGCCGCCCTGAAGAAAAGCCAGGAAAAGTCGATAAGTGCAAATGTTATCATTATCCGCACAAGCTTGAGAATGCCCATCTTTAAGTCACTTAAATCGTATTCCCTCTCACTTTTGCTCATGCCGAACAAACCTGTTCTCCGTCCATCGTTGTCATCCCCTTCACCGGGTTCTGACGACACAACCGCACTTTCATAAAACAGTCTCCGTGAAAGATTCTCTTCATCCAGCTTTTTCTTCATGATACTGTTCTCCCACGGAGTGAGAAAATCAGCAGCGGGCGCCTGAGAATCATATACCTTCATGCTTCCTGCCATAGCCGGGTTCTTCTTTAAATTAAGCACATCTTTATCAAATCCGAAAATCCCAAGAATCAATGTGCGTACCGGCATAAGGATATTTCCGATTATCTGATATAGCCCATTTAAAGCTCCCCAGACTATATAGCTCCATTGACTTCCATGCCAGAGGCCACTGACTATGAAAACCACCAGGATATTGAAGTACCTTCTTATGAAATTACAGCGGCTTCCCCCAAGCGGAAAATACAGATAATCCCTGAACCAGCTTGAAAGTGATATATGCCAGCGGCGCCAAAAATCCTGAACCGATACACTGAAGTACGGACAATCGAAATTTTCCATGAGTTTTATGCCAAGGATTTTTGCAGCACCTGTTGCAATGGTTGAATATCCACAGAAATCACAGTATATTTCCACCGCATAGATAACAGTTGCAAGAACTATGGTCCAACCATAAAGCTCATGATAATTACCATAAACGAAGTTTACAAGAATAGCAGCTCTGTCCGCTATAACAAGCTTCATGAAATAGCCCCAAAGCATCGTAAGAGCTCCCTCGCAAAACCTGTCCCACTCAAAGGACCTTGTCCTTTTATACTGCGGGATCAGATCCGGTGCCCTGCCTATAGGACCTGAAAGAAGCGACGGAAAAAAGCTTATGAACAAAGCAAGTCTTAAAAGATCTGACTCCGGTGGCATCTCCTCTCTGTAGACATCGATAAGATATCCTGCGGCCTGAAACACAAAAAAAGACATGCCCACAGGCACCATAAGACTTGGCGCACTGACTGTAAAGCCTACTCCAAGTCTCATCATAAGTGCAGAAACATTGGAAAGAAGAAAACCTGTATACTTATAAAAGCATAAAACCCCAAACAGAACACATAAGAATAGTGCAAGATACAATCTTTTTCTCTGATCTTCCTTTGACAATGTCTTTGAAGTCTTATTTCTGTGCTTTTTACTGACTCTCGAGCTAAAATCCGCCTCGATTTCTCTATCCGCAAGCGGATCGATTCTGACCGCTCGTGAACGATGACCCACCACCAAACCGGCAATATAAGTCAGCAGCGTAATCAGAAAGAGCAGTCCTGCGTATTTGAGGCCCCAGCTTCCATAGAAGCAGTAACTTGCCAGGAGAAGCCAGAAATTCTGAATCTGCTTGGGAACGATATAATAAATCAGCAGCACAATCGGAAAAAATACAAGAAATTCCAACGAGTTAAAAATCATGAATCCTCCAGTTTAAATTGCCACATCACTCTCAGTCATTTTTTCCTTCAAGAATCTTGATAAAATCTTCTTCTGTAACAATAGGAACTCCAAGCTCCTTTGCTTTTTTATTCTTTCCTGAGGTTGAAGTGATATCGTTGTTCACAAGATAAGCGGTCTTTGCCGAAACAGAGCCTGCTGCCCTTCCTCCTGCTTTTTCTATAAGCTCCTGTAGTTCCTTACGATTTGAAAAGTGATTTAAAGAACCGGTGATAACTACCGACATTCCTTCCAATGTCTTCGGCGTACCTTCTTCGTCCTCTCTTTTGGTTATCTCAAGCTCGCCAAGCAGCTCGTCTAACAATGCCATCTTATCGGCATCTCTGAAATACTTTACGATATTCTCAGCAAGTACCTGACCTATACCGTCTATCTCTAACAGATCTTCAACAGAAGCACTCCTCAGTTTTCCGATATCGTCTCCAAAAAATCTGCACAGCATCTTGGCATTGGCAAGACCGATACCCGCGATACCAAGACCATAAATCACTCTGTAAAGTTCAGTATGACTTGATTTTTCTGCGGCTTCAGTCAGATTCTCGTAGCTCTTCTCTCCGAATCCGTCCATATTGACGATTTCTGTTCTATATCTGTCCAAGTGAAAGATATCACTGTAGGTATGGATAAATCCGTGACCGATAAACTTTTCCAATGTCTGTTCGCTGAGTCCATCAACATTTAAGGCATCACGACTGACAAACAGAGAGAAATTCTTCAGCTTCTTGGCAGGACAGTCCGGATTACTGCAATATAGGAATTTCGCTTCATTTTCTGATCTGATCTCTGTTTCATGACCACAGGCCGGGCACATCTTAGCAGGCTTCAGGTTTCCGGATTTTGTAAGGTTATCCGCAATCTGCGGAATGATCATATTTGCCTTATATACAGTGATCCTATCTCCGATACCAAGCTCCATATCCTCACAATACGAAATATTATGGAGACTGGCACGACTTACTGTAGTCCCCTCCAGCTCCACCGGATCAAAGATTGCTACCGGATTGATGAGTCCTGTACGGCTAGGTGACCATTCAACCTCACGAAGTGTGGTCTCTGCCTGCTCATCACTCCATTTGAAGGCGATGGCATTTCTCGGAAATTTGGCTGTACGACCGAGGCTGAGACCATAAGCGATATCCTCGTATATCAGTACAAGCCCGTCTGATGGGAAATCATTGGTCTTTATCTCCTCGGAAAACCACTGAACTGCTTCACGGATATTTTCCGCTGTTACCTTTTTATAATCTACAACATCGAATCCCTGCGCCTTAAGGAACAAATACTCCTTTTCCCTTGAGTTTTCGAAATTCACCGACTCTCCAGTCTGTTCCTGAGCGCTTACCAGAGCAAATGCCATAAGCTTTACATGACGGCTCTTAGTTACCCTTGCATCAAGCTGCCGAACTGAACCGGAACACAGGTTACGCGGATTCTTGTATTTGGCATCGGCTTCCGAAATGGCTTCATTTATCTTGTTGAACTGAGAATACGTAATGATAGCCTCGCCTCTCAGAATCAGGTCACCCTTAAATTCAATTTTTGTCGGAACATTATCAAACACACGTGCATTGTGGGTGATAACCTCCCCAACCTCACCATTGCCTCTCGTAACCGCTTTTATCAGCTCTCCATCGTGATAGGTGAGCACAACAGTAAGTCCATCCATCTTCCAGCTAAGAAGTCCTTCCTTATCTGAAAGCCATGCAGCAAGATCATCAACAGACTTCGTCTTATCAAGAGACAGCATAGGACTCTTGTGGCGTTCCTTAGGCAGTTCGGAAAGAACCGGAAAACCAACTCTCTGTGTCGGAGAGTCCTTAAGTATAATGCCGGTTTCTTTCTCCAGAACCTGCAGCTCATCATAAAGGCGATCATACTCAAAATTGGACATGATTTCATTACCCTCAACATAGTAGACTCTTGCCGCCTCATTGAGAGTATCCACCAACTCCTTCATGCGAGTATTCTCACCGTTATAAAGTTTTATATCCTTTTGCTGTTCTTGATCAGCCATCTTTCACCTCTGCAAACTATATTCCTGAATTTTTAACACTGACATCATATACTATCAATATCATCTGTCAGCTCACTTAGCTCAATCTCTCTGTACTGCCCCGGCTTCAGCCCATGCAGTGTCAGATTCATGATACGGATTCTCTTAAGCTTTTTAACTGTATAACCGTATGCAGCACACATCCTTCTGATCTGACGATTAAGTCCCTGTGTGATTACAATATGGAATTCATGCTGTCTTACCTTTGGAGGTAATGTCATATCCTGCCAAACCTCACACGGTCTTGTTGTAACGTCCAGCTCTTCAATATATACACCATCTGCCAGCTTATTGAGGAAATCCTTTGTAAGCGGCTTATCCGTAGAAACAACGTACTCTTTTTCATGGTAGTTTCTGGCTCGATTGATACGGTTTACCAGATCTCCCTGATTAGTCAACAGTATCAGTCCCTCTGATTCCTTGTCCAATCTGCCGATCGGATATATGCGGCAATGATAATTTATAGCTTCAATGATATTTGGCGCCTTATCCTTGTCAGATGTTGTACATACAATTCCCCGAGGCTTGTAATACGCAAGCAGAACAGGTTCCGGCTTATCATAGTCTACACCGTCTTTTGAAATCTGCCCGCCATAACGCTGACTCATCTTGCGGGACTCAGTTTCCAGAAGATAGCGTTCCTCCGGATTTTTGGCATTGGCATTCAATGCATGTGGGTTTACACAGTTGCCGTCCAGTTCAATGGAATCGGCCTCTGTGACCTGCTGTCCCATCTCTACAGCCTTACCGTTAACAGTTATGCGTCCCGCCTCGATCAGTCTGTCTGCCTCTCTTCGTGAGCATACACCCAGCTCTGATAATCTTTTATTTATTCTCATTTCTAATACCTAAGTTTTACATTTATTTTATGATTGGTTCCACTTCATCTTCCGGACTAAACTGAACTTCTTTGTTTTCTGTCGGATCAAGCTCCTGAGGAAGCTCTTTGTCATTATGAAGATCTGCAAAAAAGCATGCATCACCGAAACTAAAGAAACGGTACTTCTCTCGAACGGCCACATTATAGGCCCTCAGTACATGCTCTCTTCCTGCAAATGCTGACACCAGCATAACAAGTGTAGACTCCGGCAAATGGAAGTTTGTTATTAATGCATCCATACATTTGAACTTATATCCAGGATAGATAAAGATACTTGTCCATCCTGAGGCTGCAGGCATTGTACCGTCAGGAAGTGATGCGGACTCCACCGTTCTGCAGGATGTGGTTCCTGTGCATATTACTCTGTGCCCCTCAGCATGGGCCTTATTTATCTTATCAGCTTCTGACTGCTCAACTATATAGAACTCGCTGTGCATATGATGTTCCTCCAGTTTTTCAGCCTTAACCGGTCTGAAGGTACCCAGTCCTACATGCAGAGTTATGTGCGCTATTTCAACACCCTTTGCCTTAACAGCTTCGAGAAGCTCCTTAGTCCAGTGAAGACCCGCTGTAGGCGCCGCTGCTGAGCCATCATTCTTGGCATATACAGTATTATATCTCTCTCGTTCCTTAAGCTGATGATGAATGTATGGCGGAATTGGCATCTCCCCAAGCTTGTCCAAAACTTCCTCCCAGATGCCATCAAATTCAAAGCGAATGATTCGATTACCATCATCGATCGTATCGATTACTTCACCCTTCAAGAGACCATCTCCAAAAGAAACTCTTGCACCGTTTCTCATCTTCTTACCCGGCTTAACGAGACATTCCCAATCAGTTGTTGACTTTCTCTGCAGGAGCAAAACCTCAACATGCGCTCCGGTTTCTTCCTTTACACCATGAAGTCTCGCAGGTATTACCTTTGTATCATTTATAACAAGACAGTCACCCTTATGGAGATAATCGATGATATTATAAAAATGTTTATGATTGATGGCACCGGTATGCTTGTCCACTACCAAAAGTCTTGAATCAGATCTTTTTTCCAGAGGATCCTGTGCAATCAATTCTTCAGGTAAATCATAGTAAAAATCTTTTGTTTCCATATATTTCTCCTTTGTTGTCTCACGACAAGATATTATTGTCTGACGATATACTTATAAAAACTTACCGCAAATTCAATCTATTATATACCACATATACACATCTTGCCATAGATTGTAATTTGATTAAAGCAATAAAAAAGGTGCAGTCTCTTGACCACACCTTCATAATCTTATGATGCGCTTGATTCTGATACTTCCGTAACCTCAGCTCCATCAACTTCAATGAGTGATACCTCACTGTCTATCGTTTCATGACTGTCAGTATAGATACGTCCGCTCTGGAAAGCATCATAGATTACAGCCAGTCGCTCATCACTTGAAATAGCCTGTAACAGTTTTGAATTACTGCTGTTTATCAGTTCCTGAACCTCTTCGTGATTTGTAATGTACTCATTTACAAACTTTGTTTCCTCCGGGGTGAGATTTTCAACTATCTCAAACTCATTGGCATCGTTTACCTTAATATAACAATACATAATACCCGGTGCCAGTGTTTCAATGCGACGGAACTTGACATTGTACGTTACAAAAACAAGCTTTGAATTATCTTCAAGAGCCTTGACAGCATATTGCTTTATATCCTGATAAGCCTCAATATATCCGGCCTGAGTCTCAAGCTGCTTATGGAATTGCTCCGTTTGCTCTTCAGTTTGATTACTAACTCCTGTGATAGCATAAAGAGCATCTGTATCCGCCGCAAGTCTGGCGTTGAAATACTTATCAAAAAACGCAGTCAAATACTCGTCATAGTATTCATGAACAAGCGTAGGATCCTCAGTTTCAGGCTGAGTTTCAGTAGCAGAAACCTGCTCCACTGTTTCAGTTTCTGCCACAGTACTCTCAACACGTGTTGCACCGTGTTTAACATTTCTATTATACAGAACAATTAGAATCAAGATCAAAATGATAAGCACCGGGATTATCGCCAATTGAGGCTTTTTGTATAACTCAAGGTAAAAATCATACCATCTGTTTCTATGCATCGCTGTCTGTCTTCGTGCATTTTTCCTCTTAGGTCTTACTTCAGCCCCCTGATCACTGAAATCATTCTGCTGTTCCGTTCTATCGGATTTATCCTGCATTTTACTCTCTTTGATGTCATTATGCTTATTTTCCATTAGTTAATGCTCCATCCGCTCCGTAATAATATCCGTTGACCCATCCATTCTCAACTCGGGCACCGTTACGATCAATATAATAATACTTCTGATCTACGGTGATGAGTCCAGGGCCTTCAAGTTTACCGTTATTGGTATTAAAGTAGTACCACTTGTTATTGATATTTCTCCAACCGGTGCACATTATACCATCATTACCAACATAATGCCAACCGTCACCCTCCAACACCCAGGTATTAACTTCAAGATAACCTGTCGGATTAAAATGATAATAATGTCCATCAATCTGAACCCATGTACTTACCGGATACGAACCATCTGCATTGAGGTACCACATTCCACCATTTTGCTCAAATTGCCATCCGGTGTGTGCATAAGTAAACGCAGCAACATGCTTTGAATTAACTACGCTTGATGAAGAACTGTAAGTATTGTTAAATGTAGGATTCATAGCATTAGGATCATTCAGTTTTGTCATACCCTGTGTAGCCATATTCCCTGCAGTAGGTCCTTTTACATAGGTATTATACACTGTGCCGTTATTATTATATGAAGTGTTGCCGCCAGTATAGTTTGTTGTGTATATCACATTCGGAACAACAGCAGTACTCGAACCTGATCCGGATCCACTTGAACCTGTGTCCGCACTGGTGACTGTTATAGTATTACTTTCAGAAGAATAACTATGCCACTTATTATTTACATCCCTCATTCTGACTCTTGCGTAGTAATAACCTTTCTGATTCAAGGTGAAGTCTGCGCTGGTATCATCAGCATCCACAGTTGCACTTTTACTCTTTGAATCAGACGATGAACCCTGTTTATATACCTGAACCTGATACTTATCTATTCCTTCAAAATCAGGAGCAACCCAGGAAACTGTGATATCGCATCCACTTTGATTAATGCTTACATCAGTAGGTACATCATTTGCAGCAAAGGCCATGCCTGCAGATAGTATAGAAAAAACTGTAGCTATCCAAAATGCTTTATTTACTATTCTCATACTTCGTCTCCTTAAATATAAATATTTAAAAATCATAAATTCATATTTATACATATCTCGTAATTATGATTCTGTATAGGTATCTTCCCTGTCTTCAGTAGGACGCTGAAAATTATTAGAAGCAAAATCAAAATTTTTATAATCATCCGCTTTCTTATTCACATTTCCATAGTTTTGATTTTGAGAATCATAATACCCTATAGCTCCATCTATATTCCTCCTCATTATAGCATTACCAATGTACTTATCATCAGCAAAAGCCAGAACGATCTTGAACACAAATTCAAATAAAAAGAGGCCTATGAAGAAAGGAAAGCCTTGCCCAAAGCTTTTTGCAATATTGTATTTCAGAAATCCTCTCAAAATCATATTCAGGAAACACAGTACCCAAAACAGTAAATAAAAGCGTAAATCCATAAGCAAATCATATTTCTGCATGACATATAAAGCAGATATTGCAATATTTATAGGACATGCAATCCAAAAGTATATAGGATTCCAGGCAAGTTTAAAAAAGCAATAATAATTATATACAGGGATAAGTGCCGCCCAACCGGGAATGTTCGCTTTTTCGAATATACGCCAATTAACCACTATATTCAGAATAGAGATAACCAAGCCTATAAACAAAACAACTACAGCCATAATTATAAATATACCTAAATATGCTGCAAATTCAGAATCATACATATAAATCTCCTTTATTAACGCATGCTTTTTCGTCCTTTATCTACGACATATAGATACTGGTATACCCGGCTTCTATACAAAGCTATGAGAGCGTACTAATAGCTCTGAAAACATCCAACTACCAAATTCTCACATATGTGCAAAATTTTACATATACATTTTACTACAATCATCATTCCCAAAAAAGTTACAATACTCTCACAATATTATGACATTATTTCATGTGGCAAAACCTGAATTATTTATCGTTATAATCATCGACTTATTTCTACATTAGACAGCCCGTCGTTATAATCCACACCTTATTTCTATCATAGTATTATGACACCACTGCAACATATTATTGTAATTATATAAAAAAGAAGCGTAGAGAAAACTCTACGCTTCCTGAAAATACATTATATGCAATTCTGAATCAAAGAATTACTCAATGATAGAAATAACTCTTCCAGATCCTACTGTTCTACCACCCTCACGGATAGCGAAACGAAGACCCTCTTCCATAGCTAC
>AUXO012487960.1_pt1 | contig 11742 bp, 10 predicted proteins | sample 768731 | NCBI WGS metagenome assembly AUXO01 (sample SAMN02715735, study PRJNA202380) | gut metagenome | biome: sheep rumen | host: Ovis aries | place: New Zealand: Palmerston North | reverse complement strand
GCGGACGGATACCCCGGCCAGGTACATTTCAATAAGCGATTCCTCTACCGACGATTCCCGGCGTCTGTAGCGCTCGATTATGGCTGTTTCGAACGGGGCCAGGCGCAGCTTGGGTACTGACAGGTCGACCTCTCCGGCGGATGTAAGCAGCTTGCGGTGGTAATGTCCGCTGCGGTAGTTCCTGCGTTCATCGGTCCGCTCATGCCGTTCTGCGTTGCACTGCTCCGCAGTTTCCTCGTCCAGCATCGTGTTGAGGGTTTCTTCGATGGTCATTCTAATGACTCCTTTCAGGTCGTTCTTGAGATTTTTTATCCCCTTAAGGGAGTTTGCGAAAGGGAATGTGCGTTACCACTTCGTCCGCAGATACTCCGGCTTCAAGCTCATTTACGCTCTTTACAATTTCTGGTTCGGAATGAGTTAGTTTTTTCATGGCTGTTTGACAAAAGGAATTTTCCTTTTTGTTTTGTTATGAATAGTCCTAATTGCGAGGAAGCTTACAATTATGGGGAAGTCTACAGTCCGGCTTTTTTTGTATACCGATGGAATGTGGGCGTATTAACCGTATTCATTTTTCAACCAGCGTGATTTGTGTCACGATGGCATCGTTAAACCCGCTAGAGCGGTCTCTTTTCTAAGAAATATAAAAGTATATTAAGCGACAAAGGAAAAAATATTTTCAGGGATAAAGTATGTTTAATGCAAACTGCTATAATATTATGATTGTTTCACCATCCGATGTAGTAGATGAGCGAAAAATTATAAAAAAGGCTATATACCGATGGAATGAGATAAATTCAAAAACGCGAAAAATAGTTCTTTTGGTTTCTGGATGGGATATAAATGCACATCCGGATTCAGGTACTCACCCCCAGACAAGTTTAAATCAGCAAATTCTTAAGGAAGCGGATTTCGTAATCGCAGTCTTTTGGAATAAAATTGGCACTCCTACAGAAGAATACCCTAGCGGATCTATCGAAGAAATCATGCGGCATATGGCGGAGGGGAAAAAGGCGTTTATTTATTTTAGCAATCGACCCGTTCAAAGGCATCAAATTGATGAAGAACAAAGTAAGAAATTAGACTCTTTCAAAGAAAAAATACACAAGGTAGCCTTCTACAAAGAATTTTCAACTTTGGAAGAATTAACGTCAATACTTAATGACGATATTCAATTAATTTCAAACGAACTAGAATCACCATCTCGCGAAGCAAATAGTCCAACGACTCATCACGCATTATCAGATTTTGAGAAACAGTTGTTAGCTCTCATGAATGAGAAAAACGATCACTCGTTACAATGGGTTTCCACATTCGGCGGGAAATTCATAAACGGAAATCAGATTCGAGATATACGCCAAATTGCAGAAATTGAAAGAGCTTTAAAAACTCTAATACAAAAGAATCTTATTAAACCAAACAGGGACGGGAATATATTTACATTGACTGCAGATGGTTTCGAGGCCTGCGAAAGTCTGGGTGTGTAAATCAAACTGTGTCATTGTCCGTTATTTGATTACGTGAGTAAAGTTATAAAATTTTAAACCGATCTTCGAACCTTATACAAAGTTGCTGAGCGATTAAGGACCAGTTCGCCAAGAATGTGGTCCGTTTTTTTGTTGCGATAAGCCGAATAGACAAGATTGAGCAGGGACTCATCGGAGCAGAACAAGCCTTTGTCTTTGATTGCTTAAAATCCTGCTAAAGCAAGTTTGTTTTCAACTCGCTGATGAAATCTCTTGCGTAATTTGGATCAAGTCTCATTTCTCCGGATTGGCGATTCCGCCAATCCGGAATAACCCCAAAACTACCTTCCCAAAATAGCCTTCACCCGCATAACTATTGATTCATCCAATTTTGGGTTAATCACACCCGTTTCAAACTTGATTTTGGGAGTCAAGAAGCTTGCTTCTGGAAGCGCGATATCGAACAAGCATGGTTCATTATCTGCAATCCATTCGGCATACTTATCTAATTCCTCATAAGATTCCAATTTTGCAGCACGGATGCCGTAGGCTTTAGCAACCTTCGTAAATTCAGGGACGGTATATCCGCCACTTACGGCAGTTGCGGCGAATCTATCATTATGATTAAAATGCTGGGTTTCGCTAATTTTGCCCAAAACCTTGTTGTTGAGAATGAATATCTTGATAGGAAGATTTTCTCTATGAACAGTTTCAAGTTCCTGAATGTTCATCTGAAAACCGCCATCGCCAGCAATACAATAAACAGGCTTCTTTTTTGAAGCAATGCAAGAACCAATGGCAAATGGTAAGCCACATCCCATTGTTCCATATCCACCACTGATATGAATTCGCCCTTCATGTCCTTTTAAAACAAGAGATTGTGCGCACCAACATTGATGCATACCGACATCTATAGAAACATTCGGATTTTCAGGTAACAATGATGCAATCATTTCAACAGCCATGTTGCCAGGTTGTTTATCGTATGCCGACAAAAATTCTTTAGCTTCTAAGCAAAGCTTTTTCCATTCGGAGTAATCTGGAACGGCTTCATTCATAAGCATACGCATGAAATCGCATGCGTCTGTATGATATTTTTTCTCATTTGCTTTTATATTTCGGCTGAGCTCGTATTCATCAATATCGCAACGAACCAAGTCGGCTTTGGGGGCAAAGTTCTTTGTTACTCGTCCAACCTGACGAATTCCAAGACGTGCTCCAACGGAAACGATCAAGTCGCATTCGTTAAGAATCATGTTCGCCACACGATTCCCGTGTGTACCTATAAAGCCGATACGCAAATCATCCTGAGCCAAATCAACGCCATTCATCGTTGTAAGTACGGGAATATTTGTCTTCTGTGCAAATTCATGGACCAAGTCTACAGCCCCAGCTGTACGAACTCCATTACCGACCAACAAAATGGGCTTTTTATATTTCGATTCAAAAATCATAGACTAGTCCTCCTTTGAAATGAGAGCTTGTTGAATATCTAACGGAAAATCGATAATAACGCCTCCCTTACGCCCTAGCAAAGCCATGTTATATGCTCTACTTACAATATCGACAAATCCTTCACTCGTATTGGCTGTAACGGAATATTTAGTGATGCTCCTTGTCATGGAAACAAGTTCCATTTCCTGGAATCCATTTTGTCGAATACCCGAAAAGCCCTTCATTTCATTTGTCGGAACATTTCCGCAAATACCCATAATCGGGAATCCATCGAACCATGCATCGGCAAGTCCACCAAGCCCATTGACTGCGCCCGGGCCTGATGTCGTAAAATATACACCCAACTTTCCTGTAGTTCTTGCAAAACCATCAGCAGCTAGGGCACACCCTTGTTCATGATAGCAGACATGCGTGGTTATTTCGTCTTTGCGCTTATAAAGTGCATCCATGAAGGGCACAATATAGCCACCAGCGTAACCAAACACATCGGTTACACCATGTTGAATCAGAAAGTCCACCAAGTATTCAGAGCAGTTCATTTTTTTCTCCTATCTTAAAATCAGCTAAACAGCAGTTCTTCGGGTACTTTTAACAAAGCTCCGAATAAGGCCAAATCTTCTTTTTTAGTAACCTTGATGTTACTAGTTGTCCCTTTGGCAAAATACACGCGTTCACCATAGTGAATAAGCAGTGAGCTTGTAAATGTGAAATCATGCTTGTTTTCCTTTTCTGCTTTCTCGTAGCATTTTAAAGCCAAGGAATACTTGTACACCTGAGGCGAGGCGGTAAGCATAACGTGCTCCCGATCAACATCTGTAATGCCAGATTTTCCGTCTTCCGTATAAACGATTGGCGGATGGCATGCTATCGACGAAGACGCATTGCCGTTTTCGTGAGCTACACGAAGAACTTCGTCAATCGCTTTTTGTGGAAGAATCGGCCTTACAGCGTCATGAACAATTATAAAATCATCAGCATCAATTTTGTCTTTCAAGAAAAAAACGCCGTTTCTTATGGAATCGTGACCAGTATTGCCACCTTCGACAATCCATTCAATTTTTGTGAGCGCGTATTTTGCAATCAATTCGCGTAGATGATTAATCCAATCCTTAACGCATACAACCACAATTTTTTCAATCTGTGGATTTTTCTGGAAGTTTTCAATGGAATAGACGATTATAGGTTTTCCATCAACTTCCATAAACTGCTTGGGAATGTCACCCCCCATTCTTTTTCCAACGCCACCGGCCAATAATACCACATAGTTTTTCATAATTTTTTTCCTTAACACTCTATTGATTTTAAAATGTTGATAGTCCTCTCAATTCCGGTTCTGATACCATACATGGGTTTCCATCCCAAAGCCCTAAGTTTGCTACCGTCTAACCTAGCCTTTGTAGCCTTGCTGTAGCCTGCAGCTTCAACTTCATCGGGAATGTCAAATACAACTTTTTTCCCACAAACATCAGCTGTAATTGCGGCGAAATCTTTAAGCATTATATCACCGCTTTCGTCTGCAATATTATATGCTTCGCCATTTTCTCCGCACAACAGAACTGTTAATAAGCCACTTACAGCATCAGCGACATATGTATAGCTGAAAAATTGAATTCCCTTAGATTTTAGGACGATATCTTCCCCCGCGACACCTTTTTTTATGAATTGACTAGCGGCCTTCGTATCGGACATTGACATTGTTGGGCCGAATGTTCGCGTCAAGCGTGGAATGACAATATCAAGCCCTTTTTGCGCCTTATACGCTTGGCAAAGCGCCTCTCCGCATCGTTTGGATTCTGGATATCCAGCACGGAGTGTATTGCAGTTGATGTAACCGCAATATTCTTCGTCAAATAATTCAACATCGCCACGATTTTCACCATACATTTCATTGGACGATGCGAAAGCAAACCGAGTTGCATGATGCTCAACTGAAAAATCGAGCATGTTCTTCACACCCATCATATTTGTTAAAATCGTGCCAATAGGATCCGTTGAATACAGCAATGGATGTGTATTGGAGGCAAGATGAAGAACATAATCAACATTGCCTAAATAAGAACAAGCAAGAGGTTCTTGTATATTGTATTGGACAAAGACTAGCCTAGCGTCATCAGCATATTTTGAAAAACGCGACTTTAATTTTTCTTCACTTCGACCAAGAGCGTATACAGTGCAGTTGAGATCTTCAGAAATATTTTTCTCCATCAGGAGATCAACGAGAAAACTCCCAATCATTCCTGTTGCACCTGAAATCAGGATAGATTTTCCATAAAATTTATTCCATGGAATATCTTGTTTTGCAATTTTTTGCACATCATCAAAATACATGCTGCTGTCATAAATCGTCATCGCAATCAACACCTTGATTAAAATTAGACTTATACCAGCATATGGAATTGTGGTTTGACACACGCTTCTCAATTGGAGGAAGCTTCATGTAATCTCCATACATCGATGTAAGTATATAATCGTAGTCTATAGGAACCATGAATTCATATCCTTCAAATGATAATTTTGAACCTTCGCCAAAATGGCAACGATCATATACTTCTCCATATCCATAAGCGGTATTTACAAGTTCACCAACGAATTGACATTTGATATTCTTGTTTGCGGAGGCCTTTTTTGCTATTAATTCTGCAATTCTTCTTCTTGAAATCGGAAAACAGATTATTTTCCCTAAAGCCAAAACGATATTCTTTAACAATGACCTTTTTTTAGAAAACTCAATTATCTTAAAATTTCTAAGCCATCGGAATATATTTATTTTATCTATATTTTTATATGCATCCTCAATTTTATTTCCAGGGCAGTTGTCAATTGGAAAAATATCCAAATATACACCTAACCCGTTTTTATCATTTTTTGATTCAATTAAAATGGTTTCATTATCAACTAACTTTGCGAATGGATAAAGATATTTTTTGTCTAATTCAAGAGACTTTAATGTGTATTTCTCGCCACTCGGTTTATATTCCGCCAAAAATCTATCATAATCTTCTCGAAACATACATACATCAACATCATCATCCCAAGGGATAAAACCTGAATGACGTACAGCACCTAATAGAGTTCCTCCAATCAGGTAGTAACGGATATTATTTTTCTGACAAAAAGAGTCGAATTCTTTTAGTAATTCAAGTAGTATTTTTTTTTGTTCACTAGGTGTAATTATCTTATTACTAGGAATGTTATTTTTCATTTTTACCTCAGGAAAAATCTTTTTGATATCTTTATCAAATCAATCATATCTTTTCTAAAAACGGCGAAAAACATAGCAAAAGACGTAAGCACAGATAATGCTGTTACTACAATCGCATAAAAAATCCAATCACGATAATTCAACGGATTGAATTCAATTTTAGAGCATACAAAAAACAATGATAAAGCAGACAATGCCACAACAAATAATCTTACAAAATAAATTTTAGTATCGTACATCAAAATGTGCTTTTTTAAATATACAACATACTGAGTTGTTCTAAAAAGCATTGCTACGACAGTCCCGATAACGACTCCAACAATCCCATAAAAATGCACTAGAAACAACGATATAAGTATGTTAAATATAGCTTCTGTAAATGCCCCATTTCTAGTCTGCTTAAAATGACCTGATGCAAAAACAATCATAGAATAAGGGCTACGAATACAATAAAACCATTCCGCAAGAATTATTAAAAAAGCAAAATACGGCCTGTGATAATTGACATCAGTTACGCCTTTTGTATATATGCATACAAAAGGAAGAGCTAAATTTAATGTAGCCGAGAATAAAATTGTACTTAGCACGTAATAAAAAAGTTCATATACGGCAAATTTTTTTTTCACATTTTCCATATTGCCAATGGCAAGTAATTTTCCAAAATAAGGTTCCATCGCACTTGCAATTGCTGCTAAGAATGAACGAACCCCAGTTACAATCATTAAATAAATAGAATAAACAGAAACTTCTTTAAGATTCAAAAAAAAGGTTATAATAACAACATCAGTATTTGTATGAATAAAGTAGGCTATATGATGTCCAAAGCCATCCCATTTTTGGGAAATAATGTTTTTCGGAACATTCTTAACAGGTTTTATCTTATACTTTTTTTGAGCGTATATGAGATAACAAATCGGTCGAAGTGCAAAAAGTAATCCTGATAGTAATTTAACAATTTGTATTGATGCATCATTTTTTATTAAAATAACTGTTATAAAGACTGTCATCCAAAGTGTAATAATTTGAACACTAGAGGTAAACCAATATTGCTGATCAGCTTGAAGTAATGTTTGGTTTGTTAATCCTATAAAATATTGTACAAGAATGCTAATTCCAAGAATAATAACCAAAGATGCTGAAAAATTCCAATCAAAAGAAGAATTTGAAATTTTTTTAAACAATAAAGCGATTATTGCAAGATACCCCAAAAAAACATACCCTATTTTTGAATAAAAATTTTGGGTTGCAGAATATACTTCGTTAAGCCTTTGATAATTTTGTTCTACTAATGGTTTATATAATTCGGCTTTTACAACAGCTCCGATTCCTGCTTCTAATAATGTTATGTAGCTCAGCAACTGATTTATTGACGAAATCATTCCATTTATTTCAGAACCATAATGATGTATTATTAAATTTGGAATTATCAAACCCGATATTACAACGGATAATTGTAATACGACATTGACGCAAGTGTTAGAAAAAAGTCTATTTTTTTTCATATTCGATTCTACATCAACAAGACTTTTAACGCAATCGATTCCACAATTTCATTATGTACAAAAGGCGATACTTCAGAACATAAAGTCTAAACAAGCCCTTCAAAGACCTTTTAAAAAAACATTTTTTTATAGATTCCTTGTAAAGTGGTCTATTAAGATTTTTTATTATATCATATCGAATTTTTTCTTCTGATTCATTTCTATTAAATTGAGAAACTGCGACTGTAAATACAGAAAGACATACAGAACGATAAAGTTGATTTTTTAAATCAAAATTATTTAAGTTCATCTGCTTAATTAGGTGCTCAGCTCTGATTTGCGGGCCATCCCAAGAAAATGGTTTCCTTGATTTCGAAACGGAATTATAATTTTGCCTGTAAAAATATAAAGGCGTATTAATAATATACATAGATGCGGAATGATAAATCGTGGGTTTAACACAAGCATCATCTTCACCAAGCGAGACATTTCTAGAAATAAGTTGTTGTTGTTGATAGATTTTCTTTTTGAAAACCTTAGCCCACAAATTAGACGAAAAAGAATTTAAGTTTTCGTCACAAATCAATTTTGGAAAAATTTCCTCCTCCATTTCTTGTCTAGAATAATAGCCGGCTCTATAGTTGAATTGAGTAATCTTATTGAAATTTGGATAAGCATTGTAATAAGAGCAACAAACTACATCTGGAGTATATTTCTTTATAATCTCTTGAAAACGAAGAAAATAGTCATCAGAGACCCAATCATCTCCATCAACGCAAGCAATATAATCACCCATGGCAAGTTCAACACCGCATTGCCTTGCACTTACAATTCCTCCGTTATCTTTATGAATGACTTTTATTCTATTATCTTTTTTTTCATATTCATCACATATTAAAGAACTATCGTCTTTAGAACCATCATCAACAAGAATTATCTCTATATTTTTATATTTCTGCCTAATTAAGCTTTCAACACATTGACGCAAATATTGTCCTACATTAAAAATTGGAACAATAACACTAAATAATATTTTTTTTGACTTGTACGAATTCTCTTTATCCATATTCTTGATTCTCTTGTTAATTTCTTATTTTAATCACTTCTTTTTGAGAACAAAAGATGTATAAGAAAATAAAACAAAATAAAGCACCAGGTCCCCGAAATTGATATGTCAGAATGCTAAAAACAACCGATAAAACAAAGTAATAGTAGACAGATCTAATAAAATATGTGTTTTTTATTTTTCTTATTTTTTCCACATAATTACATACGATTGAATAAAGAAGAGTATCTATTAGGCAACCATACAAACCAAAATCTGCTATAAAATCATGAAGCATTGTGCCCAAAGAATTGTAAGTTATGCCACCTCCAATAGGAACCATATACTGTGTTAACTGCGTTATAGCATGGTTTGATCCTTTATACTCTATATTGAAAAAAAATGTTAAAAACAAGGAAATGTTGTTGTAAATAAAGCCCGAAAATGTTTTTCCCATAAGAAAAAGGTCTGTACCTATGTCTTTTTCAATCAAATACGACAAATAAGAAAATGGACCAGTAAGATATATGTACACACTTTTGATTACAGAATTAGAAGATCGCAATGAAGTCATAAAAACGAGAGAACTAATCAAAAGCAGAATCACAAAAAAAACTTTTTTATGTTTTACAATCAAATTCCATGAGTTTTTAATATTATCGGTATCAATCGCTGCGAAAATGATAATTATCAAAAAAGATAAAATCGTAAACCGACCTGCGAATAAAAGAGTATAAAGAACAACGTCGATTACAGATATGACTACAGCAAACGAATTTGCTTTTTTATCAAAAACATCTATTACTGTAACTATAATTGTAGCCAAAAACAATGGCGATACGACATTTTGAAAAATCATTAGAAATGCGGTAGATGCAATCGCGCCTCCGCCATTGAATGCAGCCTCCCTAACCGAGTACAAACTATCATTTAATAATATATATAAGGACTTGTTTAGGAATGGAAATAAAAAAATATAAGCGATAAAATTAAAAATGTATAGTATAATTTTTTTAGTGGGAGGTGTTGTTTCAATAAATAACGAATATTTTTTTCTTTCTAATAAAATAATTGGGTATTGAATATATGCGGAAAAAGTGAAAATCAGCATTGAAATACAAGATAAGATGACGACAATAAAAATTGGTTTATTCATTCCGTATAAACCTAAGCAAGATAAGCTTAAACAAGTCATCCATAGAAACACAAAGCACCACGATATTGAAAATTTTTTTTCTTGTCGAAGTAAAATCAAACAAAAGAGACCTATCAACAAAGGAACTATAAACATATTATCCTACAAATAAATTGGAAAAAATCATATCCCTAAACTAAACATACTTTGCATAAAATAATTTCATTATGCGGTTGCTCCCACGAGTACAAAGAAGACATTTTCGATTTTCATTTTTTCAGCAAGTTGTAATATCCATTTTCCGCCTTTATTCTCCGACATGATGTTTGGGGCGACTGCAAGAACAACCTTACAATCTTTGGAAATTTTTAGTTCCTTTCTCAATTCATTTGCGTCAACAGGATGAAATACTCTTGTATCAATTCCATTGTGAATGACATTAATTTTTTTATCTTTCAAAAAAGATGTCTTTACCCTGTCTGCTAACCACTGCGATGGAGTAACAATCGTAAAGTTCCAGTCCCCAAGCAGTTTCTTTTTCATTTCAAGCATTTGCCGGGTTTTGTCAAGCCACAAGCTCTTGGGATAATCTTTTACAGCGGGGCAGTTACCACATTCATTTTGGTAATTCTTACATTCATATGCATGCCCGCATTTACCAGTATACATATATTCGCAGTGAAAAGTCCACACCACAGGAATTTTCTTGGACTTGATGTATTCTATAAGAGGCTTGATGTTTACGAAATATGCGTGAAGTTCATGGATATGGATCAGGTCGGGCTTAAATTGCTCAATATAGTTTATCAGTCGTCTGGTTGAAAAAAAAGAGAAATATCCATTGTATCCCGTAATGCGAGAAAGCCCTGCATGGATATTCGTTTCCCAGTCTAAGCCAAACTTGTATACGTTTTCTTCTTCAATATTTTCCCCACGGCCATAGCAAATAGCTGCAGTTCGTCCATCGGCTCGTAAATTCGTATACAAGTCATAAACAATCTTCCCTGTAGAAGACCCCTTGCAGTTGACATCAATCAGCAAAACTCGTTCTTTTCTGCCGCCACGGTCATATTCTTCCATGTACCGTTTAGACATGGTGTCCTTGGAATATTCTTTTTGGGCTTTTTCGGCAATATTTTTTGAATTACCGCATAATTTGCACATTGTTTTTTCTGCAAGGGCGTCAATATCGCCGTAGCGTACAAAATCATCCTGAGATTCGATAGATGTTTCCTTTGTTCCACCAGTATCAAAACCAACCACAGGCGTTCCGCAACATTGTGCCTCAACGCAAGTTGTCGGGAAATTTTCGCGTTTGGAGCAAATGGTAAACACATCGGCTAACGAGTAATATTTAGCCAATAGCGTTTGGTCTGCTGTTTTGGGTAGAATTATATAATTATCCATCTTAAGCTCAATTGCGAATTCGGTTATTTCCTGATTCTTTTTTCGAGTCCAAGGAGTTCGTACAACCTTATTCCAAAATTGTAGAGTCTTTCCTGGCTCTTGAATTTTTCAGTGCATTCGGGCATTTCGTGGAACTTGGTGAGTTCATCTTCGCTAATTTCGAGTCGTTTTGCGACTTCCTTGAAAAGTTCCTTGCTTTCGGTTTCGCTCAAAGGTGGTTGTTCTAGGATTTCCAAAGCTTTAAGCCTATCCAATTGTCCCGTAACAACAAGGCTGCTCAGCTGTGCTCTTCTGATATCGTGGCCGAATCGGGTCGGCTGCCACCATCCTTCCAAAAACTTGGTAATCAGATCTTCAAAATGTTTCTGGCCATACGGCACATAGCCGTATTCGTCAGAAAGGGTCTTTATCATCGATTCCTTGGTGAATTCCACAAGGTTCAACGGCTTGATGGTTTTTACCCCCCTCAAATACGGAAGTACAAACTTGTGCTTAAACCCACTTGTGAAGGTATAGTTCTTTATGGGAATCTTGCAGTATTTCTTGATGACATC
>AUXO016011294.1_pt1 | contig 11743 bp, 8 predicted proteins | sample 768731 | NCBI WGS metagenome assembly AUXO01 (sample SAMN02715735, study PRJNA202380) | gut metagenome | biome: sheep rumen | host: Ovis aries | place: New Zealand: Palmerston North | reverse complement strand
AAGAAATAAAAAAGAAGCTTCCGCCTAAAGAAGACCTGCCATATCTCCCTTTTTCAGATAAGAAGACATTAGAAAAAATACTGCGGCAGAAAGATGTCAGTGAAAAAGAACTCAACCGTGCCACAAATGGTACATGGAACCTCTATAAGGAAAGAAAGATTAAGCAGGTTGCGGAGGAGTATCTGGGAAGGCAAGACCGGCGGGAAGATGCAGATTTGAACATGCGCAGGCTTGTCTGTGACAGGTTTGCTTGCATAGAGCTTCTAAAGATGAGCGGGAACGAGGAAGAAATTAAGGAAAAACTTCAGAGTAGGGCTACGGATATCGGAGTGGGGAAGGCAGAAAATGGAATTTATCGTCTTTATAAGAAAGCCGACAATGAGGGGAGGATGCATTACCATAATACATTAAAGCAGTTTCTGGCAGATAATATGGAACAGCAGATCAAATGTGCTACTGCTTTTGATAAACGTTATAAAAAGATAGAGGATGAGGTGGAACGGGAAAGCTCGATTTGTGGAAAAATAGAGAAATCTATCAGTACAGTATACACAGGCATCGTGGATCGGTTTGTGAAAGAACATAGGAAGATTAACGAAAAGAAAAGTGCTTTTCCGGAACTCTTTGATCAGAACAAGGACGAAAAAGCTATTATTGATGAGATCTGGTCTGTATATCAAAAGCTGACAGAGGAGCCTGAATATGGACTTGACTTTGAAAAAGAACAGGAAATCAGACGTGAACAGATGACGGCGGAGGAAAGGGAGCAGTATTCCAGAAGCACGATAGAGGCTGGACTTTTAGACAGTATAAGATTGGGCATGAAGCTTTGCAATAGCGTAAGCGTTTCGCAATATGGTCAGCGGATTTACCTGATTAAAAGGGAAGCGGATTATGTGAAGCAGCTGGAGGGAAATGACTATATTCTCTTTGACAACAACAGAACAGACTGTATAGAGGAGCTGCAGGTATATAAGATTTCTGATGATAGTCTTAGCCGGCTGCGTCTGAGCATAAGTGAGGCAGAAAATGAAGGTTAGGGATTACAGTGAGGATTATACAATAAAAAATTTGGAAGCCAGAAAAGAGACCGGCAAGATAATACTTACATGGACATATCGGCAGGGGAGTCATTTTCTGATTTGTTTTCATGATAGAAAAAAAGAAATGGACATAGACGGTATATGTTCTATTCTTAATGAAGAGGAAATAAAAGACAGTGCGTTCGGGAGTAGTGAGGCATTAAAGCCGGTTGTAATGCAAAATCAGACACAGATTTATTTTGTTGGCAGAAATGTATATGAGAACTTGCGTCAGAGTTCCAAGGGCTATTATGTTGATTGTAAAAATCTTACCGCTGACATTGCATATGGGATACAGGTGTATGCTTGTAATTATGAAAATGGCAAGCTAACAGTCTTCAGACCCAAAAAAGATGAGCATAGGTGCTGTATTCCTGTATCGGTTCGGTGTCAGTTCCAGTACAAGGATCAGCTATTTCGTCCTACAAAAATCTGTACCATGCTCATCAGCAAGATAGATGGATATCAGGATGGTGCGGTCACGTATCGTGTTGAAGGGCTTGATGGTGGTTATGTACCTGAGATTCCGGTCCCAGGAAGCATTCTGGGGAAGAAGATGTTTATAAAAATTCCAAGAAAAGCGGAAATACGGGTTAAAGTGGCAGAATCATATAAGAATTATTTCAAAATGGCTTAAAAGCTGTTAAAGAGGAGAAAGACATGCGGGTGAATAATATATGCAAATGTCCATACTGCTTTGGAAAGTTTGCACCTGTCAGGGCGATGTTTAAATCAACAACAAGTTTTGATAAGATGGATCAGAAAGAGGGCGAAGATCAGCTTTATAATAAGCGGACGGATCTTGCACTCGAGGAATTTCGAAATGGTTTCCCGGGTACGCAATGGCATAGCGATAATGAAGATGAGGATGAAGAGAATTACGATGATCATGTGATACTTTGCGCTTTTGAAGATCAAGTTCATGCACCTGTGGCAAGGACTGAAGACGGGGATGTGGATTTCAGTGATTTTAAGGGCGATGTCATATTAAAAGGACGGGTTGATCCTGAGGAGATAGAGAATGGCTATGTAAGCAGGCTCATTGATGCTTACGGGAGAGAAACCCGTATTAGGATATGCCCACATTGCCACAATTTGTTACCGAATGAATTTGGAAAGTATGAAACAAAGTATATTGCTGTTGTAGGAATAACCAGTTCAGGAAAGACTGTGTATCTTTCTCAGCTTTTTAAGCAGATTGATACTTATTTGGCACATGCAAATCTTGTTAAGCTCAGCGTGGATGATGAGATAGAAAAATTTGTAAAAGGACACCAAGTCAAGATAGGTGAGCAGCTGCCGGGAGGTACTACAGCGCATCATCTTACATTGCCAATCCCGATGGTTATCCAGAACATTAAGACCAAAACAAGGTATATGTTGATTTTTTATGATATTGCCGGCGAGAATTGTGTAAATCCGGCAAGGATGGCAAAGTTCGGTCCATTTGTCTGTAATGCGGATGGCATAATCATGATCACGGACCCGAAACAGTTTAATCAATTGTTTGTTGTTGGGAATAATGATCAGGCCGGGGAAGATACGCTTGCACCTGGAAGGGTACTGCAGGCGATGTATGAGGCCTTTATTGCGGATCAGGTAGGCAACACAAGTACGAGTGTAGATATTCCGTTGGCGGCGGCTATTTCAAAAAGCGATTTACTGAGAGGGATTATAAACGATAGATCCCGTATTTTTTCTAATACGGATTATGAAGAATACGAAAGTAATGGATTTGCATATGATGACTTTAACAGTGTCAATACAGAAATCAGCATGAAGCTTAGAACATCCTCCGGTGCAGGAGGTTCAGGAGGGCAGGGCGCAATCTACAAAAATCTGTTGGATGCCGAATTTTCCCAACATGCTTTTTTTGCCTTTTCAGCACTTAACTGTATGCCTCCACTTGGCGGGCAGCCGCTTTTAGAGCAGCCTAATCCGTTGCGCTTAGAGGACCCTCTGATCTGGCTTATGTATAAGATGGGCATGGTAGAGCAAGCAAGGAAAAAGGGGCAGAAGCAAAATAACGGGTTATTTGGATTGTTTCAAAAGAAGTAAGGTATATCAATGATTAAACTAAGTATTCAAGGAAGGAAGTGACTGAGATGGATTTATATCAGGCGGGATATTTTCGTTTAGGAACGCAAGGGGCTGGAGCCGGATGGAAGGTTGTATCCCCGTCGGAAGGAATGTCAAAATCTGCACGTGAAGGATTTGGCGGAATTGCATCCAACTTAATAGAATTAAGACAAAAAATTGCCATTAATGGAAAAAATGGATTTGGTGTCTTTCACTATGATAATCTAGTGTATATTGTTCATATAAATTATGCAGCAGAGGGAGAGGATGTTCGAGCGGTAGCCTATGCACACTGTTTTTGCCTAAGCCTGCAGGACTATTATGAATTATGCAAGGAACCGGATGGGTTATTCGGAGTTCCCGAAAAATTATTCCCGCATGAATATGATAGCTCTGTTCGTAATTTCCCTGTTCTGCAGGAGTTGCAGCATGAGCATATGGATGTTGCATCTCTTCTGGATAAATATGGGATTTCTGATGGGGAGTATGTTCAGCTGACACGTTATGCGATATGTGCACTGGAGAAATATACAAAACCTCTCTGCATTGTATATGATGAAAGTATGGGATCTGATTATGATGTATACAGGGAGATAATGTATCTTATCATTAGCTCGCTTCCGTTTCATTTTCGTATAAAGCCGGATCTGTTTTCATTTGGCGGTTCGATAGCTAGTATATTTATTTCTACAAAAGTGGAGAGTGATAATTACTTTGATTTAAGGACACATGAGGGACAATGTGACCTGTCAAAAATCTCATCATTCAAATTCCTAAGGATATATAACAGTATTTCTGCACGAAATAATTTAAACAACTCCAGACAGAGGGTGTTGGCACAGATTGCAAACTGCATGAGCGATGCGCTTGATCTTCCGCTTAGGGATATTGACTGCTACAGTGTTGAGACCGGATATCATATTGCACTTGGTGATCTAAAAAAAAATGAGCACTTAGATCTGGAGGAGCCTAACGGAGAATATTCCGTAGAACTATTGCAGAGGTTTCTATCTTATCCGTTGCGTGAGGGTGAAATAATCGAAAAATATATTGCGTATCTGATGCAGCGTATCAATTCTGATGCGTTGGCATTTCCAGACGATAAAATAATGTCTGCACTGCAGAATCGCTTGCTTAAGTCGTCAAACGAATCCTTTAAAAACGAATATTACCAGATGTTTATCCGGAAGATGTACTCTATGGAAGATCGCAAGGAGGCATACAGTCAGATCACTCAGCTGTTTGAATCGGAGCAATTGGGAAAGGAATTTCAGTCATTCCTGAGACGTTACAATCAAGCACTTTACGACGAGTATATTCTGAATGATTATATAAAACGTACAGTAAGGTCTTTTGAGAGTGTGTCAAGATTTGTAAACGTGTATCAGGAATTCGTAGTACAGGATAACAGGTATTATAAGGTTCTGCTTGTTACTTCAAATAATATATATTCGAGAAGGATGAATCAGGCAGAATCCTTAAAGGATAGGATTGAAATTGCAAGAGCTGCCATGAATGTTCCATTGCAGATAGCAAGACATGAAGCGGAGTTTGGGGAATATAGCAGGGGTATTCACGAAGCTTTCCTTGAAAACATCAAGGTGGATAATTTCCGAGTAAAAGATTTTGATTTATATGTTAGATATAGAAATGATTTTTTAGCGAAGAACAATGCAGATATAAAATGGGAAACACGACAGGGAATCGAATCTGTATATGAACTTGTCGATATGCTAAACGATCCGGCCACAGCTAGGTCAAAAGGAACTTGTGTAAAAATATTTGTTCAGGAAGCGGTCTTTAAGGATCCTGAAAGCCTTAGGCATTTTAAAGAAGACCTACGTGAGTTTATCTTTAGCCGGATTACTTCATTGAGGCCGGCAGATGGATTGGATTATATTGCTTGTACATTTTTTGATTCAAAGACCGGTATTTTTGACATAAAGAAATTCATACAATGCTTGGTCAAAAACGGAAAAGCATCCTGGCTGGACGAAAGCGTATTGTATGACTGGTGCCAACGTTCGCCAGTTATTTCTAAGCAGAGCAGATGCTACAGTGCATTAGCCCATTCTGCCGAAGAAGAAGTTCAGAATAAGGCAGAGTATATGAGCCTCGGTAATAAGCAGTTTTGGCAGTATATCAAGAATATCGATAGAGCATTAAAAGGAAAAACATCAATGGGAGACGGTGGTGTAATGGAAGGCAAAGAAGAACTATTATATTCAGCGCAGAGGATAGTGGTATCAATATACGCGTTTCTGGGGCTTTTTATTATAGAATATGGTCTCTGCCTTGCGTTTGAATTTGATACGGTATTGAAGATTGTGGTAATGACCTTGCCACCAGTAGTCCTGATTGCAATACATGTGTTAAATATATTCTTTGTAGGCGGTACAGCTGTTTCTTTTGATAATACCATGGATGCTGTGATCTATGGTGGCGTGATCTTTATTGCTGCAATTCTGGCGATAGTCAGCGGTTTATTCTTTTTTATGGGATTGAGTGGCGGTATTGTAATGTGGATGCTCTGGATATTTGGTGTAAGTGCTCTACTTCTCTATTTGTTAATGCAGGTTGTGGCTTCTTTTGCAATGATAACGGAGTGAAAAATGGGTAAATATTCTATCAGGATGGTGATTATCAGTTGTATTGTCGGTATTATATACGGATTTCTCGGCGAAGTGATTTATGGAGCGCTACAGGGCATTCTGCCCCGCATAATAGTTACTATGATATATTTTGGCGGGTTGTTTGTGACAGTTATGCTTGGATTGTATCTTGGTGGAAGGACATTTAGTAGAAGACAATCAGGTAAGATAAATATAAAAAAGGTATTATTGCTATTCGTTATCCTGCTGATTTCATCAGTGTTGTTTGAGTTTATATACGATCTGGTTCATAAAGAACAATCTGGTGCTGCGGATTCATATATTTTTCTGATAGATGCTTCAGGATCGATGGAGCAAAGTGATCCTGATGGGCTCAGGTTTGATGCGATGGAGCAATTGCTTTCAACAAAAAAGAATGATTTTGAATATGCAATTTATATGTTCAATGAAAAGCCGATGTTATACAGGGATATGCAGCCTGTTAGTACACCAATGGGGGATATTGATATCGAAAGCGAAGGCGGAACAGGTATCATGGCTGTTGTAGGCCAGGTGTTGGACGATATTGATGGCGGAAAACTGAAGCTAAAAGGAACTACAAGGGTAATACTGTTGTCAGATGGTGAAGCAACTGATATAGATCTGTTTACAAAGCACAGTTTCATTAAGATGCTGGATGGATTTGCGGATAGAGGAATTGCGATTAGTACAGTCGGACTGCTCTATGCGGATGACAATCTGATGGAAATGATCGCAGAAAAGACAAATGGCAATTATGTAAATGTTCAGGATGCTTATCAGTTGGGAGATGCTATAGAGACGGCAGGTAATGCAGGTGCTACATTAAGGGATCTGTTGAGCTACCGTATGGGTAGCAGCTTAAATATATTATTAGCGATTCTACGTATCATTTTTGTTGTTATTTTAGGCATGATCATTGCGGTGGCTAAGACCGAAATGTGTGAGGACTTTTTGGATACACGCTCTGTGTTGTACAGTTCAGCAGTTGGAGGAACACTGGCGGGACTGGCAATAGAACTTGGAATGAATGCATTTGGTATATCACCAATGTTGATCAGATGTCTTGTCTGCCTGTTAATTGCGATTACTTTATTGAAAGTCAGTCCTGATGGATTGTCAGATGAGTATACGTCTGCAAAATCCGCAAGCTGAGAGGTGACGTATGGAATACAGGGGTAACAGTGGAGTGAGGTATCTTGTCGATGCCCAAAAAAGAGAAAAGTTTGCCAGGTATTCTGACTATGCATTAAACGGAAATTATGTTGCCAGAGTTTATTCGTTGTTCGAACGAAAAAGACGTAAAAATCCTGTTGAAGAAGCCATATCTGCATCCGATTTGTATGATGGTGAATACCCGATTGATGTGCTGTATAAGGGGAAAAAATTTGTAGGATATGTTTATGAAGGTAGGCCGGGAATTGATAATGGGGACTATGACAGTGAATCTGGTAGCGACCTGTCTCCTGATAAGAGGGTTCTTTCTTCATCGGACTACAGCCGTCGGGTTGTTATTATAGAAAATATTGTATTTATATTGACTGTTGCCATTCTGTACATACTGTTGTATAAGTTTTATTTTGCAGAAAGATTCGGGGAACAGATTGCTAACATGGTGTTGTCGGAAGAGTGGGCAAGAATTCTGAATGACATCTTTGTTTCAGTGAAATTCGGTGGGATAGGTGTAGTAATCCTTGGAATCATAGCAGATTTTTTTACTCTGTTTATAATGCAAAAGAAAGGAGCCGATCTTAAATATTTTAGTATTTTCGGAGCACTTATAAATTTTTTGATTTGCGTTCTTGTGGGGTATGTCCTGATGTTGCTGCTCATCCTGATTGGAGGTGTGGCTACAGTAGTGAGCATAATTGTGGCAGTGTTTGCTGCAATCGCAAATTTTTTTTCATAGGCAAGGGAAATGATAGGTTTTAGGTCAGGGTCATGGAATCATTACAGTCATTGTTTGAAGAAACAAATATAGAATTAGATGAGTTAGACACCTCGTTAAAATCGCTGAGGGACAATGCTGAGGAGATGCGCCGTATACAATCCCGTTTTTTTGCTGCTTACGAGAGCAAATTTGGCAGGAATGTAAGAAAGGTAAGCAAGCGGATCAGTTGGGATGATATTGAAAGGTTGATGACAGCTATGCGTTCAGTAGCCAGCGTTCCCGAAAAAAAAACCTTTTTGGGACTGGGTGGTCTCAAAAGAGAAGAATATGAGACACAGACAGATCGTCTGAATCTTATTATTTCAAACCTAGAGATGGTAGAGAATGATTTCCTGCAAAAAAAAGAAAACGTTCTGGATAATCTGAAGAAGGGCCTTGAGAAACAAGTTAAGGATAGGGCGAAATATTGCAAAAATGCTCATAGTATACCAGATGAAAATCTCGAAATAAACGAGATGTTATTATCGGATACATTTGTTTGTGTCGACCGTTTTATGCCGAGATACCGTACAGATGTTAAGTCTTATATAGGTACGCTACAGACAAATGGCATATTGGTTGATGATAATTGTTTATTTATGAATCAGACCAACTGGGGCAAATTGCTTGATAGTGGTGTAGTTTATCATTTTAAGTCAGATGGATATGAACATAGGGTACAGGAGGATAGCCTGAAGGCAGTATATGCCAGTATCAGGCTGTTACTCCTTAATCTGCTCAACTATGGAAGGTACGGAAACTACGAGATAACTCTCTTTAGTCCAGTACAAGCAGGGATATGGCTGAATGAGATGCAGGATATCCGAGAGCTTTCATTACGCGGTATGAAGACACGCCGTAAAGTTTTGGATGATGAAAATAATATAAAAACTCTGCGCATTGCACGTAGCAGGAATGAGTATACTGCTGAAATGGAACGTGTGGAGCAGATGATCCTAAAAACTGGTGAGGCACTAAGCGGTAACCTTAATTTCATTGACTATAATGCCTCAACGGACATGAAGCTTCCATTGAGGGTACTTATTTTTGATGATATTGCAGCACATGATGCGGATAGTATAAGAAAAATCATAAAAAACAGGAAACGTTGCGGCATAGTGCTGATTTTTATTGTGGGAGATTGCCTGGAAGAAAAGGATAATAAGTACAACAGCATCAAAAGAGATATAGAGGAATGCATTCAGTGCGAATACAATGGATTGGAATTAGAATATTTGAATGCAATGGAGAACCAGATAGACTACGCGTCATTTGTCAGAGAATTTGTAGAAAATAACGGAGTTAAAAAAGAGCTTGATACAAGTTTTGAAGGATGGTTCGGAGCTGACTTTGAATATGGAACTATGTGTTCTACTATAATGGTACAGGGGGGCGGAGCCGAGGGAAGGATTACCGTTCCCTTTGCTGTGGACGAAGAGGGTGATCTGGTCTCATTTGAAATAGGTAGCTCAAAGAACATCCACGGTCTGATATCCGGAATAACCAGATCCGGAAAATCAACTACGCTACATATGATAATCAATTCCATAGCGATGAATTATCGTCCTGATGATGTTGAAATATGGCTTACTGATTATAAGCTGATGGAATTTGCTTTTTATGAGAGATACAAGTACCCACATATTAAATTTATTGGTCTGCAGAAAAATGAGGAGTTTTCGTTCTGTCTGCTGGATCTGCTATATTCAGAGCATGAAAGAAGAGCACAGCTTTTCAAGGATAAGGGCGCAAAGAATATTGATGATTACAGAGTAAAATTCGGAATGGACAAAATGCCGAGAATATTCATGGTCATAGACGAGTTTCATGTGATGGCACAGCAGGCACATGAAAATCCGGTTTATAAAGAAAAGCTTGAAAATCTCTTATCTGAAGCTGGCGCATCGGGAATTGTGTGCCTTTTTTCTGATCAAAGGATATCGGTTGGTTTGAATGGCTTGACTGATAAGGCTCGAGATCAGATGGCTCTGCGACTGGCAATGCGTAATTACCCCGAGGAGATTAAGCTGATGCTTGGAAGCTTGCCTGATGAGGATCCTGAATCACTAGAAAGAGGTAAGGTTTATCTTCAGAGCATTGAGTGGGAAAAGGGGGAAAAGAAAACCGTATTGAAGAAATGTTCGGTTATTTATCTGCCTGAAGAGCAAATGAAAAATGTGAGTGAGAAATTGAGAAATCTATACGGTGATGCTGATGATTGTAGAATCGTGGATTCGAATCACCGATATAAGCTTGATTGGAATCTTGCCGGAAAATCGGAGGAACGTGTAAGGGCGACAGATAAAAGGGATATCTCATTTCTCCATCTGGGAATTCCATCTAATTTTGACCCATGTTTTTCAGTTTCAGTGGTACGCAATTTTGGAGACAATGTGATCTCGTTGAGCGACAATTATGAAATACAGGCTCGTAACGTGATTAATATCATAAAGTCTATTCTTCATATAGATGGTGGGGAAGTATATGTTATGGCAGATGAAAATGATACGGTATACATAAATTGTGCCGATTATCTTGAGACTATGTCCGCAGAACAGAATAATCTTCATATATGTCCCTATATGGTAGATGTTTGCAGCAATGTAGAAAAACTGTATCTTGAGATGTCTAGAAGAAGAAGAGAGAGAAATAAAACTGCGGTCATGGTCATATGGCTGGGATTGGAAAGTATGTTCCATGAGTTCAACTATTATGATGTGAAAAAGATTGATGAAAGAAAAGTTCCTGCAGATAAAGGCACGTCTTCAAAGACAGACAGCATTTCCAGGGATCTGGACTCTATCGCTTCACAGCTGGAAGAAATGAGCAGGATGTTCGACATCGATCTGGGAGCGGATGTCGATAAAGACGAGGTCAAAGATAAAGGACATCAAGTGGCTGGTGGTGAGGACATTATAGAGGAAGATGATGTGTTTGATGCGCGTGAGTATATCATCAAGCTGGTGGAAGAAGGTGCAAAACAGGGAATATTCCAAAGTGTTATGATCAGTTCAATATTATCCCTGAAGACAATGAAAGGTGTGAAGATTGAAAACTTCCGTCATAAGATGAGCAGCTACATTTCTAAAGAGGACTGCGGAGAATTTTTTGGAACTTCGAGATTCTGGTTTTCAATGGATCCGAAAGAACCTGAGCAGATGGCATATTATGATGGAAAGAGTGCAAGATTTTTTATCCCTTTTTTGGGATAGGGTGCAAAGGAGGTAAGAATGAATCGAGATTATGAGGAAATTGAAATGTTCTGTAAGGAGTTCCTTGATTTTTGCGAAAATGTACGTGGGTATGCTGCACGATTAGAATCTGTCGTCAGGTCGTCAGAAGGATCTCTTCAGGACGAGGTCGGAAGGAAGGCGGTGAGCAATGTGGAGGACTTAGCCAAACAACTGTGCTCGATTGTTGATAATGGAGAAGAGGCTGTTACAGCAATCAGAAAGAGTAACAAGGAAATCGGTGATGAATTCGAGGATTTAAAGAAAAAGCTGTATTGAGAAAGGGGATGCAGATATGGCGGCAATAATTGGTTCAGCAGATGATGCGTATGCCTTGCGTAAGGAAATGATTGAGACTATAAAGAGTATAAATGAAGACCTTAGGGATATTCATACAAAATTAAGGGTATTGGAATCTTCGTTTAAAGATCAGGGATTTCATGAAGTTGAAGATGTCGTAGGTGGGGTGGCAAGCTCTCTGAATAATCATATGGAAGGTGTTTCTGATCTGGCGGAGCTGCTTCAGAAATATGGTGATATTCTGAGTCAGGCAAATTAAAGGGGACAAATTGTGAAGCTTACAGAAAAATACAGAGCGGAAAAGAATGTCCTCTATCCGTTAAAGGAATATGTCAAGAATCTTGAGGAGCATAGTTGTAAGATAGAAAATGCTGCAAAACTTGCCAAGCAGTCTCTTTGTGATGAAGTGGGACAAAAGGCAGGGGACGACGTGATTGCGTTGGCAAAAAGATTGGCGCGTAATGCAGAAGAAGGCAAACAGTTGATTGTTTG
>AUXO016891406.1_pt1 | contig 11744 bp, 10 predicted proteins | sample 768731 | NCBI WGS metagenome assembly AUXO01 (sample SAMN02715735, study PRJNA202380) | gut metagenome | biome: sheep rumen | host: Ovis aries | place: New Zealand: Palmerston North | reverse complement strand
CTGGCTAGAGCGCTTGCATGGCATGCAAGAGGTAACCGGTTCAAGTCCGGTCATCTCCAGAAATTAGGCCTGATGGATTTTCATCGGGCTTTTTTTATGTCTTTTTTAGGAGCGTGAGTATGTTCAAGGAAATCAGGCCGGAGCAGATTGGCGACAATGCGTTCAAGATGATTGGCAAGGACTGGATGCTGGTGAGCGCGTGCACAAAATCCTACGACGATGAGGGAAAAATCATCACGGGAAGAGTCAACACCATGACCGCAAGCTGGGGAGGACTCGGAGTGCTCTGGAACAAAAACGTGGCCACAATCTACTTAAGACCGCAGCGATACACGAAGGAAATAATCGATGAGACCGACACATTCTCGCTCAGCATACTCCCTGAAAAATACCGCAACGCCCTGAATTACTGCGGAAGCCACTCAGGACGCGACGAGGATAAAATCAGCACCGCGAAGCTTGACGTGCAGTACATGAACGGTACCCCCTGGATCAAGCAGGCCCGACTTGTGCTCATCTGCAAAAAACTTTACGCACAGCCCTTCGACCCATACTCTTTTATGGAAGAAAAAATGCTCAAGCAGAATTACCGGAACGACGATTTCCACACCATGTACATCGGCGAAATCATCAAGGTGATGGAGGACAAGAGATAGGCAAGAGGGAAAGCTGAGAGTGGAAAGATATTTGAGGCATTTGTTTTCCACAATTTTCCCATGAAACACTTTTCTTTTCTCTGATTTTATGGTAACATATAGGAACAGGATGTTGTTTTCTAATCAACATTGAGGCAAAATTTGATTTTCGGGACTTGATTGCCGTTAGATTGCGAGCAAGTCTTCTCTTGGAGGAAATAAAATGAAAAAAATGATTGCGTTTTGTGCGGCTTTGACTCTGGCTGCGTCAGTTTTTGCGTCGGGAGCCAAGGAAAAGGTCGAGGTCGATCCTGAGCTTGAGGCAATGGTCGAGATGGTGAGCGTCAAGGGCGGTTCATTTTCCATGGGAGCCGCGGACGGAGAGGAGGATGAGTATCCGGTGCACAGCGTCTCCGTGGACTCATTCAAGATGTCCAAGACTGAGGTGACACAGGAGCTCTACAAGAAAGTGACGGGAAAGAATCCCTCTTATTTCAAGGGAGAAAAACTGCCGGTCGAGTGCGTGAGCTGGCTTGACGCGGTGATTTTCTGCAACGAGCTGAGCGAAAAGATGGGGCTCACCCCCTGCTACTCAAAGAACGGGGACTTTGACATTACCCACTGGCTTGGATCCGAAGGAATCACATGCAACTTCAACGCAAACGGATACCGCCTTCCGACCGAAGCTGAATGGGAATTTGCCGCACGTGGTGGAACCAACAACGAGGCATTCGCATATTCAGGAAGCGACAATATTGACGAGGTGGCATGGTATCAGGCTAACTGCGAGGGAGAGACCCATGAGGTCGCCACAAAGACACCGAACTCACTCGGACTTTTCGACATGAGCGGAAACGCATGGGAATGGTGCTGGGACAACTACGATCCCAAGTTCTATCTTGACGGAAGCTCACGCAACACAAAGGGACCTTCTTCCGGAAACGGCACAAAGGTTCTTCGCGGAGGCTCAAGGGCAAGCACTTACGGTGACGGAAGCGGTGTGTGCCGTGTCTCCAACCGCCATTCATCTAAGGCAGACGAGCGTTACTACCTGAACGGATTCCGCGTGGTGTGCGCCGAGTAAGCACAAGAGATTAAAATCTAAAATAAAAGCTCCGATTCGTTTGAGTCGGAGCTCTTTTTTATTTGCAAACTGCCTGCCAAAATGTTAAATATCATGTTGTCAAACTGTCATCATCTCCGTAGTCGCACGGCAACCTCAATCAGTAGTTTTTCAATGTTGCCATTATCTGTAAAAGCCAAAAATGATGATTTTGAATTAATCAGTCTCAGACGCTTACGGACTTGAGCACCTGGGTAAGCTTTGCTTTTTCCACCAAATCCAGCGGACGTCCCTCAATGTACTTGTGGGCTTCCTCGGTGAAAACTCCCGCCGTAATGCAGAATCCCCGGTCAGCCTTGACATCATGCATGTGTCCGTGGAAGTCGCGCACATAAAGCTCACCTGTGGATCCGGATGTCCTGAAGAATCGGAAAATCTCCGTGTCAGTAAGCCTCGGGGAATCAACCTCAACCGTAATATCCGTATACGCGGGCTGAACGCTGATGTCCATTACCTTAACCTGGGATCCACGGTAAACAGTCTCGATGAATTTGCGGCAAAGGGCCACGAAATCAGAAGCACCCGCCGAAAGATAGACCTGAAGATTTTTGTTCTGGCTGAGTTCCTGATATCTGCTTGCGAGAGCGTTCACATCCCTGTAGTTCGCGTTCACAGTGCGTATTTTATTCAGGTACTGCAATCCCATGGCAAAATCATTCTTGCTGAAGAAACACTGTGCGGTCCTGTACTCCAAATCCAGCATAACATCCTGCGGCACGTCATTGTGTTTCATTCCTATGGCAAAGTCCTGCACCGCCCCATCAAAATCACCGGTCTTCATGTGATACACACCGGCCTCAAGACATGAGCGCGGACCATAAACCGGATCTGGACGAAGATGCATGAACACTTTGATTGCCTGATCTCCGTGCCCCTCCATGTTCGTCGCATCCGCCATGCAGAAAAGAGCCTCCTTGTTCGAAGGATCCTCACCCAAAGCCCGCTTGAAACACGGCAGACTGTCCCTGTAGTGATGTCCCTCGTAATAGCTCTTGCCCAAAATGAAATAAACGCCCTCAGCATCAGGATTCAGAATCAGAGCCTTTTTGAGACATGGGATGGCCTTGTCATACTGTTTTTCCTTGTACATCGCGATTCCAAGGTTCAGGTTCACGTCGTAATTCCTTGGCTCCAGCTTGTATGCGGAATTCAATGATGCGAGAGCCTCCTGAGTCTGATCAAGATTCACCGCGCAAATTCCGTGCCGCAAAACAGACTTGAAGCCGTCCACCAAGGGATCCTTAGTGGCTAGACGGAAAAGCTGGTCGTAGAGAGGGAGAGCCTTGTCCCAGAGTTTGTTCGCAAAATAAACGTCGGCAAGCTGCATGAGTCCCTCGGCATCCTGGGGATTTTTCTCAAGCTTCTTGTTCGCCTCGCGGATAATCTGAGCCTGGGTTTTATTTCTCTTTCCGCCGCCGATGGAGCCAGTCTTAATCGGCTCACCTTTTTTTCCCATAAGAACTACAATACCGGCGACCACCAATAAAATGACAATTCCAACTATTAAAATGAGCATTTTCCTCTACCTTGTTTTTTTTAGAATTGTGTCTTTTGTTGACCCGACACGGAAAAATCAAAGACAGACCTTTCCCTTTTGATTATCGGCATATCGTGCGAATTTATTTAGAGGTGACGGCAGATTTAATGAGAACCCACGTGGCGCCGCTTCCACCGTTGTTTCTGTCGGGATGTCCTGATGAGCCAAGCCTGGAATCCTGCTCGATGAACTGTCTCACCAAAAGTCCCAGGACCGGATCCGAACCGTGGCTGTGGTTTCCCTTCCCGTGAATCAAAAGGATTTTTCTGAGCCCCCTCCTCACGCAATCAGTCACGAAACTGTCCATCCGGGTCCATGCCTTGTCCCTGGTAAGTCCGTGCAAATCCAAAACCGCCTCGGGCCTCATGTTTTTGAGATACTCCCTGTCCGCAAACTTTGACTCCGCCTCCGCCTTCTCCGAGATTTTGTCCTTGTCCACGGTCCCATGCTGATTGAGCCATGCCTCAATGGGATTTATGCCCGTCCTGAACTGACTCTCAAACGACGTGTAGCCCTGCCTCCGAAGTTCCTTTTCCTCCGCGCTCGGTGCATTCGCCTTTTTGTTAGGTTTTTGAACAGCCTTCTTTTTTCCCGCGTCCCTCTGATTTTTATCCCACTGACTCAAAATGTCGCCGAAGTCCATAAGCAAAATCCCCGTCTAGCGTATTTCAAGCAGGGCATCTTTTTTTACCCAGCCGTATGTGTCGTTGTACCGTATGTAGACCCAATCTCCGGATTCCCTCTCCATCCTGATTACTGTTCCGGGAATGACGAGAACACCCGACGAGTTTTTTTCCTCCGGGATTGAGTTGATTTCGCCGCCTTTGAAAACAGCTGTCCTGATAAGTGCCCACCTGGAGAAAATGACTGCGCAGATTAAAATAAGGAGCGCGCTTACAAAACTTGTCGCCGCAGCAGGAATCTTGTGAAGCAAAAAGAGAACAAGGGTTCCGGCAAGCACAAGAGCAAAAAGAGCCCAGATAATTATGAGAAGAGGAATATTCGGCTCTCCCTGCGACGGATTCAGCCCCGCCCTTTTCTCTGCCTCCTGACGAGCCTTTTTTGCCCCGCTTGAGAACGGAATGGAATACCGCTCTTTTTTATGGAGTTCCAAAAGCTCATCCGTGTCCACAAAAACCGGTGCCGCGCTCGCTTCGGATTTACTCTGCTCAGGATTTTCCGAAAACGCGTAGGAGAAAATTTCGGTCTTTTTTTTCTCGGGTGTCTTTGAGACCTTAGGTCTGACTTTGACCCTGTACGAAGGAAGGGCGACCTTTTTGGTGATTCCCCCTGAAGAGACCGCGACAATCGGTGTGTCGGGAAATTTGTACGAGCCCTGCTTCAATGGCTGCCAGTCAAAAGTGGCAATCGGAACAGAATCAGGGGAGAACTCCGTCGTGTTCACGCTGTGCCTGGTGATGTCAAATCTCTCGACCTCGGTAAAAAGGGAATCCTCGGGAATCACTTTCGGCCATGCAAAATCAACTATCTGAGTGGCATATCTTATGGAGAGCGTAAACCGGATGTGGTCCCCCACGCTCGCCTCTATCAGTTTCGTGGTGGAAGCAGACGAATGTTTCTGGTCCTCGAATGTGATGAGTATTTTCGGCTCAATCGTGCTGAGGTTCTCATAAACATAGACCGACTCAATCGGAATCCTGCAATAATAGATGTCAGCCTTTACGTCCACAGGCTTTATCTGGTAGGCTCCCGGCTCGTTGAATCGGAAGGTGAGTATGATTTTTGTTCCGTACTGGTCGTTTCCGGCATTGAACGCGGTCTCCTTTCGCATGGAGATGAAGCTTGAGTTCTGGGGCACATCATTCACGGCCACATTGGTGATTTTTTCAGGAGGGATATTTTCAATCGTGACTGAAAATGAGCAGTCGGTCTTTGTGAAAAAATGCTTTTCCTTTCCTTCCTTTATCTCTTTTTTAAAGCGCAGGGACTGGAGATACTGCCAAGTTGAGGCTATCGATGCTGATGCCCTTTGAACGGAAAGAGCGCCGGCAAACTGTGCGAGTAAAATCAATAATCCAATCCAGAGCTTTCTGGTTCTTGCTGACGATTTTTCCATTGCTGTTGTTCTTTCTCCCGTATAGTGGTATACATTGCGTTTTCCATGGTAGAGATTTCATCCGTATTCTCTGAAACAGGGGTGAGCTGGGCTTCCTGTGCATTCGCATGTGCGGTGGCCTCCCTGAGTGATAGCTCCAGATTGATTTTCGCATCCACGTCGTTGCTTTTTATGAGCAGGGCCTGTTTGAAAAATTCCGCAGCCGATGAATAGTTTCCGTTTCTGTGCTCGATTATGCCGGAGTTGTAGAGAACCGAAAAGCGGATTTCATCAGGAGCATCCGGGGTTATCTCTTCGTAGCGTGTCCTTGCCGCCGAATTTTCATTCTGCATGAGATAGGTTGTGGCAAGTCCATAAAGGGCATACTGCTGCACGGCCAAATCACCACGGCTTCCCGCACTCTGCTCCACGTCCATAAAATCAGCGACTGCTTCCTGATAGTCCTTTCGGTTCCAGTTGAGTCTTCCCTCCAGAATCTTCGAGCCGTCCTTTATGTGCTGGGCAGAACATCCTGTGAAAATCAAGGAGAGAGCCATGACCGCCGCCTCCTGCTCCACTTTTTTTCTCTTGGGCAAAGTGATTCGAAGCTCCCCGAAAATAAATGAGATTACGATGAACACCACTGCGAAAATCAGGAAAATGTTGTGACGGTCCACTGTCTGAAGCTCATACACGGTTGAGGTCTCGTCATTCAAAAGATCCGCGGAACCCACCATGGGACTTCCATTTTTTTTCAGCAGGCTTGAGAGAAGTCTGTTTGCGGATCCGACCTCGGACGCATCCACATAGAACAAATCCGGCATGAGGACGCTTCCCGACTGAGAGAACATGCGTTTTTTCACTGCCTCAATGATTTCCAGAATGGCCGATGAGCGGAGCGCCGTCTTTACCTTAGTGCTTCCGTCCCCCGCCAAAACCGTGCTTTCCCTTTCCGAACCGAATCCTATGATTGCGACAGGAATTCCATATTTCGCTGCCTGGGCAAGGGATGTCTGCAAACTTGAGTCAGTTTCCTCACCGTCGGTAAAGAGCCATATATAATCCGACTGCGCGCTCTGTGACGGGAATGAGGAGATTGCCGCGTCTATCCCTTTTCCAAGGCTTGAGCCCTGGCTTGTCATAAGCGTGGGAGAGAGGGCTGTGAGAATGGAGCGGACCGATTCCATATCCTCAGTAAGCGGAACCGCAACCACTCCGTCTCCCTTCGCAAGGACCACTGAAACTGAAGTGTTGGGAATATTGTCCAGAAGTCTGTCCGCGTATGCCGCCGCTGCCTGAAGACGTGTGATTTCCCCGGGACCGTCCTTCGCCTCCATGCTGTAAGAGATGTCAAAGACCATGCTGATTGCGCGACCGTTTTTTTGCACCGGGATAAAATTGGTTCCCCAGGAGAGACCTGAATAGGCGAGCACAATCATCACCCAGGAAAGCATCCTGAAAACAGTCCTGAGCGTAAAGTTCATCTTGTATTTTGAAAGCAGGTTCTCGTCCTTCACAAGCGTCTTCTGCCGTCCCAGATTTTTTACAATCTTCGCGAAACGGGAAAACATGTACCATCCGTATGGAATCAAAAGCAAAAGGAGATAAAGGGACTTCGGTCTTTCAATGAAAAAATTCATAGCACCTCCTTCATGACGAATCTTCGGATAAAGACTGCGATGCCCAAAAGAATGGCACCCGCGGCAATGAAAAGACGGTAGAACTCCTCGTCCATGTTTTTTATGTGGTAGGTCTGCACAAGGCTCTCACTCCGCTCAACGGAATCCAGAGTTTGTGAGAGAGCAGAAAGTGATTCCGCCTCAAAAAATTTTCCGCCTCCCTCAGCGGCAATCTGAGCCAGGGTCGTACTGTCATAGTTGGAGTTCAAGAATCCTGAGTAGACGCGCCCCGTAACGGGATCCACATACTCAAGGGGCACCGATCCCTTTGTTCCGATTCCGAGCACATAGAGCGAGATGTTTTTGTCCCTCGCAAGGTGTGCTGCCGTGTGCGGATGAATTGTACCCGCGTTGTTTTCTCCGTCGGTAATCAGCACGATGCACTTTCTCGGAGAGCGTGAGGACTCAAGATGCATAATCGCGCAGACAAGTCCGTTTCCAATGGCAGTTCCGTCTCCCATCTCACCGAGCACAATGTCATCGAGCTTGCTGAAAAAAACTTTCTGATCCATCGTGGGTGGAACCACAATCGCGGCTTCCTTTGCCATCTCCACAAGACCGACAGAATCTCCGGTACTCTCCGACTGCAGGGATTTGATGGCCTGTTTCGCGGCATCTATTCTTTTCATGTCAGACATATCCAAAGCAGCCATGGAGGGACTCGTATCAATCACATAGAGAATGTCGGCTCCCCTTGACGAATAGATTTTTTCCTGATGATGGATTACAGGATTCGCGTATGCCACAATCAGACAGATAAAACCTGATGAGGCAAGACCCATGGAAAGGACAGAACCAATCTGACGCAGACGGCTGTTCCATTTGAAGATTTTTCCGTGCCAGTCGCCAAGAGTGATTGGAAAAGTGATTGGTGAGAAAATCCTCACGTAGCGCAAAAAGAAAAAAATGGGGATGAGAAGCAGGAGAAAAAATGCTCCGGGATTTTCAAATTCCATCATAGGCCGTCTCCTTCATCCGTGGATTTCGCCTCAAGACCGTCTATGGCATTTTCCGTAATCTCTATGATTTTGGACCGCTCGCCCTGAGAAAAAGCAGCCTGGTGATCCTCAAGAGGAAGCTGCCTCGAGTCGATTGAATTCTGCGCGAAGATTATGTAGTCGGTTCTCGTAAAAAGGGACACAATGTCCATCACAGCGTTCTCCTGCCTTTCACCGAGCATGTTTCCTGTCGCCGCGTTGATTACCGAAGCAATCCTTTTTGTGGTGACTGACGAAAACGGAACCTCAAATCGATAGTCCAGATAATTTCTCACAATCTTCTGCCATCTGGCCGCAAACTCTCCGTCATCGCATGAATCCTCGGAAAGTTTTTTCAGGCCCCTCTTCGCCGCATGGACGTTTTTCATAAACCCAAGATACTCTTTCAGATTGTAATACGCTTCCTTGATTGCCCTCATCTTTGCAAGAGCGAATCCAGCCGCAAAAAGAATCAGGATGCCGACTATAATCAGAGTCCAGACGATGTATGTGGTTCCGGGAAGGAGCCTTGGTGAGATTGCAGGTCTTATCCCCGTGTCACCAAGATTCTCAATCAGAGAAAGCACCGTGACGCTCTGAATCTTGAGCCGGTATTCGACCAGATTTTCTATGGGCAAAGTTGAGTTCTCCGGATTTTCCGCCGAAGGATTTTCCGTAAGAACGGATTTTTTCTCAGGCCACACAAGAAGCCCGGCGTTCCTGCAATATTCGTTCAGGTCAAACTCAGGAAAATCAATCAGTCCGGGATGCCAGGGGATAAAATTTATCACGAGAGTATAGCTCATTCCGTTTCTGTGGAGGGACACGTCGTTTACAGTGAACGATTCCTCCGGTGAAACAAAGGCCGGACTCTTCGGATTCAGATGGAGCACATCACCCTCAAGGACCGCGGAATCGGCAAGCGCAAAAAAATCAATGGGGCTGTTGAACGTGTAATGGAGCTGCACACGGTCGCCCACGTAGATATCCTTCGGCACAAGAATCTGCTGTACAAAATCCTCGGTGGAACTGTTCTGCGAAAAGAGACGGGATGGAATCAGCATGAAAAAACAAAGGGCCGCGATGACGTAAAACTTTCTCATCTCACTGCTCCCTTGCCAGGAAAAATCTGGTCAGTTCCCTCAGCGGATCCGTTCCCGTCTGAATGGTCATGGGATATCCGCCGTGACGCAGACACTCGTGCTTCCACTGCTCCATCCGCTGCTCGTTGTCCTCCCTCCACATGCGTCGGAATTTGGAGGAATCCGTCGGCAAAATCATTCGTCTTCCGCTCTCTGGATCCGAAAAAGGAATGGAGCCCACAGGAGGGATAAGCTCGTCCAAAGTGTCAGTAATCCTTGCCGCGACCACATCGTTTCTCTGGCACAGATGACCAAATGGCTGCCCCCATGATGAGGTGCGGAAATCCGAGAAAATCATTATGAGAGTCTTTTTTTTCAGGATTCTCTGAGCCGCCAAAAGAGCCGTGTCCAAAACAGAGCCGTTGCTTGAAGTCTCCGAGATTTTTTCAAACTGCGAGAGAAGGAGCATGACCTGATCGTGACCTGCCGCGGGAGGACAGTTGAACTGAATCTTCCCGTCAAAGATGATTGCACCGACAGGCGATGAGTTGTGGTAAGCCGCCAAAGTCATAAGGGACGCACATTCCACGGCAAGCTCCAGCCTGGATTTTTTTGCAGAACCAGAGCGCATTGAGCTTGAGACATCAATCAGAAGAAGGACGTTCAAATCCCGCTCCTCATCGTACTGTTTTACAAAAGGCCGTCCCATTCTTGCCGTAACGTTCCAGTCAATCGCACGCACGTCATCCCCGTCGAAATACTCACGCACTCCACGGAAATCGATGCCGCGTCCTTTGTAGAGGGATCTGAATGAACCGTTCCGCATCCCCTCGGCAAGACTCAATGAAGTCAGGTGCAGAAGGTTTGCCTTTCTCGTTAAAGTCGCTGTATCCATGAATAAGGACCTCTTTACGGAAGCGGCATGAGCTCAATGATTTTGGAAATGAGGTCGTCGGTTGAAACTGAATCGGCGGAGGCCTCGTAGTTAAGGACAAGTCTGTGCCTGAGCACTGGTTTTGCTACCGACTGAACATCCTCCGGGAGAACGAAACTTCTTCCCGCAAAAAGAGCCGCAACTTTCGAGCACTGCAAAAGGGCGATTCCTGCACGTGGGGACGCTCCGAATGAAATGTAATGCATGATGTCGTTCTTTTTCTGAGCGGATGAGCTTCGTCTCTCGTTCCTTGTCTGGTCCGGACGTGTCACGTTGATTATGGAGACTATATAATTGATGATTTTGTCGTCAGCTGTGATTGCCTTTACGGCGGTCTTGCATCTTTCAAGCGCGGATGCAGGGAATACGGAAAGAACCGGCTGCTTCATGGCCTCTCCGTTTGATTTCACAATCTGGATTTCTTCCTCGGGCGTGGGATAGCTCACAATCAGCTTCATCAAAAATCGGTCCAGCTCGGCCTCGGGAAGATTGTAGGTTCCTTCCTGCTCAATGGGGTTCTGGGTCGCAAGCACAAAAAATGGCTCGGGAAGAGGATAGCTCGTCTCTCCGATTGTCACCTGATGCTCAGCCATGGCCTCAAGAAGAGCGGACTGAACTTTTGCCGGCGCACGGTTGATTTCATCGGCAAGGACTACATTTGAAAAAACAGGCCCGCGTCGGACTGCGAATTTGCCAAGTGCCTGCTGGTAAATCAAAGTACCCGTCACATCGGCAGGGAGCAAATCAGGCGTAAACTGAATGCGCTTGTACTCAAGACCGGAGATTTCAGCAAAGGTCCTAACGGCAAGCGTCTTTGCAAGTCCCGGAACTCCCTCAAGCAAAATATGACCTCCGGCAATCATCGCTGTCATGATTCCGTCAATGACCTCTTTTTGCCCCACCAGTCTTTTCGCGGCCTCCTGTCGGCAGCTGTTGATATAAGAGGCACACTCATCCAATTCGTATTTCGAAATTTCCATAATACAGTCCTTTTTTTATCGGGCTTCTGAAGATTCCCACTTCCAGAAACGGATTTCAAATTCTCCTTATAGAATACAATGTTGGGGCAAAAAATTCAACTGGTGGATTATGCTTTTCATAAAAAAACGCCCCCATCCGAAAAAGGGAGCGTCCTTTGAAAATTGACTGCCGGTACGAAAATCAGACCTTGAACTGGTCAATCTGTGAGCCGATTCCGTCAATGGACTTTGCCATCTCACCCGAAAGATTCGAGAGGGATTTTCCAGTCGCATTGATTTGCTTTGCCCCGAAAGCCATCTCATCCATTCCGTTTCTCATGCTGTCCGTCGCGCTCTGCAGTGTCTTGATTTCATTGAGGATTGATTTATTCTCGTCAAAAATCTGCTCGGATGCGGTACGTACATTCGTCGTGCTGCTGTTCATGTTGCCGAGTGCCTGTGAAATCTGCTGGGAACCGCTCGCCTGCTCCGCCATCGCATTTTTGATTTCCTGAACCAGGGAGTTCGTGTTGTTGATTTCGCTTGAGACATTCGTAAACGCGCGTCCTGCGTCAAGGGATGCCTGAACGATGTTCGTGATTGTAGCAGAAATCTTTTTGAGCTGCTCACCGATTGTCCTTGACTGAGAGGATGATGTCTCCGAAAGCTTTCTGATTTCATCCGCGACGACCGAGAATCCTTTTCCTGCCTCTCCTGCGTGGGCTGCCTCAATTGCGGCGTTCATGGCAAGGAGGTTTGTCT
>AUXO014385531.1_pt1 | contig 11745 bp, 10 predicted proteins | sample 768731 | NCBI WGS metagenome assembly AUXO01 (sample SAMN02715735, study PRJNA202380) | gut metagenome | biome: sheep rumen | host: Ovis aries | place: New Zealand: Palmerston North | reverse complement strand
GTCCGGACTGGTAAACACCATTAAAAATCTGGATGACACGGAGGAACGGATGAAGCTGGTGGCAGCGGGAGGTTTTCGGGATATTACCCGGATCGCCTCTTCCTCCCCTGTCATGTGGGAACAAATCTGTCTGTCTAACCGGGACTGCATTCTGAAGGTACTGGATTCCTATCTGGATTTTATGCAGCATGCCAGAGAACTGGTGGCGGCCGGAGACGGAAAGGCTCTGAATGAGATGTTTACCTCCTCACGGGATTACAGAGATTCCATGGATGATACCAGAAAAGGTTCTGTCACCCGTCAGTTTTTGCTGTATGTGGACATTCTGGACGAGCCTGGCGGTATTGCTACTATCACCACGCTCCTTGCCATGAATCAGATCAGCATTAAAAATATCGGTGTGATCCATAACCGGGAATTTGAGGAAGGTGTTCTTCGGATTGAATATTATGACGAGGACTCCAGAAACCGGTCGGTGGAGATTCTGCGGAAAAGAAATTATATTATCCGCAAGACCATGTAGACGTTTCTTATCCGGATATTTATTAGATTGTTGATAACAGACTTATGGGTTGTTCCTTCCTTTGCGCTCCCGTCAACCCGCTCTGATATCATCCTATAATAATTCATAAAACAGAAAGCTGGAATATGCCATGATTTTTACTCCTGCATCAAAGCCGCTGCACGGTACCATAGATGTACCCGGCGATAAATCCATTTCCCACCGTGCGGTTATGCTCGGCTCCCTGTCGGAAGGCGATACGGAAATTTCCCATTTTCTTCCGGGGGCGGACTGTCTTTCTACGATTGCGTGCTTCCGTAAAATGGGAATCCATATTGAATTAACAGAAAACAATACCCATGTGCTGGTACACGGCAGAGGACTGCACGGACTTTCGGCTCCGGATTCTGTTCTGGACTGCGGAAACAGCGGCACCACAACGCGGCTGATTTCCGGAATACTGGCCGGACAGAAATTCTCTTCCGAACTGAACGGCGACGAATCTATTCAGAAACGCCCTATGAACCGCATTATTCTTCCGCTTTCGAAAATGGGAGCGGAAATCCGCAGCGAAAAAGGGAACGGCTGCGTCCCCCTGCAGATTTCCCCCTCCCATCTGAAGGGCATCTGCTACCAGTCTCCGGTTGCCTCGGCGCAGGTTAAATCCTGTATTCTTCTGGCTGGCATGTATGCAGAGGGACAGACCAGTGTGACAGAACCCTCCCTCTCCCGAAACCACACCGAGCTGATGCTCCGTGGATTTGGCGCAGAGGTAACTTCGGAAGGCACGACTGCCACAATCACACCTGAGCCAGTTCTTCACGGAAGAAAACTTACGGTACCCGGTGATATTTCCTCCGCAGCCTATTTTCTTTGCGCGGGTCTGATGGTGCCGGATTCCGAGGTTCTTCTGAAGCATGTCGGAACCAATCCAACCAGGGACGGCATCCTGCGCGTTATACAGGAGATGGGCGGCAGCGTGACCTATCGCCGTCTGCTCTCGGATGCGGGAGAGCCCACTGCTGATCTTGAGGTGCGTTACAGCAGGCTGCACGGAACCGTAATCGAGGGTGATCTGATTCCCACTCTGATTGATGAGCTTCCGGTCATTGCCGTACTGGCGGCCACGGCCGAAGGGGACACCGTTATAAGGGACGCGCAGGAACTTCGCTATAAGGAATCGGATCGGCTTGCTCTGATTTCGGAGAATCTGGAAAACATGGGGGTCAGTGTAGATCCCACGGAAGACGGCATGATTATCCATGGGAGAAGAAATCTTTACGGCGGAACCTCTGCCACAGAAGGAAAGCCTCTGCACGGAGCCGTTATTGACAGCCACAGAGATCACCGGCTGGCCATGTCTTTCGCCATAGCCTCTCTTGCCGCAGACGGAGAAACCGAAATCCGGGACGCAGAGTGCGTAAACATCTCCTATCCGGATTTCTACAGAGATCTGCAGTCTCTTTCTGAGTAAACAGATATAGGAGCACTCCTGCTTTTGTCACCCAAATCAACAGTTCCAAAACATAGAACAGCACCAAAACGGCACAATTCTCTTTTCCGAGAGCTGTGCCGTAATTCGTTGTGCCGGTTTTCCCGGCCGCACAAGTCAAAATTTCCTGCGCCGATTTTGCTGCTCTAACAGCCGGATCCGTCCAACCTGCATGCAGCGCCCGGAGCCGGATCCGGTTTCTCAGCCGCCAGTCCGACTTCCTCCGGATTTAGCGTAATCATGCCGTCTTCCAGTACAAAGCACGGAATCCCCACAGAACCGTTTTTTTTGGAGTCATCAAAAACCGGACTCATATCGCGGATTTTCATGAATGCTTTCAGATATCGGATATGTTCTCCGATGTTCACGAACTGAAAGGACGGATTTCCCTCGATCTGCCTCTCCACAGAGAAACAGTCCGGACAGGATGGCATACCGAACACGGTAATGACACTGGTGTCCTCCGCGGAACGGTACTCCGGTTTTTTGTCAAACATCCTTCTGGCATAGGAACAGAAGGGTTTGATCTTTTTATTCATGGCGACAGCCGCCTGCACGACACAGTCCACCAGCCTTCCGGCGATTCCCTGACCGCCGTAGGAAGGATCCACCACCGTGTGAGTGATAATCCAGAAGGGAGGAAGAACCAGAAATTCACAGGTTCCCGCCATTTTCTCTCCGTCCCATGCAGAAGCCCGCTTTTTTTCCATTTCAAATTTCACTTCAATCATAACCGTACCCCCTACCGCATTCTGAATCCTGCTTTTTTCTGTCTGTACCTGCAATATTTACCTGTACCTACACTATAAGGGTGTTTCCGGAAAGATGCAAGCCCCTGCACAATAACTGCCGGTTGCTTAATATCTTGAAAATTCTCCGGCTATGGTTTCCGGATTTTTTGTCTCTGTAAGACAGAGCTGCAGAAGAATACGTGCCTTCTGCGGATTCAGGAATCCGGAGGAGATGATTCCGGATTGTGAGCCGCCGCGGACATGTGCCGTTACAGGACCGCTTCCGGTTCTGGAGCTGACGACGACGGGAATTCCGTTTTCGGCCGCCCATAAGAGTTCCTTCTCATCCTCCTGATGAACAGAGCCATTGCCTGTTCCGGCATAGACAATTCCCTCTGCTCCGGCCAGGACAGCGGCACGCACCATGGCTCCGTCCGCGCAGGTATTTCCGTACAGAATATACACCGTCGGGAGCTTTGTCAATCCTTCCGTGGAGAAAGTAGAAAAAAGCCACGGAGTCTTCTTCCTTTTTTCTTCTTCACATTTGTCTTCCACCTGCATCATCTGCCGTTCATCTGAAATGCCTGAAGCTCTCTCTGCAAAGAAAACAGGCACTCCGTCGCGGATCACTCCAACAGGTCCCCGGTTTGGCGAACAGAACGCATAAAGGGACGCGGTGTTTTTCTTGGTGACATCCACGGCTCCCTCTATGCTGTCATTCATGGTGATAAGAACACCTCTTCCCGCAGCATTCGAAGATGCGGCTGTCCGCACTGCGTTGAGCAGATTCATGGGGCCGTCTGCGCTGAGTGCGGTTGCCGGACGCATTGAGCCGGTAAGAACCACCGGTTTTCCGGCAGGTACGGTAAGATGCAGAAAAAAGGCGGTTTCCTCCATCGTATCTGTTCCGTGGGTAATGACGATTCCGTCCGTGTCCTCCTGCCCGACAAGTACAAGCACCCTTTTCGCAAGCTGCAGAAGAAGATTCTCTGTCATATCCCTGCTGTCAATATTGCAGAACTGCTCAGCGGAAAGCTCCGCGCAGGAACAGATATCGGGAACAGATCTTATAATCTCCTCAATTCCAAGACTTCCTGCCTGATAATCTGATGTGTCCGAGGCGGAATCTGCCTTCCCGGCTATGGTACCGCCTGTAGCGATTATCCGTATTTTTTTCATCTGATAATGCCTCCGTTACTCTTACTATATCATTCTCCGACACCTTAACAAATCAGTTTTTTCCGGTATCCGAAATATTCCTTTCTTTCCGGCAGAGCGCAAAAAGACAGTCCACGGTTTATTCCGGGACTGTCTTTTTCGGTTGTTGTTATGTTGATATTACACCACGCAGATTTCTCCGCCTGCGATTATATCAGCGCTTTTGTTTCTGTTCCTGCATTCTCCTGAAAATACCGGCTTACAGGGCTTTCTTTCTGGCCTTGACCATCTCTGTGAGCCTGGGAACAATTTTGTTCAGGTCTCCGACAATGCCATAATCCGCCACACTGAAGATCGGCGCGGTCTCATCCTTGTTAATGGCAATGATGAGATCGGATTCCTCCATACCGGCAACGTGCTGAATAGCGCCGGAGATTCCGATGGCAAAATATACCTGCGGACGTACGGTTTTTCCGGTCTGTCCTACCTGCATATCCTTCGGCATCCAGCCGTTGTCTACCGCTGCACGGGAACTGGACACTTCTCCGCCCAGGGCATCCGCCAGATCCTGAAGAATCTTGAAATTCTCCTTGGAACCGACTCCGCGGCCGCCCGATACCAGAATTTTTGCCTTCTGGATATCTACGGTTTCACTTACAACCTTGACGACATCCTCAATCTCTACATATTTATTATTCGGAGTGAAGCCCGGATTAAAATCAATAATCTCTGCCTTTGCCCCCTTGATCGGCTGGATGGCCTGCATAACTCCGGGACGAACCGTGGACATCTGCGGACGGTTATCCGGGCAGGCAATCGTTGCAATCGTATTTCCTCCAAAAGCAGGACGTGTCATCAGCAGCTGATTGTGTTTCTGCTCATCCTCATGTCCCGGTCTCGCCACAAGCGGGAAATCACCGATATCCAGACTGGTGCAGTCTGCGGTAAGTCCGGTTCCTACACGCGCGGAAACCGTCGGACCCAGATCACGGCCGATGGCGGTTGCCCCGACCAGCATAATTTCCGGCTTGAATTTATTGATGACCTCCGACAGTGCATGTGCGTACGGCTCGGTTCTGTAATCCTTCAGCTCCGGATCGTCCACAACAATGACGCGGTCTGCACCGTATTCTGCAAGCTGATCAGCAAGATCTCTGATTCCGCTTCCTACAAGAACAGCAGTCACCTGCGTGTCAAGCGTCTTTGCGAGATCTCTTGCCTTTCCGAGAAGTTCAAAGGCAATGTTGTTGATCTGGTTATCTACCTGCTGCGCATAAATAAATACGCCCTTATATTCTTCCAAATTCATTTTTCATCGCCTCCGTCAAATGATATGTTTCTCTGACAGGACATCTGCAATGGATGCCGCCGCCGCGTCCGGATCCAGATCCTTAAACATGGTTCCCTCACCCTTGCGAACCTTATCAGAAGCCTTTGCGATCTTGGTCGGCGATCCTTTCAGACCGATGTTCGCGTCATCCAGATCCTTCAGGTCATTCCGGCCCCAAACAGTAATCTGCGCGTCCACCGCATCCCAGATACCGCCCGGCGTCATGTAACGGGGCTCATTCAGCTCCGAAAGCGCAGTGACCAGGCAGGGCATTTTTGCCTTCAGTACATGATAGCGGTCTTCAAACTGGCGCTGTACCACGACACTGTCGCCTTCAATTTTAATATCCTGTGCATAGGAAATAACCGGAATTCCCAGATGCTCCGCGATCTGCGGACCTACCTGTGCGGTATCTCCGTCAATCGCCTGACGTCCGGTAATGATCAGGTCATAATCCAGATTGCGGATTCCCGCCGCGATCGTCTGAGAGGTTGCCCAGGTATCTGCCCCTCCCAGTACACGGTCTGTAATCAGAATTCCCTTATCCGCGCCCATTGCCAGCGCTTCCCGAAGGACTGCGTCTGCTTTCGGCAGACCCATGGTAATAACCGTAACCTCCGCACCGTTCTGATCCTTGATTCTTAAAGCGGCTTCCAGTCCGGCCTTGTCATCCGGATTCATGATAGCCAGCATTGCGCCTCTGTCCAGCGTACCGTCCGGTTTGAATTTTACACCGCCGGCAGTATCCGGAACCTGTTTGATACATACAACAATTTTCACGGTCTCGACCTCCTGCTTATCTCAGCAACGCGCCGGAGATAACCATACGCTGAACCTCAGAGGTTCCCTCGTAGATCTCGGTAATCTTCGCGTCACGCATCATACGCTCTACATCGTACTCCCTGATATAACCGTAGCCGCCATGGAGCTGGACAGCCTTAGATGTTACCCAGGAAGCGGTTTCTGCCGCAAACAGCTTTGCTTTTGCTGCTTCCACCGTATAGACCGGACCGTTGTCCTTTGCCCGTGCAGCCTTATATACCAGAAGCTGGGCAGCCTCTGTACGGGTTGCCATATCCGCAAGCTGGAACTGTGTGTTCTGGAACTGGGAAATAGACCGTCCGAACTGTTTTCTTTCCTTTGTGTAGGCAATTGTCAGATCCAGCGCCCCCTCTGCCAGACCAAGTGCCTGGGCAGCGATTCCGATACGGCCTCCATCCAGGCTGTGCATGGCAATATTGAAGCCCTTGCCCTTCTGGCCAAGCAGATTTTCCTTTGGAATTCTGCAGTCCTCGAAAATCAGCTCATACGTAGAGGAACCACGGATTCCCATTTTCTTTTCCTTTGTGCCAAAGGAAAAGCCCGGTGTCCCCTTTTCCACGATAAACGCGGAGATTTCCTTCATCTTTTTGCCGCGTTTTTCTACAATACCGGTCACGGCAATGATGATATAAACATCTGCCACCTTTCCGTTTGTGATAAAGCATTTGGATCCATTCAGAACCCACTCGTCTCCGTCAAGGACAGCCTTTGTCTGCTGACCCTGTGCATCGGTTCCCGCCCCGGGCTCGGTGAGTCCGAAAGCTCCGATCTTTCTTCCCGATGCCAGATCCGGCAGATATTTCTGCTTCTGCTCCTCGGTACCGAAGGTAAGAATCGGATCCATGCACAGAGATGTGTGAGCGGAAAGAGCGACAGCAGTCGTACCGCAGACCTTTGCGATCTCTTCTACACACATGACATAGGTCAGAACGTCGCATCCCTGTCCGCCGTACTCACGCGGAATCGGGATTCCCATAAATCCGTATCTGGCCATTTTCTTTATTGTCTCTGCGGGGAATCTCTCTTCTTCGTCAATCTCCTGCGCAAGAGGCTTTACTTCATTCTGCGCAAACTCCCGGAAGAGGCTGCGCGCCATCTCATGCTTTTTATCCAATGTAAAATCCATGTCATCCTCCCGACATTAAATGACTGCTTCCTCGTCTACCGGAACCTTCTGGCCGTCCGCGTAATCATAGAAACCGACTCCGGACTTAACGCCCAGCTTGTTTCCTCGAACCATCTTGCGAAGGAGAGGCGCCGGACGGTATTTGGAATCTCCGGTATCGCGGTAAATAGTTTCCAGAATAGCCAGAACGATGTCCAGTCCGATATAATCGCCCAGCTCCAGCGGTCCCATCGGATGATTGCATCCAAGCTTCATAGCGATATCGATGTCGCGGATCTTTGCGATACCCTCAGAGTAAACGAAAATCGCCTCGTTGATCATCGGGATCAGGATTCTGTTGACAACAAAGCCGGGAGCTTCGTCAACCTGTACCGGCGTTTTTCCGAGCATCTCGGAAATTTTCTTGATGCGGTCAACCGTCTTCTGGTAGGTATTAATACCCGCAATAACCTCTACCAGCTTCATGGCAGGAGCCGGATTAAAGAAATGCATGCCGATGCAGGGGCTGGGGAGGCCTGCGCCGATCTCAGTGATAGAAAGAGAGGAAGAGTTTGTCGCGTAGATACATTTCGGATTACGGACAATCTGATACTGCAGCTCACGGAAAACATTCTTCTTGGACTCCATATCCTCGATGGAAGCCTCGACAATCAGATCCGGATCAATGCAGATGGTGTTCAGTCCTGTCGTAATTTTTCCGAGGATCTGATCCACCTCTTCCTGTGTCATTTTTCCCCTGGCAACTCTCTTGTCCAGAGCTTTTTTTATTTTATTTTTTCCGTTTTCCGCAAATTCCTCTTTGATATCACAGAGATAAACCTTCTCTACATCCGGGCACTGTGCAAAAGTCTGCGCAATACCGGATCCCATGGTACCGGCACCGATAACTCCAACCTTCATCTTTTTTCCTCCTGTTTTATATAGTTTCTGTTACTTATTCAAAACTGACATGCTTGCTTTTCTTTATTTATTCTGAAAAGCGACGTGCTTCACCTTTTTCGGGTCATCCTTCTTCCGGAGAAAATTGGCCATTCCCTCTCTCTGGTCTTCCGTCTCGAAGCAGGATCCGAACAGATTCTCTTCTGTCACAACTGCCTGATCCATATCCTGCTGAAGCCCTTCGTTGATCGCCTTTTTGCAGGCTCTCACCGCAATCGGCGCATTGCCGGCAATCACCGAGGCAAGTTTTTTCGCCGTGGGGAGCAGATCTTCCTGCGTTGTAACCTGATTTACCAGACCAATCCGCAGCGCTTCATCCGCCTTGATATTTCTTGCTGTATACACCAGCTGTTTGGCCATACCCGGACCAACCAGTCTGGCAAGTCTCTGTGTTCCGCCAAAGCCTGGTGTGATGCCAAGCCCGACCTCCGGCTGTCCGAATACCGCATTATCCGAGCAGATACGGAAATCACAGCTCATGGCGATCTCATTTCCACCTCCCAGCGCAAAACCATTGACGGCTGCGATCACCGGGATCGGAAATGTTTCAATTCTACGGAACAGGTCATTGCCCTTCTTTCCGAAAGCGGTTCCCTCTTCCCTGGAAAGCGTGCTCATCTCCCCGATATCAGCGCCTGCGACAAAAGACTTGTCACCGCTTCCCGTGAGAATCAGAACACGTATGGATTCCAGATCCACGCCGTCCAGAGCCGCTCCCAGATCATCCAGCACTTCACTGTTCAGCGCATTCAGCGCCTTTGGCCGGTCAATGGTAAGGATTCCAGTTGCTCCTTCTGTTTCATATTTGACATATGCCATTGAATAAATCCTCCTTCTTTCATCCCCTCACCGCCAGCTTTCACTTCGGAAAACAGGCAGCGAGGAAAATACGGATTAGTCTCTCTCTACCACTGTCGCACAGCCCATACCGCCGCCAATGCAAAGGGTAGCAAGGCCTTTCTTAGCGTCTCTCTTCTCCATCTCATGAAGCAAGGTAACCAGAATTCTGCAGCCGGAAGCTCCTACCGGATGTCCCAGAGCGATGGCGCCGCCGTTTACATTCAGTTTAGCCGGATCAAATCCCAGCTCTTTGCCTACAGCAACGGACTGCGCAGCGAATGCCTCGTTCGCCTCCACCAGATCCATATCCTTAACCTCAAGTCCAACTTTCGCCATAACATTCTTAGTGGCGACAACCGGACCGACTCCCATGATCGCTGGATCCACACCGCCAAGCGCGCCGCCAAGCCAGGTGGCCATCGGCTTTACACCAAGCTCCTTTGCAGCCTTTTCGCTCATGACAACTACAGCCGCAGCACCGTCATTGATACCGGAGGCATTTCCTGCGGTAACAACTCCGCCGGCCTTGAACGCGGGTTTCAGTCTTGCAAGGCTTTCCGCTGTGGTTCCCGGTCTCGGTCCTTCATCTGTATCAACAAGAACTGTCTGCTTTTTCTGCTTTACTTCAACCGGAACGATCTCATCTTTGAATCTTCCGGATTCCATTGCCGCACATGCCTTCTGCTGGCTGTTTGCGGAAAACTCATCCAGCTCCTCACGGGTCAGATTCCATTTTTCCGCAACATTCTCCGCGGTAATTCCCATATGATAGTTATTGAATGCATCCCACAGTGCATCATTGACCATGGTATCAACTAGTGTATTGTTTCCCATGCGGTAGCCGAAACGTCCCTTCATCAGTGCGTAGGGAGCCATGGACATGCTTTCCATACCGCCCGCAACAACGATCTCCGCCTCTCCTGCGCGGATCATGGCCGCTGCTGTATTAACAGCGTTCAGACCGGAACCGCAGACAATGTTCATGGTAACTGCCGGACACTCTACCGGAAGTCCTGCCTTAATAGAAGCCTGACGTGCTACATTCTGTCCAAGTCCGGCCTGGATGACGCACCCCATATAAACCATGTCTACTTTTTCTGCGGGAACACCGGCTCTTTTCAGAGCCTCTTTGATTACAATAGATCCCATATCAACTGCGGGTGTTGTAGATAACCCGCCGCCCATTTTTCCGATTGCGGTTCTGCATGCACCTGCAAGAACGATTTTCTCTGCCATAACACTTCCTCCTTTTGTTATCCTCTGCGGATTGCTTCACGAAATTGTATTTCCATTGATACAACCACTATACCGGACGCCTCGGATTTTGTCAATGAATTAACAATCGCATAGACAAGATTCCTCCATACTGTCTGTTTATTTTTTAACAATAACTACAAAGTGTAGATTTTTTTAAAATCAAACAAGACATGATTTACAATTTTTATCTTGATTTTTTGTGCAAAAAGGCGGAGGGTCTGGAACCTCTCCGCTACTTCTCGTTTTTTATACCATTGTTTTTTGCAATTCAGTCCTATAGAGTTCTGCTCTGCATTTCCGCAAAACCGTATGTTTCAGGAAGAAAATGGTTCCTGGTGCTATTACCTCTTGTTTGATCTTCTCCAGATGTGCATCTTCTCCGCGTCCTGAATCAGGCTGTCCCGGAAATCCGGATGTGCAATCCCGATTAAGGCTTCTGCCCTCTGCCATGCAGAAAGCCCCTTCAGGCAGATCATCCCATATTCTGTCACTACATACATGCCGTTGGCCCTGGTGTCTGTGACAATGCTTCCATTCGCCAGTGTAGGACGGATACGGCTTTTCAGTTCTCCTGTTTTCTTATCCGTAAAAGTGGAGGACATACAGATAAAGCTCTTCCCGCCCTCTGAAGCATAGGCACCCAGAACAAAGTCAAGCTGTCCTCCGGCTCCGGATATGTTGCGGATGCCGGAGCTCTCCGCGTTAATCTGGCCGAAGAGGTCGATATCCACCGCATTATTGATAGAGATAAAATTGCTGAGTGCGGCAATTTTCCGGTAGTCATTTACATAATCGACAGGGGCACTCAGACACTCCGGGTTCTGATTCAGATAATCGTACATCTTCTGTGAACCGCCGGCAAATGCATAAACCTGACGCCCACGGTCAATTTCCTTCCGCATGCCGGTTATTTTTCCGGCCTCCGCCATATCCACAAAAGCGTCCACATACATCTCCGAATGAATGCCCAGATCTTTGAGATCACTCTGCGCGATCATTGCGCCGATGGCGTTCGGCATTCCTCCGATTCCCAGCTGCAGGCAGGCGCCGTCCGGTATTTCCGCCGTAACAAGCTCCGCCACTTTTTTATCCACCTCGGAGGGATCCGGGGCTTTTCCTGTCACATCCATGGGCGGATTGTCGCCCTCTACAACCATATCCACCTGATCGATATGAATGCAGTTTTCGTACCCGCCCAGGCAGACAGGCATATTGGCGTTGACTTCCACGATAACTGTATCGGCAACCTCGCAGGCCGCCATCATGTGGCTGGCACTTGGCCCGAAGTTAAAATAGCCGTTCCTGTCCATCGGTGCTACCTGAATCATCAGGACATTCAGATGAAAAGCCTGTCGATCCCTGTAATAGCGCGGAAGCTCGGAGTACTTGATCGGGGCATAAAAACAGAATCCCCTGGAAACAGCCTTCCGCTCAATTCCGTTCATGTGCCAGCTGTTCCAGGTAAAATGTTCCTCCGGATGTTCAATCTGAAAAATAGCCGGTTCATGCATCAGAACCCCGCCATGAATATTCACATCGTGAAGCTTT
>AUXO014142422.1_pt1 | contig 11745 bp, 9 predicted proteins | sample 768731 | NCBI WGS metagenome assembly AUXO01 (sample SAMN02715735, study PRJNA202380) | gut metagenome | biome: sheep rumen | host: Ovis aries | place: New Zealand: Palmerston North | reverse complement strand
AGTCGGTCAAAGCTTTCAGTTCCTCAGAATGGGATATTTCTGCAAAGACAAGGATTCCACAGATGAGCATACTGTTTTCAATCGTGTAGTCCCTTTGAAAGACAGTTATAAACCGGAATAAGGAGAAAATATGTCAAACGAAGTCCGTACGCGTTTTGCCCCCAGCCCGACTGGATATCTTCATTTAGGCGGGCTGCGGACAGCTCTATACACCTATCTTCTTGCCCGCAAAAACGGCGGGAAGTTCATTCTAAGAATCGAAGACACCGATCAGGAGCGTGAGGTTCCCGGTGCAATTGATCTTATTTACAAATCCATGCGCCTTGCAGGCCTTGATTATGATGAAGGTCCTGACGTAGGCGGTGACTACGGTCCTTACATTCAGACGCAGCGCCGTGACCTTTATCCGAAATATGCTTGGGACCTGGTCGAATCCGGCCATGCGTATTGCTGCTTCTGCACTAAAGAAGAGCTGGATCAGCAGCGCAAGGAAGCTGAAAGCAAGGGTCTGACTTGGAAATATAACAAAAAATGCCTGCACGATGTCCCCCTTGCTGAAGCAAAGCGCCGCATTGCCGCGGGTGAAAGCTATGTAATCCGTCAGAATATTCCAACCGAAGGCAAGGCCAGCTTTGACGATCTTCTTTATGGGCATGTAGAAGTCGACTGTGATACTTTGGATGATAATGTGCTCATCAAAGCAGATGGCCTCCCCACGTATAATTTTGCAAATGTAATAGATGACCATCTGATGGCCATTACCCATGTCACGCGTGGCACTGAATATCTTTCATCCGCACCGAAGTATAACCTGCTCTATGAAGCCTTCGGGTGGCAGCCGCCCCTCTACCTGCATCTGCCTCCGGTCATGAAGGATCAGACCAGAAAGCTCAGCAAGCGGTACGGAGATCCTTCCTTTGAGGACCTGCTGGCACAGGGCTACCTTAAAGAAGCAATTATTAACTTTATCGCACTTCTGGGCTGGGCACCTAAGGATACCACAGAAGAGTTCTTCAGCATGGAAGACCTGATCCGTCTGTTTGATACAAACGGTATAAACAAGAGCCCTGCGATTTTCGACACCAATAAGCTGACCTATTTCAATGCCAATTACATCCGCAAGCTTACGCCTGAAGCATATGCTGAGATGGCCAAGCCGTGGCTGTCAAAAGTTCTTGATCCGGAACGGTTTGATCTGGACCGGCTCTGCGAGCTCCTTCAGGGCCGCACCGAAGTTTTCAATCAGCTCCCCGGCATGGTGCAGTTCTTGGCCGAGATGCCTGATTTTGATCTCGACTTATATATCAATAAGAAGAGCAAGACCACTCTGGAAATCGCTGCAAAGGCTTTGGACTATGTCCGTCCAATTCTGGAAGCCATTCCTGTATGGGATGAAGCTACTCTCCATGACACCGTTATGGCTGCCATCCCGGACTCCGGCATGAAAACCAGTCAGGTCTTATGGCCCCTGCGTATTGCAATCACCGGTCAGGCGGCAACTCCTGGCGGCGCTTTTGAAATGGCCTATCTGCTCGGCCGTGAAGAAACCCTTCGCCGGCTTGACCATTCCAGAAGTCAGCTGTAATTATTTGCAAAAAAAGCAACGCCAAGTGCGCTGCTTTTTTATTTTTAGCTCAGAAATTTCTGGACATGTCATAATGTGCAAAAAAGTTTTTTCTGAATTCTTCGTACCTGTTTTCCTCAATAGCTTTGCGAATCCGCTCCATAAGGCGCAGCAGGTAACGAAGATTATGGATTGTTGCCAGTCTTCCTCCTGTGATCTCCCCTGCCTTCAGAAGATGGCGGATGTAAGCCCGGGAGAAATTGCGGCATGCATAGCAATCGCAGCCTTCTTCAATAGGGCCGAAATCATGCGCATATTTTGCATTGCGGATCACCAGTCTGCCCGTATCTGTAAAGCATGTTCCGTTTCTGGCTATTCTTGTCGCCAAAACACAGTCAAACATGTCAATGCCACGGTATACTCCTTCAACCAGGCAGTCCGGGCTTCCGACGCCCATCAGATATCTCGGCTTGTTTGCCGGCATGTACGGCATCATCTCATCCAGCAATTCATACATGATCGGCTTTGGTTCTCCGACAGACAGCCCGCCGATGCCATAGCCCGGGAAGTCCATATCCGTCAGTACCTTTGCACTCTCAATCCGTAAGTCCTTATAAAATGCCCCCTGAACAATTCCAAATACGCCCTGGTCTTCGCGCACATGTGCTTTTTTGCAGCGCTCCGCCCATCTATGCGTTCTTTCCATTGCCTCTTTTGCCGTACGGTAGTCGCAAGGATAAGCCGAGCACACATCAAACGCCATCGCGATATCGCTGCCTAAATCTTCCTGAACCTGCATACTTGTTTCAGGCCCCATGAACATAGCCGCTCCATCAAGATGGCTTCTGAAAGACACACCCTCTTCTTTAATCTTTCTCAGGCTGGCCAACGAGAAGACCTGAAATCCGCCCGAGTCTGTCAAAATAGGATGCTCCCATCCCATGAAACGATGCAGTCCGCCCGCTTCACGAATCAGTTTTTCACCCGGCCGCAGATGCAGATGATAGGTGTTTGACAGAATAATCTGAGAACCTACCTCTTCCAGTTCCCGCGGTGTCATCGCTTTCACCGTTGCCTGTGTACCCACCGGCATAAAAATCGGGGTCTGAATGTCTCCATGCGGCGTATGAAGAATTCCCCGGCGTGCATGCGTTTTTGCATCCTTGCACACCAAATCGAATGAAATCGGATTTGCCATTTTCTTTTCCCTTCTACACACTCTGTACTCTCAACAGATGTGCAAAAAATAACGGAGCCAAAGGCTCCGCACTATGATACCATGCAGTTCCAACCCTGGGCAACCCAAACGAGAGATTTCTATGATTTCCACAGCATATCACTGAATGCTATGTTTACCCAAAGCACAGCCGTTTTTCCTTCTCAGGAATTATGCTTTATCCTCTTCCTGGATGAACCCTGCAATCGGGAAGTCCTGCGGACACGTTATTTCTACCATGTCTTCTATCATGTGGTGCAAAAGCTGCGCAGCACGTGTATCTGCAGCGCGGTAATACACTTCTTTGCCTGACCGCCTTGACACGATCAATCCGCTTGCTTTGAGCCTTGCAAGATGATGTGAAACCGCAGGCGAGGACATATCCACCATTGCAGACAGGTTGGTAACGCATTCTTCACAATGGCACAGAAGCCAGAAAATCCGAATTCGGCTGCTATCGCTGATTTCCTTAAAAATATCTGAAACCATGCGAAGCTCTTCCGTTTTGGGAATCCGTTCAAGGATTTTTTCCGGAAGCTCTCCATGCTGATGCGGCAATATGATTTTTGCCATACTCTCCCCCAACCTTAATAAAAGATGATAGTGTGCCAATTATCGCACATCCGAAAATGATTTGCAATCCTCTTGACAAGCACTGAAAACGGATGTATCATACATTCAACAATTAAATAACTGTTTAATTGATTGGTCAGGAAGGACGGACACATTCCATGAAAAAGACATATAAAATAGATGTTGACTGCGCAAATTGTGCCAATAAGATGGAAACTGCTGCCAATGCGACCCCGGGCGTAGCCAAGGCAACTGTGAATTTCATGACGCTTAAGATGAGCTGCCAATTATCGCACATCCGAAAATGATTTGCAATCCTCTTGACAAGCACTGAAAACGGATGTATCATACATTCAACAATTAAATAACTGTTTAATTGATTGGTCAGGAAGGACGGACACATTCCATGAAAAAGACATATAAAATAGATGTTGACTGCGCAAATTGTGCCAATAAGATGGAAACTGCTGCCAATGCGACCCCGGGCGTAGCCAAGGCAACTGTGAATTTCATGACGCTTAAGATGAGTGTCGAGTTTGAAGAAGGGGCTTCTCCTTCAGAGGTCATGCCGCGTGTTCTCCAAAACTGCAAAAAGGTCGAAGACGACTGCGAAATCTTCTTCTGATCATTCCGCTCCGCCTCAAGCGGAGCTTTTTTCTGAGGTGTGATATGAATAAAAAACAGAAGAAAACCCTGTACCGGATTCTATCCGCTGCGGTCCTGCTGATTCTACTGCATTTTCTCCCTGTCTCGGGCATCCCCGCATTTCTGCTGTACCTGATCCCCTATTTTATAATCGGCTTTGATGTTTTAAAAAAGGCACTCCATGGCATTCGAAACCGCCAGGTATTCGATGAATGCTTTTTGATGGCAGTTGCTACGGTTGGTGCTTTTCTTCTGGGCCTTTTCGGCCGCGGTGATTACACTGAAGCAGTTGCTGTCATGCTTTTTTACCAGATCGGAGAACTCTTTCAAAGTATCGCTGTCGGAAAAAGCCGGCGAAGCATTTCTGAACTTATGGATATCCGGCCGGATACAGCCTATCTGGAATCTGATGGTGAGGTACAGGAAGTGGATCCGGATGAGGTGGAAATCGGATCGGTTATCGTTGTGCACCCCGGTGAAAAGATCCCGATTGATGGGATTATCCTGGAAGGCCACTCAACTCTGGATACCGCTGCCTTAACCGGGGAAAGCCTCCCCAGAACCGTCGACACCGGTTGTCAGGTGCTTTCCGGATGTATCAATCTTTCCGGGGTACTGCGCATTCAAACCACCCATATTTTTGAAGAATCAACTGCCAGCAAAATACTGGATCTCGTAGAAAATGCCAGTTCCCGCAAATCCAGATCTGAAGATTTCATCACTAAATTTGCGCGTTATTATACTCCTGCTGTCTGTATCAGTGCGCTTTCTCTTTTCCTGTTTCCGCCAATCGTCCGCATCTTTGCAGGCACCCCCCCTATGTGGCAGGAGTGGCTGTATCGGGCGCTTACTTTTCTCGTCATCTCGTGTCCATGTGCCCTGGTTGTATCTATTCCCCTTACCTTTTTTGCCGGGCTTGGCGGAGCCAGCCGTGAAGGAATTCTTATTAAGGGTTCAAACTTTCTGGAGACCCTTTCCAAAGCCGGAATCGTTGTCCTGGATAAAACCGGCACCCTGACCAAAGGCGTGTTTGAGGTTACGGCAATTCACCATGCAGCAGTGGAAAAAGACAAGCTTCTTGAATATGCTGCTTTGGCAGAGAGTGCCAGCTCCCATCCCATTTCCAAGTCCCTGCAGAAAGCCTTCGGCCAGGAAATAGAACATGCCCGTGTGCGTGAAATCGAAGAAATCAGCGGCCACGGCGTTACTGCCAAAATCGATGGTCATCTGATTGCCGCCGGAAACGAAAAGCTCATGGCAAAACTGGGCATTGATTCCCGTACCTGCCACAGCTCAGGCACCATCGTCCATATGGGAATTGACGGCGCATATGCCGGCCATTTTGTCATTTCTGACAAGCTTAAAAACGATTCGAAATCAGCGGTTGAAAAGCTTCATTCTGCCGGGATCAAACGCATCATCATGCTGACGGGAGATACCGAAAGCACAGCCAGGGAAGCTGCCGGCCAGCTCGGCATCGATGAATATTACAGCGGTCTGCTTCCGCAGGACAAAGTCGCCAAAGTGGAAGCTCTGCTGGCAGAGACCGATCAGAAGCTCATATTTGTCGGCGACGGCATCAATGACGCCCCTGTTCTGTCCAGAGCTGATATCGGCATCGCCATGGGTGCCCTGGGTTCTGATGCTGCCATCGAGGCGGCTGACGTTGTCCTGATGGATGATAATCCGCTGAAGATAGCGCTGGCAATCCGCATTGCCAAAAAGTGCATCCGCATTGTTTATGAAAACATCGGGTTTGCAATCGGCATCAAGCTCCTTTGCCTCCTGCTGAGCGCCTTTGGACTTGCCAATATGTGGCTCGCTGTTTTTGCTGATGTCGGCGTTATGATTCTGGCTGTCCTTAACGCAATCCGTGCTTTGTTCATTCAAAAAGATTGACCATTGTACCGCATTATCCTGCGCTGCGTCCCGCAGCGCTTTTTGTTTTACGGAACTTCTCGCACCGAATAAAAAGGTATCCAGCCCTTCGGCTGGATACCCTCTGCATTTTCTGTTATATTACAGAACGCTGGCAAAAGCAGCTTCTGCGCCATCTTTGCGGATCTTCTGGAGATCTGCAAGAACGGTCTCTTCCACGCCAGGAATCTCGGACAGATCCTGATCCCACATCTGCTTGTTGGAAAGCACTGCGTGCACCAGGGCAGCTGCATCGTCTTCACGATGTGCATAGAAGAATTCCAGAGCCCAACGATCATCGGAAATCGTGTACTCATTGCCCTTCGGGCGACGGCAGATAAGTCCCTTGTCGTTCAGCTCCTGAATGTCATTGGAATAGAACGCAATGTAAGCAGCCAGGCTCATCGTCAGGCATGCAGGGAGCTTTCCTTCCATCTTGATATATTCCAGGAAAGAAGGCATATTGCGTGCCTTCCACTTGGACGTGGAATTCAAGGTAATGCTCATCAGCTCATGGTTGACAAACGGATTGTTGAAACGGTCCTGAACAGCTTCCGCAAAGGCAATCAGGTCATCCTTATCCAGCGGCAGAGTCGGGATCACTTCTTCATAGAGCATCTTGTTCATGAAGCTGCGAATGGTATCATTGTGCATGCAGTCACGGACAATGTCAAATCCTGCAAGATAAGCACCAGGCACAAAACCGGTATGGGCACCGTTCAGGATGCGCACTTTGCGTTTCTTGTAAGGCGTTACGTCCGGAACAACATGAACGTTCACACCTGCGCGCTTAAAGGGCAGACGATCTTCCAGGCCATCCGGTCCTTCAATTACCCAAACGCCAAAGATTTCGCCGACATCCGTCAGAGGATCTGCGTATCCGTTCTCCTCCTCCAGCCTTGCAACTTCCTGCGGATCACGGATACGGCCCGGAACAATGCGGTCCACGAGCGTAGAGCAGAAGATGTTCTCTTCATTGACCCAGGTCTTGAACGCATCTTCCAGCTTCCAGTCTTCGATATACTGGTTCACGCAGCGAAGCAGCTCTTTTCCGTTGTTATCGATGAGTTCGCAGGACAGCATTACAATGCCCTTCTGCCCGGCCTTCCAGCGCTCATACAGAACACGGGTCAGCTTTGCAGGGAAGCTGATCGGAGGCGTCTGATCAAAAGCGCTTTCAGATTCATGAACGATACCGGCTTCCGTTGTGTTGGATACAATAATCTCCAGCTCCGGGCTGCGCGCAAAATCAAGCACTTTGTCCCAATCGCCATAGGGATTGATGCAGCGGCTCACAGAAGAAATGACCCTCTTCAGGTCTACCTTTTCTCCTTTTTCACTTCCGCGGAGATACAGAGTATACAGGCCTTCCTGCTTGTTAATGAGGTCCGTCAAACCCTGAGCAATCGGCTGTACAAGCACTACTTTTCCGTTAAAATCTGCCTTTTCGTTGGCAATATCAAAGAAATAATCCACAAAGGCGCGAAGGAAGTTGCCTTCGCCAAACTGCATTACTTTTTCGGGTGCGCTCTTCTTGATGTATCCCTTATAGCCAGATGCCTCAAGAACAGCATAATTCAATTGATCCATGTTAATCCTCTCCTTTTCCAATGTGCAATCGGTTTCACACTGACGCGGTTAGTATAACACCCGTCTTTTTTTCATTCAAGCTAAAAGAGGGGACTTTAGCGTCAAATTAGCAAAAGTCCCCTTGTTTATTTTCTGACAACCTTTATTTATGGTATAAATTGTTATTTTCATATTCCGGATCGCATGTAAGATTCATCTGAAGACGCGTAAACACCCCATCGTCCACAGAAGACAGCAGAACCGTAGTATGCACCTCACAGTTCTGAAGCTGTGAAATGCACTGCATGGCCTTCATCGCATTGGGATCCGAAGCTGCGGATATAGCCAATGCAATCAACACTTCATCCGTATGCAGCCTTGGATTTTTGGATTTCAGCTGGCCTGTCTTCAAACTCTGTATGGAGTGAATGATGTCCGCAGAAAGCAGGTCAATTTCATCCGGAATCCCGGCCAGGGATTTTACCGCATTCAGCAGCACTGCAGAAGACGGGCCGAATAAATCCGTCGTTTTTCCTGTAACGATCTGCCCGTCAGGAAGTTCGATGGCCGCTGCAGGCTTTCCGGTTCTCGCAACCACCGCTCTTGCAGCAGACACCACGCTTCTATCCTCCGGCTCCACCCCGAGCTGACGCATCAGAAGCTGAATTTTGCTTACTTCTGTATCTGAACCTATGCCAATTTTCTGCAGGCAGGAGGCTTTGAAGTAGCGCCGGATCACTTCCTGTTTTGACGCCTCACAGCAGGCCTCATCATCCGTTATACAGAAGCCCACCATATTCACGCCCATGTCCGTCGGACTTTTATAGGGGCACATCCCATAAATGCGCTCAAAAATGGCACGAAGAACCGGAAATACCTCGATATCCCGGTTATAGTTGACTGCCTGCTTTTCATAGGCTTCCAAATGATAGGGGTCTATCATGTTGACATCATTCAGGTCAGCAGTTGCAGCTTCATATGCCAGATTGACCGGATGCTTAAGCGGAAGGTTCCAGATAGGAAATGTTTCAAATTTGGCATAGCCGGCTTTTGTCCCCCGCTTATTTTCATGATACAGCTGTGAAAGGCAGGTAGCCATCTTCCCGCTTCCAGGGCCGGGGGCCGTAACGACCACAAGCTGGCGGCTGGTACGGATATATTCATTTCTCCCGAACCCTTCATCGCTGACGATGGTGCGGACATCAGAAGGATAGTGAAGAATCGGATAGTGGCGGTACACCTGCAGCCCCATCATTTTCATGCGCTTTTCAAAATTCAAAGCTCCAGGCTGATCGGAAAACTGCGTCATGGTAATTGAGCCGACATAAAGCCCGAACTCACGAAATACATCGACAAGCCGTACAACATCCGTTTCATATGTAATCCCGAGGTCGCCGCGCTTTTTGTTTTTCTCGATGTCATTTGCATTGATCACAATGACAATCTCAGCCTGATCCCGAAGCTCCATCAGCATCTTTATCTTGTTATCCGGTTCAAACCCCGGCAGTACTCTCGCCGCATGATAGTCATCAAACAGCTTCCCGCCAAATTCCAGATAAAGCTTCCCGCCAAACTGTGCTATCCGCTCACGAATATGCTGGGATTGCATCTGAATATATTTCTGTGTGTCGAATCCGATTCTCTTCATGCTCCTGCTCCTTTCACATTAATACGCCGCCCATTATTCTGAGCTCCGGCGCACACCCTTCAAATGCCATTGCTTCCACTCTGGTCACGGCAGGCATGCGGACAAATGACAAATTTCTGCATCCAAAGAATGCCAGCCTGCCTATCGAACCCGTACCGCTTGGTAAAATCATCTGCCTCAATTGCTCGCAGCCCGCAAACGCGCTTTCTCCAATCCGTTCCGGACCATAATCAAATACGGCCAGAGAAAGATTCCTGCACCCCATGAAAGCACTGTTTCCAACATACCTCACCCCATTGGACACAAGGATTTGTTCCAATGCTGTATCTCCATAAAAGGCTCTGTCTGCAATGGCCGTAATCTGCCTTCCGCACAGTTCCCTGGGAATCTCGATGCGCTTCATATATGGGTCTCTCGGTCCCTTTACAGTCAGCGTTCTGTCCGGATTTTCCTGCAGGATCAGCTGTGCATCCTGTTTCCAATCCTCCGTATCATATGCAATTCCATTTACTTTTGCATAGTTTTCTGCCGGCGCGCCAGCCGGGCCATACAGACACAGCTGACGGCTGCATCCAAAGAAGACGCCCCCGCCAAAGCTCTCCACGCTCATCGGGATATCCACTCTGGTCAGATTCTGACATTTCTGAAAGCAGGACGGCCCAAGCTGCGTAAGCCCGGGATCGATTCTTACCCGGGCAAGGCTTTGACACCTTGCAAAAGCCAGTGCACCGGTTTTTACAATACTTCCGGGCAGCGTCAGCTGAGCCAGACGGTTGCAGCCTGCAAATGCCATTTCACCTATCACTTTCAGCTGCCTTGGCAATACAACGCGATACAGGCTTTTACAATCCTGAAACGCCCTGGGACCGATAACGGAAACCACTCTGCCCTTTGCCTCAAACTCGATATTCAGATCATCTATGCCCTTATCCATGCACGACACAATTCCAAGCGTCCCATCTCCGATTTCCTGGAAATGAAGCACGCTCGTCCTCAGCTGCATCGGTCTCTGAGGTGCCTGCACCCGGGGCATTGCAGGTTCCTTCGGGGTGATTTGGAAAGAGAAACCATCCTGTGCAATTTGACTCCGCTCCATGTCTGTCATTCCAGTCTTCCCTCCAGCAATGCCTTCACCTTTTCCTTTGCTGCATATAATTCATTTCGTTTCAGTCCCTGCTGGCGCAGCTGCACCGCTGCTGTATTCAGATCCGCTCCATCCATCATCAGAGAAAGAAGCTGAAGCTCTGCCGAGACCTGGGGCACTGTCTGCTCCGGTGCGGGAACCTCATGCATATCCAGTACAAGACAGTATTCTCCCTTTTCTGCCTTTTCATTGGCCTGCAGCATTTCCAGCACTTTCCCTGCTGTTCCCCGGATCGTTTTTTCATACAGCTTTGTCAAGTCACAGCTCGCACTGATATAGGTTTCCGGAATTGTTTCTGCAATTTCTTTGACCAGATCAATGACCCGATGCGGGGATTCATGCAGTACAGCAACAGGAACCGGTCCCCTTGAGATCTGCTTCAGAAAGCTTCTCAGCTCTCCAGGCTTCCTTGGAGGGAACCCGTAAAAGGCAAATGTCCTTGTATCAAATCCCGAAACAGAGAGCGCAGACGCCATCGCAGAAGGTCCGGGAACAGAAAGCACTTCTATCCCCGCCCGGATCGCTTCATCAACAAGAAAGCTGCCAGGATCTGAAATTCCGGGCATTCCCGCATCTGTAACCAGCGCAACATCGATATCTTCTTCCTGCATCCGCTGCACAATTTGGCCTGCCCTGCCTTCTTCATTATGTCTGTGATTGGAGATACAGGGGGTGCTGATTCCAAAGTGCGTCAGCAGCCCTTTGGTTATTCTCGTATCCTCTGCCGCAATCAGCTGGCAGCTCGTCAATACTTCCTTTGCCCGCGGCGATAAATCGCCAAAGTTCCCTATAGGCGTTCCGACCACATATAGTTTTGCCATGCTGTCCCCCAAAAAGCACCCCTGCAGGGGTGCTTATCGCTTTTGTTTAAAAATACCATCCGGAAGATTCCATGCCGCATCCGTCCGCTCGCATCCGCGCAGCATGGCGCTTCTGGATCGAAGGTTTCTCTGCACTTCTGTATCGTCTGGTTTTCCGCCCTGCTTTAAAACATGCACCTGCGGTACAAGCCCGCACATGCATACAGGGGCTTTTGGAGGACACTGACAAGGCTGAGCCATCGTTCTCAGGGTCTGCTTGACAATGCGGTCTTCCAGAGAATGAAAAGTAAGGATTGCCAGACGGCCCCCTGGTGCCAGCATTTTCGCCATGGAAACGATTGTCATGGCCAGTGGATCCAATTCATCATTTACTGCTATTCGGAGCGCCTGAAAGGTACGCCTCGCGCTGTGACCCGGATCCTTTTGCCGGACGGCTCTTGGGATCGCACTGTCCACGCAGTTCACCAGATCCGCTGTCGTTTCCAGCGGTTTATCTTTTCGATGTTCAATGATGATTTTTGCGATTCGTGCTGCCCACTTTTCTTCTCCATAATCCCGGATGATCCTGCAGAGCTCTTTTTCATCCCATGTATTGACAATATCGCGTGCGCTCAGGCTTTGACTTTGATCCATCCGCATGTCCAGCGG